>Ga0209347_1003153_pt1 | contig 19936 bp, 23 predicted proteins | sample AutmiccommuBRH23_FD_187382 | JGI IMG/M metagenome (GOLD analysis project Ga0209347, IMG submission 187382) | Deep subsurface microbial communities from Mt. Terri, Switzerland - Autotrophic microbial communities BRH/23 (SPAdes) (version 2) | ecosystem: Environmental > Aquatic > Deep subsurface >...
ATAGGAGTGAAGTACGCAAATCCTGAGAGACCCGTCATTGTCGCCTGCGGCGACGGTGACTACCAGATGGCCGGCTTCGAACTGATGACGGCTGTGGAGAACAAGGTACCTGTTGTCTGGATCATTTTTAATAACTCAGAGTTTAATATTATCAAGTATTTCCAGTTGAAAACGCGCAAGAGTGAGGTGTTCAACCGTTTCTTGAATCCTGATTTTGTCAAATATGCGGAAGCCTGCGGAGCACAGGGTTTTAAAGTGACAAGAATAGAGGATTTTGAGGCTGCCTTCACCCGTGCAATACAACTGGGAAGACCGGCAGTGATCGATGTGGTTGTCGATCCGGATATTTACCCTCCCTTTGCCGGTTACGATGAATAACTAATCTAAACGTATCAGCAATGAATAAAGAGAACCGTAATTTTTGGCTTAAACAGACGATGGGTACCCTCCTCTTCATGATTGGCATCTTTGCCAGTTATATCGGTGCCCTTCAACAGATACCCTGGCTGGGAATGGCCGTGGTGATTGTGATCGTGCTGATTGATCTGTTTCAGGACAAACAACGCATCCTGCAAAAACTGAAATTGATTGTTGCGGTTGCGATGGTAGCTGCCCTTATCGAATCATTGCTGATGCTTACCTCGGTTTATTCTGTGAACCCCACCTCGCGTCTGCTCGATGTTCAGTATATTGTACCCATCTGGATCCTGGCCCTGTGGGTCAATTTCAGTGTCAGGGTAATCTCCTATCTTGTGTTTACGCGTGGCAGACATGTGATCAATGCGCTTTTAGGGATTGTTTTTGCTTTGCTGATCTTCAGATCAGGGCAGCGCCTGGGACTGGTGGAGCTACATCATGGTATTTACAGCCTGCTTATTATTGCATGGGCATGGGGTGTTTTTGTGCCGTTCATTTATATGTATGCAAACAGATTATTCCCAATCATAAAAAAATAGATCTTCATGGATATTAATTTCACCTTCTCTGACACGATTGCCGGTTATATTACCGAATTCAATCAGGACGAGCGTACCTTCTCGTTAAAAACCTCAGATAATCGCATTTTCAAAGCATCCATCGCTGACAACTGCTACGCCCGTTATCCCCGCAACCTGAACGAGGGCTATCAGGATGCAACACCCGACATGTTCACACTGCTTGCATTGCCACGCCAGATGGTGTTTGCCTACGGAACTTTTTATCCATTGACTGAAAGCAGCCAACCTTATTTCCAGGCACAATGGCTGGTGTTTCCCGGCAAGGGTCCTGGAAAATACAGGCACGAGGAGCCCGAATGGTGGATCAATCAGATTGATTCGATCGCTTCCTGTTACCTGAAGTGGCAGTTTGATTTTCCCGATAACCCCATCAATTATGAGAACTACCGTACGATGCTTCATCTGGGTGGTTCCAAAAAAGGCGATTACCTCCAGGAGACCGATACCATCTCGCGTCTGGTCTACGGATTTGCATCGGCATACCTGCTTACCGGTAAAGACGAATACCTCATGGCGGCCGAAAAAGGCACCGATTATCTGCGCGATCACATGCGTTTTTATGATGCCGATGAAGATATGGTCTATTGGTATCATGGCATTAAGGTGGAGGGGGAGAAAGAGACCAAGCTCCTTACCTCCGAATTTGGTGACGATTACGACTCTATTCCCATGTACGAGCAGATCTACGCGCTGGCCGGCCCGACGCAAACCATGAGAATAACCGGTGACCGTAGAATCATGTCGGATATCGAAAAAACAGTATGCCTGTTCGAGAAATTTTATAAAGACGAAAAAAATTCAGGCTATTTTTCCCACATCGACCCCATTACGCTGAATCCAAGGGCAAAAACGCTGGCACACAATTGTGCCCGTAAAAACTGGAACTCTGTGGGTGACCACGCACCGGCTTATCTGATTAATCTCTACCTGGCCACCGGTGACGAGAAATATGCAAACTTCCTCGAGTATACTTTCGATACGATTACCCGGTTCTTTCCGGATTACGAAAATAGTCCCTTTGTGCAGGAAAAATTCAATGAAGACTGGAGCAAGGACCAAAGCTGGGGGTGGCAACAAAACAGGGCTGTCGTAGGACACAACCTGAAGATTGCATGGAACTTAATGCGGATGCAGTCATTGAAACCCAAGCAGGAGTATATTGATTTTGCCAGAAAAATTGCGGAGTTGATGCCCGAGGTGGGTTGCGACAGACAGAGAGGTGGCTGGTACGATGTGGTGGAGAGAACAACCAGGCCAAACGGGAAGAATCATGAGTTTGTCTGGCACGACCGGAAAGCGTGGTGGCAGCAGGAGCAGGCCATCCTGGCCTATCTCATCATGTATGGGTTGCTGAATGATGACGAATACAACAAGAATGCAAGGGAAGTGGCCGCTTTTTATAATGCTTTCTTTCTCGATAATGATGATGGCGGTGTATATTTTAACACACTTGCGAATGGCCTGCCCTATCTTCTGGGCAATGAAAGGTTTAAGGGCAGTCACTCTATGAGCGGATATCATAGTATGGAGCTATGTTACCTGTCGGCAACCTATATCAACCTGTTGATAACCAAACAACCGCTGTTCCTATACTTTAAACCGATGCCAAACGGCTTTAAGGAGAATATTCTCAGGGTTGCTCCTGATATCCTGCCACCGGACAGTCTGTTTATTGATGCCTGTTTTATTGACGATGAACCGTATCACGACTTTGATGCCGATAAGCTGACCGTGAAACTGCCGGAAACGGATAAACAAGTGAGAGTGAAAGTGAAAATAGCGCCTAAAACCTGGTTGGACAAGTAAAAAAACTGAACAGATGGAAGTAATTATTCATACAAAAAAAGATATTGTGTATATCACAATCCAGGGAAGTATAGACAGTAAAACAGCGGGCGATCTGCAAGCGCGGATCATGGAAAAATTGGCAGACACCAGTAAAGTGATCCTGAATTTTACATCCGTCGATTTTTTGTCAAGTGCCGGTCTGCGGATTTTGCTGATGCTTTACAGACAACTCAATGCCAATGGAGGCAAAGTACTATTGGTGGGTGTTTCCGAGGAAATTTGCGATGTCATGTCAATGACAGGCTTTATTAACTTCTTCGAATTGTTTGACACCATTGAAAACGCAGAAAATCAATTAAACTGATATGACTAAGTTCGATACCAGAATTGACTTTTACCCCACAAACGAACACCAGGGAATCAAATACCGCCGAGGACGTGTGCTGCCGTTTGGGTCGACACTGGTTCCCAATGGGGTCAACTTTTCAATTTATTCCAGCGCCGCCACTTCCTGCACACTGGTCTTGTTCCGGAAAAATGGCGCGACACCCTTTGCCGAAATCCCCTTACCTGATGAATTCAGGGTGGGGAATGTCTATGCCATTATTGTTTTTGGCCTGGATTATGAGAATATTGAGTACGGCTATAGGATGGACGGCCCTTATGATCCACAGAACGGGCATAGATTCAATAAGGATATTATTTTATCCGACCCTTATGCCAAGGCTATTGGTGGTAGGGATGTATGGCGTGATGTTACCAATCTGGACAGGCTTTATCCATTCAGGTCACGACTTGTTTTTGATGATTTCGACTGGGAAGAAGACAACCCGCTTGAAACACCTATGGAGGACCTGATTATTTACGAAATTCATGTAAGAGGCTTTACAGCGCATCAATCGTCAGGAGTCAGGCACAGAGGCACGTTTGCTGCTATCAGAGAAAAAATTCCCTATCTGCTGGATCTGGGCATCAACTGTATTGAGTTGATGCCTATTTATGAATTTGATGAATACGAACATAGCCGCGAGAATCCTGAAACAGCTGAGTTGCTCGTTAATTACTGGGGTTACAGCACACTCAATTTTTTTGCTCCTAAAGCAGGTTATGCCGCAACAGGAAAATACGGGATGGCTGTAGACGAATTGAAAACACTGGTTAAAGAATTGCACAGAAACGGTATTGAAGTAATACTGGATGTCGTTTTCAACCACACTGCCGAAGGTGATCACCGCGGACCTACCATTTCTTTTAAAGGTGTGGACAACAAAACCTACTACATGCTTACCCCCGATGGTTATTACTTTAACTTTTCAGGAACAGGCAATACACTCAACTGCAATCACCCTGTCGTGCGCAGCATGGTGCTCGACTGTCTGAGGTACTGGGCTTCGGAATACCATATAGACGGCTTCCGCTTTGACCTGGCCTCTATACTTGGTCGTGCGCAGGATGGCAGCCCGCTTAATAACCCACCCCTGCTTGAATCACTTGCATACGATCCCATACTGGCAAAGTGTAAGCTGATTGCCGAAGCATGGGATGCCGGCGGACTGTATCAGGTAGGGGCGTTCCCTGCTTACGGTCGCTGGGCCGAATGGAATGGAAAATACAGGGACACCATTAGAAAATTCCTCAAGGGCGAAAAAAATACCGTAGGGCAGCTGTCGCAATGCATGCAGGGGTCACCTGAAATGTATATATGCAGAGACACTACAGCCGGCATTAATTTCATCACCTGCCATGATGGGTTCACGCTCTATGATCTGTTTGCCTATAACAGTAAACATAATGAAGCGAACGGGGAAAACAATCAGGATGGCAACGATGATAATGACAGCTGGAATTGTGGTTGTGAGGGTGAAACGGATGATGCCGGTGTCAATTTCCTGAGGAATAAACAGATAAAGAATGCCTTGGCCATACTCATGCTCAGCCAGGGTGTGCCGATGATCCTGATGGGTGATGAAATGGGGAGGACACAATATGGCAACAACAACACCTATTGTCATGATAATGAGCTTAACTGGCTGGATTGGGCATTGATTGAGAAAAATAGCGACCTGTTTGCTTTTGCCCGCCATATCATTAACTTCCGTCGTCAGCATCCTGTGTTAAGGAATAAGGAGCATTACAGAAACAGAGACTACAAAAACAGCGGTTATGCCGATATTACATTCCATGGCACCAAAGCGTGGTATGCCGACTGGTCGGAAACAAATACTGTCTTTGCATTCATGCTCGATGGTCATCATGCCAAGAATGGCTTCGTGCAAGACAACACAATTTATGTAGCCATTAATATGTATTGGGATGCACTCGATTTTGACCTGCCTCAATTGTCAGAAAACAGAAAATGGCATGTGGCAATAAACACAGCCATGGCACACCCTGATTCTTTCTACCCCCATAATGAAGAGCCGGTACTGAATGATCAGCACAGCTTTATTGTAGGGGCAAGATCTGTAGTTGTACTAGTGGGAAAATAATATTTATTTAAATTTGGAGGGACATTTATGAGTTTTTCAGTAAAAACAGAGATTTACGAAAAGTATACAGAATTGATACTTGAAGGCGCTTTGGATTCATCTACAGCACCTCTGTTCAGTGAGGAGGTAAAAAAAATTATTCCGCAGAACCCCGATACATTGGTGCTTAATGTGGAAAAGCTTGATTTTATGTCCTCAGCCGGATTAAGGGTGTTGATTTTTGCAAAACAAAAATTGGGTACGACAGCTACGTTGTTTCTGGTCAGACCGCAGGAGCAACTGGTTGAGACACTTAAGATGACCGGATTGATATTCAGTGTAAACATTGTGGATAATTATCCTGAGTAATATGAAGCCTCAATTGCAAGCTCATATTTTCGATGCGGTACCGGAGTCGCTTGAGCCAATACGCAGCCTCATCACATCATTCGGCTCAGTGCAGGGCATCGACAAAAACAAGATCTACAAACTTTGTCTGGCAGTGGATGAGATAGCTTCCAATATCATTAATTACGGATATCCTATGGCCGGCATCAATGACGGTACAATTAATGTGTCTATCGACTATAATGATAACAAACTGACGATTGTCCTCGAAGACTATGCCGTACCATTTGACCCTCTCAGGAAGCTTCTTCCCACCCCGGAGGATCTGGCTAAACCCATTGAGGAAAAATCTATCGGGGGACTGGGAATTCTTATTGCCAGACAAAGTGTGGATGCGTTTAATTATGAATTCACAGATGGTAAAAACCGCAATATTTTCGTAGTGGACACCGATTAACGCTTATTCAGGCATCTCTATTATGTCCCTTTGGATGTTTATAAAATTGTAACCATGCTTCAAAAACTACCTTTCAGAAAGAAACTACTCCTGTTGCTGTTTTCCTCAATTGCCGGTTGTGTCATCTTTTCCACTTCGATCACTGTATATCTCTCCGAGAGATCCACACAGGATGTGATTGACAATATGTTGTTTTCTGTGGCTTACGGAGCCCATAATCTGATTGGAGATGATTACCATGACCGTATAGAAGATGAACGCTCTGTCAGCCCTGAACTGTTCGATCATACCAGAAATGCCCTGGGTGAGTTTGCCGACAAGGTACAGGTGAAGGAGGTCTACTCTTATGTCATCTACAACGATGAATTAAGATGGACATCGGGGAGTTTAAGCACGGACAGTTTCTTTACTGAATATCTCGATGACGAAGAGAAGATGAGAAGCATCTACTTCAAGCCATTGCTTGAGGACGAGACGACCTTTATCAATTATGAAGATTCGTACGGATCTGTCAGGTCGGTCTTTGTCCCTTTTACAACAGCACAGGGTAAACGTTATGTGATCGGAGCCGACTATGATTACGAAGTGGTTGAGAGTGAGTTGACTAACATTGCACTTGGGTTTATCCTTATAGGATTGATCATCCTGCTGATCTCTTTCATCTTCGCTTTTGTGTTGACAAAAAAAATGTCGGCACCCATCATAAAGCTTGTACAGTTCTCCAATGAGATGGTTGAAAACGATTATATGTTAACTGAGTACAATCAAAATTATTTAAGAGAATTCTCAGTAATACATAAGGATGAAATAGGTATTCTTTCAGGTTCATTCTTGCATTTACAAAGCTCTATAAAGAATTATATCAGCGATTTAAAAAGAACAACAGCGGCCAAAGAGAGTCTCGAGAGTCAATTACGTATTGCCAGTGCGATACAAATGGGAATGCTGCCAAAGGAGTTTGAAGGTTTCCGTGATCATAAAGAGTTTGGTGTTTGCGGCTTTATGAAGCCTGCAAGGGAAGTGGGAGGCGATCTGTACAACTTCTTTATGATTGACGATGAGCATCTGGGATTCACTATAGGTGACGTTTCCGACAAAGGTATAGCTGCCGCCTTGTTTATGTCAATGACCAATACCCTTATTAAGGCCATAGCCCTTACAGGTGTCAGTCCGGCCGAGGTGTTGTTCAAGGTCAACAACGAGCTTTGCAAAGGAAATGAGCAGGGCATGTTTGTGACGCTGTTTTTCGGGAAACTGAATGTCAGGACCGGTAGTGTTGAATTTGCCAACGCCGGGCATAATCCTTTTATATTATTGAAACATAACTTGATAGAATACCAGAAGCTGGCTTCAGGAATTGTGCTGGCTGCTTTTGAGAATTTTATATTTACCAATGAACAGGTGACGCTGTTACCGGGAGATACCATGCTGATGTATACCGATGGTGTGACTGAGGCGATGAACTCGGAACATAAACTCTTTGGTGAAGAGAGATTGCTGGATCTGTTCAGGTCACAAACAGATGCACCCATTTCATTTCTGGTTGAATCTGTGATCGATAGCGTGGAAGATCATGTGCAGGATTTCGAGCAATCTGACGACATCACTGTGCTGGCATTGCGTTTTAATAAATTGATGTCATCTTAATCTACACCACCTCACTCATGGCCGGATAATCAGTCCGGTCGGAGTAGATAAACAGGAGTGAGCCTCCCTTGATGGTGTCGATGATGGGCTTTGACAGTTCCCTGGGGAGAGCGGGGCACCCGAAACTTCGTCCCAGACGTCCGGCGGAACGGATGACCTGCTCGCTGCAGTAGTCGGCACCATGAATCACGATGGCGCGTGATCTGGCCTCGTCGTTAATACCCTTTTCAAGCCCATCCAGCAACAGTGAATAGCCATTACCACCCTGGTAGGTGCCTTCTGTGCGGTAAAAACCCAGCGAGCTCTGGTGTGAACCGTTCCTGTTGGAGAATGAAGTGGCGTAGTTACCTCCGCTTTTTTGTCCGTGAGCGACATAGGAATTATAGAGCACCTCCTTACGGGCAAGATCCAGCACATACATCCGCTTCTCGGTGGAAGGAAGGCTGAAATCAATCACCGTGAGGATGGAATTATTATTGTTTAACTTTTTATAACCGGTGAAGGCTGCTTTAAAAGCATCGTATTGAATCAATTCGCTCAGCTCCATCTCTTCGTAAAGGAGATCACAAGCGTCAACACTGAACGCCGCGATCGAGATCTCACGTGGCGTATATCCCCCTCCAATAGGGAAGGAGAGGTTCCAGAAGATGAGGAAAAAAAGGAATATGATGAGGGTGCGCATAGCAATATTCGGGAATTATTTTCCAAATATACACTTTTTTCTGATACTGTCGTCAGTCAATCACCACCACGACTGACTCTTTAACAGTTGCCCGGTCATAAACGAACTGTGAGTGCGATGAAGCGTTCCTCACGCACATATGCGACCGGGGGGTCGTTCCCAGCGAAGGACTGTATTCAATGATACTCTTTCTCGGCAACTGCACGGGCACGCCATGCACGTAGGCACCATTGGTGAAGCGTGATGCATAGGGGGCATAACCGGCAATCTGTGATGTGCCGTCACGGACGTAGTACATCTTCTCTTTCTTCTCCTGCAGGGCAAAGATGCCGGTAGGCGTTTCCTGTGCGTGCGGTGGTTTATGCATCCCCGTGGTGGCAGGGTTCATGCTGAGGATATGCCATGCATCTCCTCTTTTTTGCAGCAGGGTAATATTTTGATGGGTCACATCAACCACGACCACCTTATCGAAGCGGATGGTGTCGCCCCACGGTTTCAGGTAGCGGTTTGGCAGCAGGTACTCGCCTTCAAAAGAGACACCCTGCACCCTCACCATCTCGGTGGTGTCACTGTCCGGGATCTTCACCAGCCAGCCGTCTCTGCCGTAACGCAGTAGCTCCGTCTCTCCCTCTCCCTCTCCCGTTCCTTCAACGGTATAGAGGGGTACTGATTGATATCGTTCAACACCGAATTGGTCCGAGACCCGTCCATATTCGTTGCGTACAAATCCACCAATGGTTGGTGCCTCCCCGTTCTGGTTCTTGTAATTGCTCAGTACCCCCCAGTTACCCCCGTCGGCAACCGCATTTTCAATAAGGGCAATCTTCTCTTTGATCTTCTCCCATTGAAAACGGCGGACGGTATCCTTGTAGGGGTACTCATCATCCAGCGTGTACTGTTCATATTCAAGCCCTTTCTTCAACTGAATATCGGCTCCTCTCCATACTCTTTTTTCGCGTCCGGGAGGGATGGAATCGATCACTTCCGGCGAATCGTCCTGTTCGAGGCTGTCGCCGCTGTCACCGGGCTTGCATCCTGTTTGAATCATCAACAGGATTATGATAAGGGTGGTAAGGGTGTATTGATATCCCGGGTGCGACATTGATATTTCAGTATGTGTGTGGTTTTGTATTATTATGAATGGTTTCCCATTCAGGGATCATTGTAAACTAGAACGGGATTTCGTGCAGATTGTTCATTTCCGTGCATGGGATTCCCTGCCATAGAGGAGAATACGGCCTATTGGTTTGTAACAGGTGAAAATATGGAGACCTATTCCATTTTCCGGATCCGGACATCGATGCCGCTCTCTTTGAGCTGTTCCCGGATCGGCTTCACATCTGTTTCACCGAAGTGGTAGGGGTAGAGCACTTTTGGGGAGAACATCTTCGCGGCACGCACCGCCTGCTCCACGGTCATGGTGTAGGGTTGGTTGACCGGCAGGAAGGCGATGTCTATCTCCTTCAGCTCACGCATCTCCGGAATATCCTCGGTGTCGCCGGCAATGTAGATGCGGAGCCCGTCGATGGTGAGGATATAGCCGTTGTCGCGGTGGCGGGGGTGGTACTTCTCCCGTCCCGGGGTGATGTTGTATGCGGGGACCGCATCCAGAGTGATTGCATCGGTCAGCTGCAACTGCTCACCGTTGCGGAGCTCTTCGCCTCTGCCCAGTATCTCACGGGAGGAGGGATTGAGTATCAACCGCGTATTATCTTTTATCAGCGCATCGATCGCTTTGGCATCAAGGTGGTCGCCATGCTCATGGGTTACCAGGATGAGATCGGCTTTTGCGAAGGTGCTGTAGTCGGCAAACATTGTCACCGGATCCACCTGTATCTGCTGACCCTCGTAGCTGAGCATCAGTGATCCGTGTTTGATAAAGGTGATGATCACCTCCTTGCCGCTATCGGTGCGGAAGCTGTCTTTCTCGTAATCAGCTGCCATCAGCAGATGTGTAAGGAATAGCATTAATGTCAGGAAGAAAATTTTTGATTTCATTGTGCTTGATTTTTAAAATGATAAACCTGTCGCTGTTTCAGTTTTGTGGCACGCAGCATCTCCCTCTTTCCCGGGGGGCCGGGGAGACGCTCCACGGTGAAGCCGGCGGACTGCAGCATCCTTCGCACCACTCCCTTGGCACAGTAGGTGGTGAGGACGGCCTTGTCACGGCTTAAGCTGAAAAGTGAGTTGAAGATCTCCTGCCTCCACATCTCCGGCTGTTTCTCCGGGGCAAAGGCATCGTAGAAGATCAGATCAACCTCCTCGTCCGGCGGAGTAACAGGAAGGTCACGGATATCCATCTTCATTTTTTTCAACCAGAAAAAAGGGGTTATCTGCACCCACTCCTCCCATACAGCAGTGTGAAGCATTTCGAAGGAGTCTCTCCGTGAAGGATCGATGATGTCGCTGAAATTGAGCATTGCAGCGTTTGAGACAGAGACGGGATAAAGCTCGAGGGTGGTATAATGAATCTTCTTCTGTAATTTCTCCGTTTCGAGTAAAGCAAGGAAAGCATTCAGTCCCGTACCGAACCCTATCTCCAGCAGATTGATCTCAGTGCGGTTGCAATGCCGCAGCCCGGCATCGATATAGACATGCAACGACTCCTGAATGGCCCCGTGCGTGGAGTGATAGTGCTCATCCATCTCCGGCACATAGAGTGTATGCGACCCGTCGTCGGTGATTTCTAAAATGGTTCTCATTGTTTTATGGTGGAACAAATTTAGGAAATCTTTGTTTACTATTTCCACCAACACGCTAAAAATTCGTACTTTTGTGTCTCAATCATATCCTATGCAAAAATATCTCTCCATTCTTTCTCTCTCTCTTCTCCTGCTCGCATGCAACTCATCGACGAAAACCAAAGATGCCGGTCACAAGCGGGTGGTGACGGTGACCATCGAGCCGCAGCGCTTCTTCCTGGAGCAGCTTGTGGGGGATGATTATACCATCAACACGCTGGTGCCTCCGGGAACGAGTCCTGAGACCTATGAACCCTCTCCTTCGGTAATGATAGAGATGGGGAAGAGCGATATCTACTTCAGGGTGGGGGAGCTGGGGTTCGAGAAGGTGTGGAGCAGCCGGCTGGAGCAGAACAATCCGGATGTCACCATCGTCGACTGTTCAGCCGGGATTGACCTGATGGAGGGTGATCCGCATGGCCATGATCATGCGGATCACGCGGGACACGATCATGCAGAAGGTGCGTTGGATCCCCATGTGTGGTCATCACCCGTGGCAATGAGCGTCTTCACGAAAAATATGCTTGAAGCGCTGGTAAAAGCGGATCCCGGCAATGAGCCGCTTTATCGTTCCAATTACGAAATGCTCTCGCAAAGGATCAACGCCACCGACAGCACTATCAGAGCGTTGCTGCAGGATGCTTCGACCGATGCTTTCATTATTTTTCATCCCGCGCTGGGTTATTTTGCCCGTGATTACGGGTTGCATCAATACAGCATCGAGTTTGAAGGGAAGAACCCTTCACCCTCCCAGATCAGGAAGCTGGTAGACCTCGCCAGGAAAGAGAAGATCAATACTGTCTTTATTCAACGCGGTTTCGATGCAAAGAATGCGAAGGTGATAGCAGAAGAGATCGACGCCGAGTTGTTTGAGATTGACCCGATGACCTATAAGTGGGATGAGGAGTTAATTAAAATCGCAACAATTTTATCACGCCATTAGGATGAAAAAGCTGATTGAGATAGCGAACCTGAATGTAGGGTACGAGCACAAGCCCAATGTGCTGAAGGATGTCTCCCTCACCATCTACAGTGATGATTTCCTGGGTGTGATTGGTCCCAACGGCGGAGGGAAGACCACCCTCTTAAGATCGATCCTGGGACTCATCAAGCCCGAGTCCGGGGTGATCACCTTTTACGAGAAGGAGCAGCCTGTCTCCTCCATCAACATTGGCTATCTGCCCCAGATCAACCAGATTGACAAAAAATTCCCCATCTCCGTGTCGGAGGTGATCCTGTCGGGACTCACGCTCCAAAGGCAGCTTTTCAGGCGATATTCGGCAGAGGATAAGTGGAAGGTGAGAGAGGTGGCTGAACGGCTCGGCATCACCAACCTGTTGCCACGGGCCATCGGTGAGCTGTCGGGTGGACAGTTGCAGCGTGTGCTGTTGGGGAGAGCCATTATCGACAACCCCAGGCTGATCATTCTGGATGAGCCAAGCACCTACGTGGACAAGCGTTTCGAAACCAACTTCTATAAGCTGCTGGGTGATATCAACAAAGAGATTGCCATCATGCTGGTATCACACGATGTGGGTACCATCATCTCACTGGTGAAGAATGTAGCCTGCGTGAACCAGGGACTGCACTACCATGCCGGCACCAACGTATCGCAGGAGTGGCTCACCTCGGCCTATGAATCATGCCCCATCGAGATACTGGGTCACGGCACGCTTCCGCACCGTGTGCTGATGCAGCATGATCATGCGGGAAATGAATCTCATACACACGACTAGCAAATGGGAGATACACTCTTGATTATTTTTGCTGTGCTGTTACTGGTTGCAGGAGCAATTGGTACAGTAGCACCGATCCTGCCGGGTGTACCGCTGAGTTGGGGTGGTTTACTGGTGTTGAAGTTCATCCCTTCCACACAGGATGATATCTCCTGGCTGACCATTGTCATCCTGGGAGTCCTTGCTGTCGTGATCACTATTCTCGACAATCTCCTTCCCGTGTGGGGCACCAAAAAAATGGGAGGTAACAAGAGAGTGGTGTGGGGGGCAACCATAGGCCTGCTGTTTGGTTTCTTCCTCGGACCGTGGGGCATTATCTTTGGGCCCTTTGCCGGTGCTTTTGCCGGAGGTATCCTTTCGGGAACAAAGTTCCGCCATGCTGCCAAACATGCCACAGGTGCATTCCTCGGTTATATTGCAGGGCTTGTGCTTAAGCTGATCACCGTGGGACTGATCGTCTTCTTTTTTGTATGGGCGCTGTTGTGATGATCGTTAGCGTAACAGCACAGCAACAGAGCAGGACGAATTGTGAATAATGATTGATCTGTTATAAAAACTTGTGCTTTTCTCCCTGTTCAGGCATTCGGCAGACCTCTCTTTTACCGAACCACCTGTAGCGGTTCCTGGCGACGAAGGTATACGCTGCATGTGTTACTTTGCGGGGAAGAGATCTAAGTAACCAGGCTATGCAGGAGTAACCTTTCAGGTATTGTGAGATGCCGATCACGGCATCCATCCCTTCAAGCAATTCATCCTCATCGATAAAGATCAGCGCATTCAAATCGCTCTCCTCTCTGCCGTATAGCATCAATAATTCCTTTCCCTTCTCGCTTTGCTGGGGCGAAAATAGAAAAATATTCTCCCTGTCGTGTTTCAGGATGAAATTGACGGAGGCGTTGCAGAAATTACAAACGCCATCGAACAGGATGATCTTCAATATTTTGCTTTTCGAGGGTGTCATGTCAAACACCCTCAATGGATAGGTTTCTACTGCTTAATCAAATATTCGGCGATCTGCACCGCATTCAGCGCTGCGCCCTTACGTATCTGATCTGAAACAGACCAGAAGCTCAAACCCTTCTCATTGGTAAGGTCTTTGCGTATACGTCCCACATAGACGGGATCCTTACCACTGAGATCCAGCGGCATAGGGTATTCTTTCTTTGCCGGATTATCGATCACGACAACTCCCTCGGCCTTGCTGAATGCTTCACGTGCTTCCTCCACTGTCAGAGGCTGCTCAGTCTCCAGCCAGATAGCTTCAGAATGAGCCCGCATCACCGGTACCCTGACGCAGGTAGCACTCACCTCAATGTCGGAGTGCATGATCTTGCGCGTTTCGTGGTACATCTTCATCTCCTCTTTCGTATAGCCGTTGTCGGTGAACAGATCTACCTGTGGGATCAGGTTGTAGGCAAGCTGATAAGCAAATTTGGAGATTGTGGGCTCCTCTCCGTTTACCAGTTGCTTCTGTTGTTCTTCCAGCTCCTGCATGGCAGCGGCTCCTGCTCCCGACGCAGCCTGATAGGTGGCTACATGTACTTTTCTGATGTGAGTTATATCTTCAATAGCCTTCAGCGTAACGACCAGCTGTGCGGTGGTACAGTTGGGGTTGGCGATGATGCCGCGGGGACGGTTCAAGGCATCCTCAGCATTCACCTCCGGAACAACAAGAGGCACATCATCATCCATGCGGAAGGCGCTGGAATTATCAATCATGATGGCTCCGTGTTTGGTGATGGTGTCGGCAAAAGCAACAGAGGTGCCAGCGCCGGCTGAAACAAATGCTATATCGATTCCCCTGAAGTCGTCGTTATGCAGCAACTCTTTTACTGTGATCTGTTTGCCTTTGAATGTGTATGATGTTCCCGCACTCCTTGAAGAGCCGAATAATACCAGTTCATCGAGGGGGAAGTTTCTCTCTTCCAGCACGCGGAGCAACTCCTGACCTACCGCTCCGCTGGTACCTACAATAGCTATTTTCATAATATGCTCGTTACCGTTTGCGTAAATGATTATATAAAATGGTAGCACAAAGGTATAAAAAAGAGAGCATATGCAGCAAATTGTAACTGTTAAAGGGTAAAAAATTATCTGAGAGCGATTTTTTTGGTGATCTTCCCAATTTTTATGATGTAATAACCTTTGGTCAGGGAGAGGGCATATTCGTTGGTACCTGCCTTAATACGCCGGCTATACACCTTCATACCCATGATATTATATATCTCCAGCACATCATCCTTGGGGTGATTTTCGATGATGATCTTGTTATCAACCAACTTTATTTTCGTCTTTATCTCAGGCTCCTCGCTGACAACCTGTTGTTTGCCTTCTTGCATGTAAGCCGGAAGACCAACAGAGCAGAAAAGGAATGTCAACAGCAGGATGGCGTAAAATCGTCTCATAGAATGTTGTTTGCCTCACAAAGTTAGCACTTTTCCTTCAACGGCAAGTTCCGTTTCAGGAAAAACAGCAACAGCCTCTTTTAAAAGAGTTCCAAGTTCGTTGTAGCGGGAGGAGTAGTGGCCTATAATCAGTTTCTTCACGTTGGCTGCCCTGGCTATCTCCGCTGCCTGGCGAGCGGTGGAGTGATATGTTTCACCGGCACGGACCAGTTCACTCTCGGCAAAAGTGGCTTCATGAAACAGCAGATCAACCCCATCAATATGTGGAATGATCTCCGGTGTGTAGGCCGTATCGGAGCAGTAGGCATATCTCTTTGCCGGGTTGCCGGGGAGGGTGAGGATCTCATTTCGAATAACGGTGCCGTCAGATGTGATATAATCGCCCCCCTCTTTGATCTCTTTTATCTGTTTCAGGGGTATATGGTAGAAATCAATCATCTCCCTGATGATATGCCTGGAGGTCTCCTTCTCTTCGAAGAGAAAACCGTTGGTGGCAATACGGTGCTTCAGCGGGAAAGAGGTAACCTTCATTGATCTGTTCTCGAAGAGCAGCTCATCCCCGTCGGGATTCAGCGGGATAAGATTTATTTTAAAAGAGATGTATTTTCCAAGATAGCCCAGCAAGGGCTCTAATAGGAAATCTATCTCCCTGTGGGCATAGATATTCAATTCATTTGTCCTTCCGAGCATGCTGAGTGTTGAGAGCAGTCCCGGTAACCCAAAGATATGATCACCGTGCAGGTGCGAGATGAACAGACTGTGGAGCTTGCTCATGCGTGCTTTGAACTTCCTCATCTGGAGCTGTGTCCCCTCGCCGCAGTCGATCATAAAGAGTTTCTCATGCAGGTCTATCAGTTGAGACGGGGGATTGTGCAGCGTCGTGGGCATGGCCGATCCGCAGCCCAGTATGGTTACCTCGAATTTTGTCATATCAGCGTATCCCGATCAGTTTATGTGTCTGGAGACTTAATGCCCACAGAGGATTCTCCTTGATGAGTGAAATGCAGTAGTCCACATTCTCCTGAATGATGGTGCTGTCGTCGAAAATGGGACTCAACAGGTAGCGTTCCGTTTTTGGAAGAATGGAAATATCGGGCAGAGGATCGCCCTTTTGAATGGGGAAGCGCAGTTCATCCACCTCGGGAATAAGCGCTCTCACTTTTTCGAAATGTTGCTTCGGGCTGCAGGTGATATAGTCAATACCCGCGGGAACGCTCCTGGTGCCGTTGGTCTCTATGGCCTGCAGGTACCCCTTATCCCTGAAAAACGATACGACGGCATCGGTGAGTTGCAGTGTTGGTTCACCTCCTGTCCAGATGATCCATCTGCAACCATATTCTTCTATCTCATCGTGGATATCCTCCAGGGTCATCTTCACTCCCCGCTCGAAATCGGTATCACAGTAACTGCAGGCAAGGTTGCATTTTGCCAGTCTGATAAAAATGGATGCCTGGCCTGTCCGTCCCCCTTCACCCTGGAGAGAGTAGAATATCTCATTGACTGTCAGGTTCATATATAGCTGATGTTTTCGGTGTTTCGCTTACTTCAATGGCGTATAGTTCAGGGAGCAGGGGCTTGAACTCATCGTAGATCATTTTAGCCAGATTCTCTGCCGAGGAGTTAAGTGGCGTGAGGATATCGTTAAGGTTTCTGTGATCTAAAGTGGAATCGATGTAATCTTTTACTATTCTCAGTTCATTGTAATCACGAACAAAACCCTGTTTATTGAGCTCTTTCGTCCGCAGATGAGCGGTTACCACGTAGTTGTGTCCGTGCATACGGCTGCAGGGATGGTTATCAGGCAGTCCGAACAGGGAGTGTGCAGCTGAAAATGAAAATTCCTTGCTTATTTTGTACATGAGGTCATTCTTTTAATTCTGTCAATACATTCCTGATATCATCTACTTTCAGATAGGTTCTGAGTGGATAGTGATCGGAATACTTCAATTTGTCCACCTTCGTTTTGAAGGCATTGATATTTTCGCTGTGCATGATATAATCGATGCGAAACAGGAAAAGGTCCTGGTGATAGGTAATACCGGGACCGAAAGCGGTGGAAACATATGCATCAACTAATCCTTTCTTCATCTGATGATAACTGTAGGAGATAGGTGTGTCGTTGAAATCACCGCAGATAATGGTTCCCTGCGTCTCCTCTGTCTTGATGAACTGCTTTACTTTTTCTACTTGTCGTGCCCGCATCCTGTAAGCACCTCCCAGACGATTACGTATGTTGCTTGTTACCTGCTCGAGCTTCACGGAATCGCTGTTCTGAAGAAAATCGCTGTAGAGCTTTTTATCTTCTGCCATGATACTGTTCGATTCCAGATGTACATTGGCAACGGTTAGTTTTTTCCCGTCAATATTAATAGTGTAGACCGCTGCTCCGTTGTAGGAGGACTCAAACACCACTTCATTCGTTTTCTCAATCGGATATTTCGAGAAACATGCCAACCCGAAGATATGGTATTTTCCCGAAGATTCCAAACCGGTGACTGAACGATAGGGGTATTTATTGAGAATTTGGTTTACATCACCTTGTGAGATGATCGATTGCCCTGTTTTGCTCACCAGGTACTCCTGCAGACATACAATATCGGCGTCGGTACTTGCAATGTAGTCCAGGATGGGATGTTCGGAAGAGCTTTTACTCCTCTCTTCGGGAAATCCCTGTACGTTGTATGTCAGCACCTCAATAGCCCCATGCGGTGCCTTTTCCGGAAAGAGGTGCATGGGGAAGAATGTAGTTACGGGTTTATGGCACACTAAGATCGCTATAAGAGAGATGAATGCCAGTTTCCATTTGGAGAAGAATATCCAGAAAAACAGATAACCGACATTGAGCAGGAAGATGAATCCGAACCCCAGGCCGATATATGAAAACAGGTTCGTTCTCAGTGGTGAGACTCTCCAGGAGAGAAAAGTGCTGAAAAGCAGGACAATGGCAAATACGTTAGTGGCAAAGATGATCCATTTGACAATGTCTCTGAATCTCGGTTTTTTATTTTTTGCTCGCATCGAAAAGTCTCTTTTTTTCTTCTGATGATAAACTGCTGTAACCTGATTGTTTCAACTTATCCAGAATAGTATCTATTTTTTCCTGCTCACTTTTTTTTCTTTTGTTGTACTCCCAGTCTGTTTCGTTGCGGCTGTACTCCACTTTCATTTTCGATTTTTTGTGGCGGGGTTTGAACAGGCCTACAAACCAGTCTATTATCCGGCTCATCCAGTGGGTGATGTCCTTACCCTTCTTATATTGAACGGCGAAAAGATAGCCCAGCAGTGCTCCTCCGATATGAGCAACATGTCCGCCCGGGTTGGTGGGGTCACCCAATGATAGGAAATCAAGCACAAAAGCGAAGATGGCTATATAGACAATCTTTATCCGCCCGAGAAAAAGAAGACTCAACTCCACCTCGGGACGATAGAACGCTGCACCCATCACGATTGACATCACCGCTGCCGATGCTCCGATCATCCATCCACTTCCCATATCTGTATAATATGGGATTGTATTGAAGGCGACCACATAAAGGATTGCTCCTGCCAGGCCCCCCAGCACATAGAGACTACCCAGTGACCGTCCGGAGAAGTACTGCAGGAAGATCTGTCCAAACCAGTAGAGCCAGAGCATGTTGAAGAGGAGATGAAAAAAGCCTTCATGAACGAACATGTAGGTGATGAGTGTCCAGAAACGACCTGACAGCAGGGTGATATCAGAGGGGACTCCCAGGAATGAAACGAGATCCACAGCGTTAATATTAAAGAGTGTAATAAACACGCCGATAATTTTCATCGCTATGAAGACAAGGGCATTAATAAAAATGAGCCTTGTAATCACACTACCTGTCTTATACTTATGTTTTAATGTATCAATAATATCCGCCATAACTTTTGTCTCTCTTTTTCCAGTATAATATCATGAAAATCCCGAAAAGCATTCCTCCCAAATGGGCAAAATGAGCTACATTATCTCCTGAGCGGTTGGCTACGCCGAAGACCAGCTCCAGCAAACCATAGCCTATCACGAACCATTTGGCCTTTATGGGAAACGGGAAGGGTATAATGAAGAGCTGCGCATTGGGGAACAGCATGCCGAATGCCAGCAGAATGCCAAACACCGATCCCGAAGCACCTACCGTGACACTGTTCACAAATGAGAACATCTCCTGTGGCATCACCGCCTGCAGTCGGAAGTAAAGTATCAGTATCTGAACTAAACCTGCACCGATACCGGTGACCAGATAATAGGTGAGAAAGCGTTTTGGTCCCCACACCTGTTCCAGTGTTCGTCCAAACATAAATACTGCGAACATATTGAAGAAGACATGTGAGATTGACCAGGGATCATGGAGGAACATGTAAGTGACGAGCTGATAGATGCGGAAATGATCAGAGGCGGGAAAGTGAAGTCCGAATTGCTGCGTAAGATCAATATCAGCTCTTCTCATTAGCACAAACTGTGCTAACCAGATAATCCCGTTAATGATAATGATATTTTTTGTTACAAGAGGCAACGTGCCTCCAAGGCTGTTTTTAGAATTATACATGTTCATAATCAACTGTTGAGGCGCAAAATTACGTATTATTTTGCTTGATATGCGGATTTTCACCCCATAAAAGGTTTTTTTTTATAAAAAACAAATACTTTTTATCATTTTTCTTG
>Ga0209347_1003156_pt1 | contig 19916 bp, 17 predicted proteins | sample AutmiccommuBRH23_FD_187382 | JGI IMG/M metagenome (GOLD analysis project Ga0209347, IMG submission 187382) | Deep subsurface microbial communities from Mt. Terri, Switzerland - Autotrophic microbial communities BRH/23 (SPAdes) (version 2) | ecosystem: Environmental > Aquatic > Deep subsurface >...
ACCCGAATCTGGCCTACATCACGGCCTGACTCAACTTACTTACGAACTCCTTAGTAACTGCGCGGCATTGCGATTAGTGCGTCGACGCCGGCTGCGCCGACGCGGATCGCCTCGATGGCGAGCTCCTGTTTGCCGCCGGGGAAGTGGTGGTTGATCGATCCCCAGTGGGCGCCGGCCTCCTCGACCAATCCTCGCCATGTGGTGGCGTAGTAGCCGCCGCGCTGGAAGAGGCGCACACCGGTCTCGATCATCTGCTGGCGCGTCGTGGTCATGGGCGGGTGATGATGTGCTTGCCGGGGGACGTGAACGCGGTAATCGCCTCGTTCCACGGGTGCACGGCGTCGACCAGCTCGCCGCTGGGGAACGTCGGCAAGGCGACTAGGGACCGAAGACGCCCCTGAGGTGTTCTGCACCCAGCTCACAGACACAGAACGAACTCTGTCGGCTCCGGGCGAATGTTGAGCAGTTTCTTCCGGAACTACCTGCTCAGTTTTGGACCGGAACCGACAGCGACCAATGCCGGTCGGTGTACTCCTCGCGGTGTCGTTAGTCGCGAGCGATGCGAATGCCGGTGATACGTCGCGCTTGGCGTTGCGCCACGCGGATTGGGCGCGCGGCCTGCTGTCGTCGTTGACAACGGTCGTTGTATTCCGAGGCGAGTCGTCGCCAGTTTCACTGACGTGGTTGCTTGCTCACGACCACTTTCGCGAATCGGCAGTCGGCTCAGCTTTCTGGGACCAGAATTGGCTTCATCGATCAAGCGACGACGACGGGGGATCACCATGACGGCGACGACTACGGCTGAGGAGATTGGCGCGTCCAGGTCGGAGGCGTCCCGGGGAGATAAGCTCCGTGGCCGCGTTGCCTTCGTGACGGGTGGTACCCGCGGAATCGGTGCGGCGATCAGTAAAAGCCTTGTCAGTCAGGGCGCCGCGGTGGCCGCGGGGTATGGCAGGAACACCGAGCACGCGCAGAAGTTCCTCGCCGAGTTGTCGGCAGCCAAGGACGATGCCGAGGTCAGTGTCCATCAGGGCGATGTCGGGAGCGCGGATGACTGTCGACGCACCATTCGCGAGGTCATCGATCTCCACGGCCGCCTGGACATCCTGATCAACAACGCCGGCATCACGATCGACAAGACGGTGGCCAAGATGACCGAAGACGAGTGGAACAAGGTCATCGGCGTCAACTTGTCCGGGGCGTTCTTTCTTGCGCAGGCCGCGTTGGACCACATGCTTGAGCGCGGCAGCGGCCGGATCGTAATGGTTTCCTCGGTCATCGGTGAGACGGGCGCCATCGGTCAGGCGAACTACGCGGCTTCTAAGGCCGGGCTGTTCGGCCTGACGAAGACACTCGCACGCGAGGCATGTTTTCAGATGGCACGGGCGGGCAAGTTGCCCGAAGACGGTATCGGCGTCACGGTCAACGCGATCACCCCCGGTTACGTCGCGACCGAGATGGTCGAGTCCATCCCCGAGAAGGTCCTAGACCGCATCAAGGGCACCATCCCCATGGGCCGGCTGGCCAGGCCGGGGGAGGTTGCACGAGTGGTGCACTTCCTGGCCGCGGACGCATCGGCGTACATCACTGGCCAGGTTTGGGGAGTCAACGGCGGCCTGGACATGTGATATTTCGGTTCGCCCCTTGACCCAGCATTGTTTCCAACTCTCGACGAAAGGGTAATCGCCAGTGCAGTCTTTTGAACTGAACAATCATGGCAAAATCGTCTTTCCGTCGAATTGCTTTCCCGATCTCGACTTCTCCACCTTCGAGACCCTGGCTCAACTCGACGCCGTCATCCGGCGGGACTTCGATGCCAAAGCGCCGACCGGAACCGACATCCTCGAGCGGATAGAAACCGGCGGATACCGGACCAAGTACGAGCTGATGCGCGACATGGCGCTCAACCTGTTCTGGGCCAACCGTTACGTCATGACGATGTATGACGTCCAGCCAACCCGGTGGGCCGATGTGCCGCGCTGCTCGGACGACGTCTTCGTACCCGTCCAGACGCCTTGGAAGGCGAGCGACACGAAGGTGTCCGCGGTGTCTTCCGCCTTTCCGGGTCTTCCGGCGCAGTGGGATGACGAGGTCGAGGACAACATCTTCGAGACCCTCTACGACGTCTTCGGCCATCGTCGAAGCCATGCGACCAAGCTGTCGGCCGTCATTCCGACGGTTCCCGAACTGCTCGCTGACCCCAAGAATCAAACTCTGCGGCTGAATAGCTATGACCCTGACTTCCGCCGCTATAGCTACGTCGAGATCATCGACTGCAACGAGGATGTCCCCGATCTGGAGGCCCTGCGCCGCTGGTCGATGGTCTTGCACAACCAGTATCCGTGGTCGCGCAGAGAAGCCGCCCTGGCCACCGTCGAAGAATTGCAAGACGACGACTACGTGGTCGTCTTCCGTCCTCGTGACCGCGACGTCGGGTTATTTCTCTCCCGAGTGAAATCGGGGCACGCACCAAAGAAGACCGCATCCGCCGCCCCAGAAGCAGTCGCTCCCGTTCGCCCGTATCCTCCGATCGATGTGCGGAACGACTTGGCCGTGCAACCTCGCATCGAGGCAATCGCGGCAGTGCACGGCGAACAGGTATGCACCAACGAGGACATCATCCGCAACAGCGCCTACAACTGGTCTCCCATGTCAGCGGACGAAATCACTGCGAAGACCGGCATCGAGCAGCGCCGCTACACCTGGGGAAGCCTCGAGGAACTGTCGCTGCGCGCCGCGAGGTCGGCGCTGAATCACGCTCAGTTGGGGCCAGAGCAGATCGGGGCGGTTTTCGTGTGCACGTGCACCAGCCGCCGGTTGATACCGTCGGTGGCGGCCTGGCTGTCCGGGCAGTTGGGCATCCAGCAAACGCATAGCTCGATGGACATCGTGGCCGCATGCGCAGGCCTCAGCTACGGACTCGCCGAGGCCGTGCGGGTTCTGCAAACGGTTCAGCGGCCGGTGCTCGTGGTCTGCGTGGAAAAGTTCTCCGACAAGATCGGGAACGTCCGCCCGTCGCGGATGATCTTCGGCGACGGCGCGGCCGCCATTATCGTCGGCCCCGCACCCGAAGGGTCGCCCCCGGATATCGAGTACGTCCAGACCTATGCCAGCGGCCCGACAAGCCAGGTCAACTCGATCTTGTGGCCCAACCCCGCATTCGCCAACAACATCACGGTTTATGGCCCCGAGGTGAAGGCGCTTGCCGGGCGCTACCTCAGCCAGATGCTCGACGACGTCAGGGCACTGCCCGACCCGGATGGTGCAGCAGAATCCCTGCTCGCCAGCGTTGACCTCATCATCCCGCACCAGGCGAACAAGACCATGGTGATCGACCTAGCGACGTCGGCCGGCCTTACCGTTAATCAGCTGTATTTCAACATCGAACGGGTGGGCAATGCCTCCTCGGCGAGCATTCCACTGGCAATCCACGACGCTGTCCGCGACAAGGTGATCGCCAGGCCGATCCGGGTTTTCGCCCCGGGTTTCGGTGCCGGCGCGGTTGCTGGCTACACGGTTCTCCGGGTCGATCCCGCCGTCATCGCGCCCGACGACCAGGCGGCACCAACCGGCGAGTCGGTCGCGGGTCCTGAGTCACTCACCATGTCGGCCGGAGCCGATACAGCCGCCGTTGCCTTCGGATAGCTGCCCTCATTCGGCTGGCGGCATCGCGGTTTTCGAGTCGAGAAACTGCTCCACCAGATGGGCCACCACGGCCGCCGGGCCGGGCTTTTGCAGATCGTGTCCGGCCCGGATCGTGACAAGGCGGGCGTCGCGGATGCGCGCCGCAAGTAGCCGACTGTTCGCCGGCGAGACGGCCCTATCGCGGTCGCCGCAGACCACCAGGGTGGGTGCTTCGATGCAGCCGAGAACGGGGATGCTGGACCAGGTCGAAATGGCAGCGATCTGCCAGAGCAAGCCCAACGGATCCGGGCGCGGCCACCGCGTCGCGCGGTTGGGTGTCAACAAGATTTGGGTGACATCGCGGGGGTGCCCTGGAACCGCGCCGACTCCACAAGCAGTCGCAAGCAGCACGAGTCGGTTCACCCGGGCGGGATGGCCGATCGCGAGTTGCTGGGCGACGGCGCCGCCGTGGGAGTATCCGACGACATCCGCTTTCTCGATGCCGACCGCGTCGAGAAGCCGTGCAGCGACATCCGACAACATAGGCATCGAGTACGGGACCACCGGAGTTTCGCTCGCGCCGACCCCGGGACCATCAAATGCAATGACAGTTCTGCCTCGAAGCGCGTCGGCAAACGGCGTCCAGCTCTCCATTGGGCGAGACATGCCGTTGAGCAACAACACCGGATCACCGGATCCGGTGCTCCGCACCGCGATGCGCAGACGGCCAATCGAAAGCACGAAGGTGTCCGCGTCGACGATCCCGGGCGAGTGGGTCATGCGGTGGCCCGGACGTAACTACCGGGGGCCTTCTCGATCGGCGGATAGTCGTGGCTGCCCTCGTGATCGGGCGCGGGAATCATTTCCCCGCCCCGTTCGCCGATCCACGCCGTCCAGTCCTGCCACCAGGTGGCGTTCACCAGTTCCGCGTTCGCTTTCCATTCATGCGGGTCGGCGGGGAGGCTGTCGTTTACCCAGTGCTTGGCCTTGGGGTGGGGAGGATTGACGATACCGGCTATGTGGCCGGACGAACTCAGGACAAACCTGCTTTTGCCACCGAGAAGCTGTGAGGTCTTGTATCCCGATGTCCACGGCACAATGTGGTCGTCCACAGCCGCCAACACGTACGTGTCGGTGTCGACAAGGCCCGGGTCGAGACGATTGCCATCGATTTCGAATTCACCTCGGGCAAATTCGTTGCGCAGATAGCATGAGCGCAAATACTCCGAATGCATGCGGGCCGGCATATGGGTCGAGTCTTCGTTCCAGGCCAGCAGGTCGAACGCCGGTGGTTTGTTTCCTTGCAGCCAATTGTTCGACACGTACTGGAAGACCAGTTCGTTTGACCGCAACGCACTAAAGGTCCGTGCCATGCTCGCCGCGTCCAGGAAACCCCTCTTCTGCATCTGCTTCTCAAGCCCCGCGACCGTTGCCTCATCGGTGAAAGTGCCGAGCAGGCCCGGTTCGGTGAAATCGGTGTGCGTATTGAGGAATGTCGCGGACTTGATGGAGTCGTCACCTTGTGCCGCGTTGTGGGCCAGCCCCAATGCGGTGAGCGTTCCACCCAGGCACACAGACACCGTGTTAACCGCGGGTGCACCGGTGATGTCTCGGACGACTCGCACGGCGTCCAGCGGTCCTTGGAACAGGTAGTCGCGGAATCCGAGCTCGCTCATCGACTTATCCGGATTGCGGTAACTGATGGCAAAACAGGTATGCCCGTGTTGGACGGCCCACTCGATGAGACTTTTGCCCGGTGCCAGATCCATGATGTAAAACTTATTGATCCACGGCGGGCAAAACAGCAACGGAACCGCGTACGTATCCGGAGTCTGTGGCGAGTATTGGATCAACTCGATGAGGTCGCTGCGGTAGACCACGCTTCCCGGCGTGGCGGCCATGTTGACGCCGACCTCGAATCCGGAGCTGTCGACTTGCGACGGCCATCCACCGTTGTGGCGAAGATCGTGCAGCCAGTTCTGCAGGCCCCTGGCGATGCTCTTGCCGCCGGTGTCGAACGCCTTGCGGATTGCCGCGGGGTTGCCGGCCAAGGTGTTCGTCGGAGCGAGCGCATCGACAAGAAACTTGGCGGCGAAGCGCGCTTTTGCTTGCCGCGTTCCACTCACATCGGCGCTGTCGAGGAGTTCGTCGACAAGCCGGCTGAACAACAAATACTGCTGAGCCAGCAGGAAGTACGCCGGATTCTCCTGATAGGCCGGATCGGCGAACCGTTTGTCGCCACGGGCGATCGCGATGGGACCGGGATTGTCACGGCCGATCGCGCGTTCGCCGGCAGCTCGAAGGGCCCCGGCATAACCCCAGAGCAGACGCGTGTTGGCAGCCATGATCCCGGCCGGATTTCGCAGCGTCGCCGCGGCGGCGGCCAGCAGCTCACGGAGTAGGGCGGCCGGATCGGCCGAGACGGTGACATTCTCAGCGACCCCGATCAGGTCTTGGACCGGGCTTGAAGTCGAGCGTACGGGTGCGTCTGACGACGGCATGGGCCCCCCGTTTCGGTTCGTAATACGGAATCCTGTGTTGGCTCCGACAGTATGCGGTGACGGAGGCCTCGCCAACATGGAAACGCAAAGCCCAGTCGGGCCGGCATCCATTTGCCGTGGTCAGTCGGTGCCCGCGCCAACGAATCGCTCGACAGCGCCGATCGCCGGAGGGCTGATCAGCACGGAATAGTGATCGGTGTCGACGTCAACCACCCTGGCGTCGCGGGCCTCGGTGGTGAACCGTTCGGCATCAGCCCGTGAAACCACCAGGCCGCCGCCTGGGACCATGGGCCTGCTGGCCCGGACCAACAGGACGGGACAGCGCAGCCGCGGCCACAGCTCATAAACGTCTTGCGTCGAAGCGTAAGCACTGTCTTCGCCCACCGCAGCCGAGTCGGTGCGAATCCGGACGTGGTCATCGACCTTTTCCAGCTCCCACGTGAAGTAGCTGTCCCAGAACTCATCCCACCGGCCAATGGCGCCGGCGGCCCGCATGTGTGACAGCACAGCCGGCGCCGACGGATACGTCCGGCCCAGTCGGCCGATGGATTTCGTGATGGGCAGCAATGCGCTCGGTTCAGGCACGCCCACGGCGTCGATGAGGACGAGACGGCTGCACCGCTGCGGATACCGGGCCGCGAGCGACATGCCGATGAAGCCACCCATCGAGTGCCCAATCACGTCGAACGAATCGGCCCCGTATAGTTTCGCGATCTCCAGGAGATCGCGGACGTGGCTGTCCCAGCCATACGAACCGGCTGGGGTGATCTCGCTTCGGCCCCGACCACGCAAATCCATGGTGACGATGTGGTGGCCCGCCGCGGCCAGTACAGGCACGAATCGATCGAACGATCGGCAATTCGCCGATAAACCGTGTACGCACAGGACGAGGTGCCCGAGCGGATCGCCGTTCGATTCCACGTGCAGGGCGCCCGACGTCAGCTGAATCCGTTTAGCATAGGCCATTTCAGGTACCCAGCGGCTGACTAGGCCGTGGACGCGAGTGCGTGTCGAGAATCACGACGCTTATCCCGTTGAGCCACACGTAGGAGAGGACGCCGCAGCCCGCGCCCCCAAGCGCTCACCGGTGCCGTTAACCGCCTGCGTCGGTCTGCCATCCGCCACGGCGTTCAGATTAACCAAAGCCGCCCGCTCCGGTTGGTTGACAAACCAGGGCCTGATTCCTGATCACAGTCGCCGACACGTGGCTGCCGAATGCGGCGGGATCTCGCCGGGCACCAAGCGGTCGACGGTCTGGCGTTTCCGCGTTTGCCCCGCGTTCACTGCAGGGCGCTCTGCAGATCGAGCGTGCCGCGTATCCCGATCGCTCCATAATGGGCCGCGAGCCATGATCGAGCGGTCCGCCGCCCGGCATCGCAAAGCTGCACGAAGAAATCCCATTCCGCTTTGCGCTTCGAAGAGGCCCCATGATCGTCGAGGACGCCGCCCGCGTCGATCCGGTGCAAGTGGACGTTTTTGTATTCGTCGGGCGAGAGTTTCCCCGCTTCGATCAGACTCTTCACGAACGCCACAGCCCGCAATTCGCGCAGGAGATTGCCGTTGAAGGTGATCTCGTTCAGCCGATCGTGGATTTCGCCCGTCGTGCGGGGCGTCTGCCGGCGCTCCAGCGGGTTGATCTGCACGAGCAGGATGTCGTCGGTCGTCGTCTCATAGAAGAGCGGGAACAGGGCCGGATTGCCCATTAGCCGCCGTCCCAATCCCAATAGGGCACGCCCTCGATTTCCACCGCCTGGAAGACCGTGGGCAGGCAGGCGGAGGCCATCAGGTGATCGGCCGTGAGCTCCTGTCTGTGGAAGATCTCAGCCTTGCCGGTCCAAGAAATTGGTCGCACTGATGAAGATCTCGACGTCCGTGCAGGCGCGTACCCGATCGAAGTCGACGAGCGCGTCGATCGCGTCCCGCAACGGATTGATGTTGAGCGGGTTCAACTCGTAGGGACTGAACCTCTGGGCGATGAGATCCGTCCAGGCCCGGTCGCTCCACAGGCCGCGCGTCCGGCTGAGCAGCCGGCGCTGGGCCGGGGGCAGGGACCCGTCGACGCTGGCCCGGCGCCAGAAGGTTTCGAGCGCGCTGCGCGCCCCGTCGAGCACGCCCCAGGTGAAGGCGCCGTGGGCCCCACCGCCCTGCAGGGCTAGCGATACGGTCCTTTCGGCGCCCGGTCCGGCGAGGCCGCCGGTCTCGCCCGGACAGCTTGGAGCGCGGTCCGTCATCGCGCCGTCCCGCTGGAGGTTCCGGTGATGACCATGCCGTGGTCATTGAGGCTCCATGAAGGTCAGGAAACGTAAGCACGTGGCTGGTGTCGCCTGTTCGGCGCTCGGGCTCTCAGGCGGCCGGTTGAGTCCATGCGACGAGTTGGTTTGAAGACGCGTGCGACGTATGGCGTGTGGTCCGGTGACCGCAACGCGCAGCGGCAGCCCCGAGACATACGGCCGCAGTCACGGAAATATATCAATCTAGGACACGAAGTCGGAAAGGCCGCAGTTCACCGACCCGAGGGTGCGGCATGCAGAGCGCCTCCCGGTGGCCTCGGTGATCAGGGGCGCGACGGGACCGCCTCGTTGCGGCGACGGTCCTCCGCGAACGGCCGGTGCCCAAGTCGATCTACCATCGACGAGATAGTCAAGTCACCGGCAGGCAGGGCAGGCGTTGGCGCATCGATCGGTCACATCCGTTGACGGCACCCGTCTGCGGTCGTGGAGCAATGAAGGCCACGGGGTTCCCGTACTGATCTCCAACGGGCTTGGCACGCCTCACGATGCCTGGCCGACGATCAACCGGCAGACCGAGACCTATCGAGTTGCGACGTGGGACCATCGTGGGCTGGGCGGATCTGATCGCCCCGCCGACGAGTCGCGGATCACCATCTCCGACCACACCGACGACCTCTTTGCGGTGATGGATGCCTACGGCATCGATCGAGCCGTGGTCATCGGCTGGTCGGCCGGCGTCAACATCGCCTTTGAGGCCGCCATGCGCGATCAACGGCGGATCGCCGGCGTGCTCGCCGTCGGCGGCGTCCCGGGAGGAACCTTCGAGGCCTTGCTTCACCCCCTTCCACGATTCCTGCGTCCGCGGGCCGGACGGGTGGGATCACACTTGATGCGGTACCTCGGGCCGGTCCTCAATCGGCTCGGCGACGGATTGCCAGGGTCGCCCGAGCATGGGTTTGACAGCCGGGGGGTGGCGACGTTCGGGCTCGACGTGATTCACGGCCAAACTCTGCTCCGGGTGCTGCGTCGATTCGCTGATCATGATTGGCCGTGGTATTCGCGTCTCGCCCGCGCGGTCGGCGACCACCCCCCAATGGACCTGAGCGCCATCGACATGCCGGTCACCTATATCGCCGGGACCTGGGACTCGATCACATCGGCCGAACAAATTCGGGCGGCCAGCACGCGCACGCCGGGGAGTCGATACGTCGAGCTGCCTGCCACGCATTTCGTGCCGCTGCAACTTCCCAACCGCATGTCAGAGGAGCTGAGCACCCTCGTCAAACGTTGTCATCTCTAGGTCCAGGATCGCCGCTGACCCGGGTTTTTCCGATCGTGGCCACGGCCCCTGGCCGGTGACACGGCCGGCATCGCAGATGCCGGTCGCACGCAGCGCTCGCATGCCTTGCGGATCTCCGCGGGATTGCAACCGCACCGTCCGGTGAACCTGCCGGGTCGGGCTGTGTGGCCGTTGTTCGGATTCACTGCGCCCGACTGGCGGTCACTCCATCCGCTGTGTAAGTCAAGCAGTGCCTGTTAAACTGCGCTAGTTGCGGCTATCAAAGGAGCTAGCGTTGCGCCGTCTACCCGGCATCCACCTTGTCTGCGAGCGAAGGCCCCATGCCGGGCCAATCGCGCGATAGCGCGACCATTCTGGGGTCGTTTATCCGAGCGCAGCGGGAGATGGCCAATCTCTCTCTTCGCCAGCTTTCGGCGATGACCGCGGTGTCGAACCCGTACTTGAGCCAGGTCGAGCGTGGCCTGTCCCAGCCGTCGATCCGGGTGCTCAAATCGATCGCGGAGGCCCTCGACATTTCTTCCGAGGCCCTGTACGAGCGCGCGGGACTGATCAACACCAGAAACGGGGTCGATGAAGAGGCAACCGAGGCAGCAATCCGATCGGACCGCAGGCTAACCGATTCACAACGTCGCGCTTTGCTCGCGGTCTATCACACTTATCTCGAAGCCAACAACCAAGAATAGTCCGTTATCCCGGTATGCGGCCGAACGCCGCGCCAACGAGAGGAACTCACTCCATATGACTAGCTTGAATTTCGACGAACGGGTGGCCATCGTGACCGGCGCCGGCCGCGGGCTAGGCCGGTCCCACGCGCTCGAGCTGGCGCGACGTGGTGCGCGTGTGGTGGTCAACGACGTCGGCGGGTCGGTGATGGGAGTGGGATTATCCGCCGACGCCGCACAGGCCGTCGTCGATGAAATCCGCGCCGTCGGCGGCACGGCGATCGCAAACCACGACAGTGTGGCCACTGCCGCCGGAGGGCGTGCGATAGTCCAGGCGGCTCTGGCCGCATTCGGCCGCCTCGACATCGTCGTCAACAACGCAGGCATTCTGCGAGACAAAGCGTTTCACAAGATGGACGAGCCGATGATCGACGCCGTCATCGATGTGCATTTAAAAGGCACCATGCACGTGAGCCAGCCTGCATTCGCCTTCATGCGCCAGCAGCACTACGGCCGGATCATCAACACGAGTTCAGCGTCGGGCTTGTTCGGTAACTTCGGGCAGGCGAACTACGGCGCAGCAAAAGCGGGCATTGCGGGCGTGACGCGAGTTCTGGCCCTCGAAGGAGCGGCGCACGGGATCGCCGTAAACGCCATCGCGCCGATCGCCGCGACCCGCATGACCAGTGACATTCTCGGTGAGCTGACAAGCCGCGTCTCGCCTGAATTCGTCAGCCCCGTGGTGGCCTACCTCGCACACGAAGCTTGCGCGGTCAATGGCAAAATCTATTCGGCGGCAGGGGGCAGGGTGGCGGAAATTTTCGTCGCCGAGACAGCCGGGGCGGTGCTCACCGCACCGACGCCCGAAGCGATGCGGGATCAGCTTGCAGCCATTGAAGATCGGGCGAGTTACCACCAACCCGAGTCGCTGGCAGACGCGACCTCGCTGATCGCGCAGGCTCTAGCGAGCTGACTTTCAGGGGTCAGCACCACCCTCCTGGACCGTCGCGTCTTGTGCAGAAGCTTCCGACGCTGGCTCCAGGATTTGGTTGCAAGCCCAGAACCTAAAGCGGGCCCGCCGCCGTTGTGGCGAAGATCGTGCACCGGGCTCTTCAGGCCCCGCTGACGCTTTGCCGCCGACGCGGCGAGCAGTTTGGCGACGTCATACCTCCTTCGGTTGAACGAAGAAGGACTCCCCTACTCATGCACACAGTTGTTCACGGGCGCAGGGCTCGCCCACATTGGAACGTGGAATGCCGTTGGACAGGCGTCGGTCCGCCGAGGCCAGCATCGACCTCGACCACCCTTGCGTGGCGAACGGCGGCGAACCGTTGCGTGGCGAACGGCGGCGGACCGTTCCGCGTCAGCGCGCGCGACCACCAAGCCGCCGCCTGGGGCGATTGGCCTGCTGGCCCGGACCCAAGGGACCGGCGCGGCAACCGCGGCCAAAGCCCCATAAACATTCTGCAATGCGCCAGGGTGCACCGAAAGGCACGCTAAGCTCCGGGCTCATCTTCCACCTGATGAATTCAATTCTCCGCCGCATCGTCGGCTGCCTGATGGCCGTTGGCTGCGAGATAGCTACGGTAGACGGCGAGTAGCGCCCGCTTCTGCGGTTCCGTAAGTCGGGGGTCCATGCGCAGGGCGCTCTCCGTCGCATCATCATCGGCTTGGGCCGACTCGGACATCAACCCAGCCTGTGCGAACAGCGCTTCGGCCGAGATGTTCAACGCCTCGCCGATCGACTTCAGCACCCGGGCCGAGGGCTCGGACAGCCCCCGCTCGATCTGACTGAGATAGGGGTTGGACACCTCAGTCATCGCGGACAGCTCGCGCAGCGACAGATTGGCCATCTGTCGCTGCGCGCGGATGAACGAGCCAAGAAGATTGCCCCTTTGCGCTGACTCTTCCGACATCGTCGCTCTCCTGTCGCCGGGGCACTCCTCAGCGCCGATCATGACTCAGCTCAGACAGTCTTGTCCGGAGTCAACGTCGCCGTCAGCGCCACGGTGAAATCCTTCTGAGCGGCCAGCAGTTCGGCGGCGAGGTCGAAGGTGTAGGCCGTGATCGCCGGCACGTCGGGCATTGCAGCGGCAAGGGGGTTCTCGGGCAGGTTCGATGGCACCGACGCCCACGCTCCTGCGAATGCGCGTGTCACATCCAATGCCGCGTTCTGGCTCTGCTTGACCGCGGAAACCCACTGCTCGCCGAGCTTCTGGGTGGCGTCGAGGACATCGGTAGAGGTTGACGATTTGGCAGTCATTGTTTCTCCTGTGTTTGCGGGGAACTAACACTGCTCACTATAACAGGCACGCGCTAGATGGACCAACCGCACGGGGTTCGTCTGCCGGTCGGTATCGGTCGATGGTGGCGCCGCCGATTCGGCCCTTGGCTCCAGTCTGGGTCATACACTGAGCCAGTGTCCGCACCGTTGTATGTCAGGTTTCCAAGTCGAATCGCAGTGGTGAACAGAGGGGAGGCCGCGGTCCGCCTTATCCGGGCAGTAAGGGAATTGAACGCCGAACACCGTTGCGGCATAACCACAATCGCGCTTCATACCGACGCCGAGCGCAAGGCCATGTTCGTTCGTCAAGCTGACGAAGCCGTAACGCTGCGCCGCACCTCAGGCATCGCGTACCTCGATCACGCCGAGCTGGAACGCGCCCTGCTGGAAGCCGGGGCCGACGCGGTGTGGGTGGGATGGGGGTTCGTCGCCGAAGACGTTGCCTTCGCAACGCTCTGCGGGCGCTTGAACCTCACGTTCATCGGGCCGCCCCCTGCCGCGATGCGCACGCTGGGCGACAAGGTCGAGGCCAAACTTCTGGCCGAGAAGGTGGGCGTTCCGCTGGCACCGTGGAGCGGTGGCCCCGTTGAGAGCCGCGCCGACGCACGCCGTCACGCCGAGGCCATCGGCTACCCGCTGATCATCAAAGCCCGCAGTGGCGGCGGTGGCCGCGGCATCCGCAAGGTGTTCTCCCCCGACGAGCTCGAAGTCGCTCTCGAGCGCACGCAGGGCGAAGCCGAGCGCTCGTTCGGCGACCCGGTCGTGTTCCTCGAACGCCTGGTCACCGATGCCCGACACGTCGAGGTCCAGGTGATTGCCGACAACTACGGCAATGTCTGGGCACCGGGAGTGCGGGACTGCTCCATCCAGCGGCGGAACCAGAAGGTGATCGAGGAATCCAGCTCGCCGCTACTCACCAAGGAGCAGGCCGACCGCCTTCGAAATGTTTCGGCCGAACTGGTGCGCGCCGCCGGGTACCGCGGAGCCGGCACTGTCGAGTACCTCTACCAGCCGGACCAGAAGCTGTTCACGTTCCTCGAGGTCAACACCCGGCTGCAGGTCGAGCACCCGATCACCGAGGTCACCACGGGTATCGACCTGGTGAAGCTGCAGATCGTCGTCGCCAGCGGCGGTTCTCTCGCTGGCGAATGCCCCCCTGAGTTCGGCCACGCGGTCGAGGCACGGCTCAACGCCGAGGATGCCGACAACGGGTTTGCCCCGGCGCCGGGCACCGTACGGCTGCTGAAGTTCCCGCTCGGCTCAGGCATTCGCGTCGACACGGGTATCGCACAGGGCGACGTCATTCCGCCCGACTACGACTCGATGGTGGCCAAGATCATCGCTTGGGGCCGCGACCGCAACGAGGCACTTGCGCGGGCGCGCACCGCCCTGCGGGAGACCACCGTGGTCATCGACGGAGGCACGACCAACAAGTCCTTCCTTCTGGAACTGCTCGACCGTGACGAGGTGGTGTCCGCCTCGGCCGATACCGGCTGGCTGGACCGCACCGGCGCTGGAACCGCGACCGGCCCTACGCCGAGCGCCGACATCGCGCTCATCGCTGCCGCGATCGACGCGTACGAAGCCGAAGAAAGCCTCGAACGTGCCGGTTTTCTGGCCTCGGCACGCGGCGGTCGACCGCGTGCCACCCACGCCATCGGCCGGACCGTAGAACTGACCTACCAGGGCCAGCCCTACAACCTCGCCGTCGGACAGATCGGTCCACACAGCTACCGAGTCGCCGTAGACAGCGGCGAACTGGTGGTCGACGTCGACCGACTCGGCGAATTCGAGGGTCGACTCACCCTCGGCAATCACCGCTTCCACATCGTCACGGTCGCGGGCCCCACAGGGTTCCTCGTCGAGGTCGACGGCATATCTCACCGCATCAGCCAGGACGAAGCCGGCCTGGTCCGCGCCTCGGCCCCGGCCGTGGTCGTCGCTCTGCCGGTGGCCGTCGGCGACGAGTTCGAAGCCGGTGCCACTCTCGTGGTCCTGGAAAGCATGAAGATGGAAACCGCCCTGCGCGCACCGTCCGCGGGACGCGTTCGTGAGATCTTCGCGACGGTCAACAGTCAGGTCGACGCGGGTGCCACCCTACTGCGCGTCGACCCGGTCGGCGAGGATGCGACGGCCGAAGCTGCGCCGCGAGTTCAGTTCCGCACCCAGCCGAGGAGTGCAGATGCGAACCTGCGCACCGAGGCACTCGCGCGGCTCGGCGAACTCCGCGCCCTGATCACCGGTTACGACGTGAGCGCCGACCGCGCACGCCTCCTGCTCGCGGAGTACGACGCCCTTCGTAGCAGCCAGCCCCGCGATCAAGAACTCGACGAGGCCGAACTCGGACTGCTGAACACCTTCGCCGACATTTGCGAGCTTTCCCGCAACCGTCCCACTCTGGACGAAGAGGAATCCGACGAGAGCGTCCATAGCCCACGCGAGCATTTCCATTCCTTCCTGCATTCTCTCGACGCCGAGGTGGAGGGGCTGCCAGAGTCGTTTCGCACCAAGATCGCTCGCGCACTACGCAACTACGACGTCGCTTCCCTCGAGCCCGGACCTGAGTTGGAAGAAGCGGTCTACCGGCTATTCCTGGCGCTGCAGCGGATGGAGAACCAGGTACCGGTGATCACCGCGCTGCTCGGGCGCTGGCGGACCGCCGACGATGTCGCATCCGCTCCGATCAGTGCCGTGGGAGAAGTACTCGAGCGGCTGATCGTTGCGACGCAGGTGCGCTATCCGGTTGTCGGCGACATCGCGCGTAACCTCCGGTTCCGCTTGTTCGACGAGCCACAGATCCGTATGGCACGCAAGCAGATCTACGACGGCGTGCGCGCAGACCTGCAGTATCTCGCCGACAATCCTGACGCGCCTGACTACGCGTCCCGCATCGACGCCCTTGTCGCGACTCCAGAGCTCCTGATCGACCTTCTGGCAGAACGCATTTCCCATCCCGGCCCGCTGCTGGAGATCGTCACGCGTCAGTACTACGAGATCCGAGCGCTGGAAGACGTCAAGGCCTTCGAAAAGGCGGGCGGCCAGTTCGTCACCGGCAGTTACGAATTGGCCGGAGAGCAGCTGCATCTTGTATCGACCGTGACGGACCGAGAACGGTTGTCGGCAACGCTGGGCGCTGTCGGCGAAATTGCCGGACCCAGGGCCGAAGACCTAGTCGTCGACATCTATTTGTCCTGGCCGATCGCCCCCACCGACGGCGACGAACTGTCCGCTGCATTGCGTGATGTGGTTGCTGCGCACCCCAGCGCGACCGCTTGGCGCCGAGTGACCGTGACGGTGGGCGGCCGCGACCTGCATCAGATGACGTTCCGTTCGACGAAAGACGGTGGCGTGGCGGAGGACCGGCCGATCCGTGACATGCACCCGCTCACCGGACAACGCCTCGATTTGTGGAGGCTCAAGAACTTTGACGGTACTCGCTTACCGGCCGCGCCAGGTACGTACCTCTTCCGCGCGGTGGCCAAAGAGAATCCGTCCGATGAACGTCTGGTGGCGCTGGCACAGGTTCGCGATGTCACCCCCCAGTTGAACGAACTAGGCGAGGTGGTCGGGGTCCCGGCCATTGAGCGCACCCTGGCAGCGTGTCTCGACGGCATTCGCCGCGCGCAGATCCAGCGGGGCAAGAAGCGGCTCGACAACAACCGGGTCGCACTTTACGTGTGGCCAGTGCTCGACATCCCTGCGAGCCGTTTAGGTGTGATGGCGAACCGCCTCGCACCGCTCACGGTCAATGCGGGGCTGGCGGACGTCACCATCCTGGCCCGCGTCAAGGACAATCCGGCATCCCAGCCTAGGCGAGTGGCAGTTCGCTTCGCGTACACCCCGGGCGCCGGCTTCGTCGCGAATGTGACGGAGCCACCGGTCGAGCCGTTGCGCCCGCTCGACGAGTACGCACAGAAGGTGCAGCGCTCGCAAGCTCGCGGCTTGGTTTACCCCTACGAGCTGATCCCAACACTCACGGCCAGCGAAGGACGGTTCGTCGAATATGACTTCGACGACTCCGGCGACCTCATACCTGTCGACCGTCCGTATGGACGCAACACTACCGGCCTCATTGTCGGCATGGTGTCGCGACCTACGCCCCGCTACCCCGAGGGAATGACGCGCATCGTCCTGTTCGGCGACCCGACGAAAGCTTTGGGCACGGTGGCCGAAGCTGAATGCGCTCGTGTGGTCGCGGCGCTCGATCTCGCCGAAAAGCTGTCGGCACCGGTCGAGTGGTTCGCATTGTCCTCCGGCGCGACCATTTCGATGGAGAGTGGCACTGAGAATATGGACTGGGTGTCGCGCGCGCTTCGGCGAATCATCACCTTCACCCAGAACGGCGGCGAGATCAACGTCATCGTCGCGGGAATCAATGTTGGCGCGCAGCCGTATTGGAACGCCGAAGCGACGATGCTGATGCACACCAAGGGCATTCTGGTCATGACGCCGGACAGCGCGATGGTTCTCACGGGTAAGCAGTCGCTCGATTATTCCGGCGGAGTTTCGGCGGAGGATAACTTCGGCATCGGCGGCTATGACCGCGTCATGGGGCCCAACGGCCAGGCTCAGTACTGGTCGCCGAACCTTCAGGCAGCGTGCGACATACTTTTCGCCCACTACGACCACGCGTATGTCGCTCCGGGAGAACGCTTTCCGCGCCGCGCCGAGACCTCCGACCCGGTGGAACGCGACATTCGCGACTTCCCGCACGTACATCCGTCCAGCGAGTTCACGACCGTCGGCGACATCTTCTCCGACCGCACAAACAAAGACCGCAAGAAGCCATTCGACATTCGGACCGTGATGCGTTCGGTTGTCGACCAGGACCATCCGGTACTCGAGCGGTGGGCCGACATGGCCGACGCCGACACCTCCGTGGTGTTCGACGCTCACATAGCGGGATCTCCGGTGTCAGTCATCGGCATCGAATCGCGGGTGATCCAGCGTAAGGGGTGGGTCCCCGCCGACGGACCAGATCAATGGACGTCGGGAACCCTCTTCCCGCAGTCTTCGAAGAAGACCGCACGCGCGATCAACGCCGCAAGCGGAAGCCGTCCGGTAGTGGTACTGGCGAACCTCTCGGGCTTCGACGGTTCACCCGAGTCACTTCGGAACATCCAGCTGGAGTACGGCGCCGAAATCGGCCGAGCCATTGTCAACTTCGACGGACCGATCGTGTTCTGCGTGATCTCGCGCTATCACGGTGGAGCTTTCGTGGTCTTCTCCAACGCGCTGAACGAGAACATGGAAGTACTCGCAGTCGAGGGTTCGTTCTCCTCGGTTATCGGCGGTGCACCCGCGGCGGCGGTGGTGTTTACACGAGAGGTGAACAGACGCACCGCAGCGGACCCGGCCGTGCGTGAGCTTGAGGCGCAGCTTGCCGCCTGCACGGACGACGCCGAGCGCGCCAGCCTGCGGGTAAAGCTCGAGGCCACCCGGGCGGCGGTACGTTCGGACAAGCTCGGCGAGGTGGCAGCGGAGTTCGAGGCTGTGCACAACGTGGAGCGTGCCCGTCAGGTGGGCTCTGTCCACGCGATCATTCCCGCGGCTGAACTGCGCCCGAACATCGTCGCGGCTGTTGAGCGGGGGATGGCCCGAACAGTGGATGCACTCAGTCACTGAGTCCGTTCGGCGCTGCGGACCTCAACGACCCGAAGCTTGCAGGTCGCGATGCCAGCAACAGCCATCGCACGCATTCCAGTAACCGGTCGGCGAGCGATCAGCGGATTCGGAGACTTGCCCTGTGCCATAGCCTATCTGCGGGCAAGCTTCAAAGTATCCTCGGACATCGGTAGGTCCCGATTGATCCGTCTGCTCGACCATCACCTCAAGCGCTGTTTCGGTCCATTTGTCGTCAACGCTCCCAAGTGGCTTCTGGCGATCAGACTGCTTGCGCGCCAGCCCGGCCTCGCCATGTCGACGGAAGTCGGCCACCCACTGTTTGATCGTCCTCAGGCTTACACCCAGTTCAGCCGCCTTGGCGGTGTAGCGGCTTGTGAGCGACATCCTTGGGTCGTACTGCTCCCGCGGCTCGCCTGTTGCAGGAAGCTCAGCAGACCCAGATCGATATCCCGTCAACGCTTCTCGCACATGGGCAGCGCGCTCGTTAAGCTCATCCCTCTCGGAGTCGGCCAACGCCGCGAACACGCTGCTGGCTGGGTCCACGTCGTCGTCAACCTGCGGGCCGCTGTCGTCAGGCAGGAGTCGCGCACGACCACCGTCAAGCAGCTCGCGCAATGCCACCCGGATAACTGTAGATCGTGCCCCAGCCGGTTGGTGAGGTCGCCTTTAGCGCTCATGGGATGTCGTGCCACCGAGCACTGGTCCATTAGGTCGCCGCCGGGTGTCCTTCGGCTCGAACAGGTTTCACCACACCGACCAGGGAGGCGACTTGACCATTTTCGTTGGGGACGACTGGGCTGAAGACCATCACGACATCCACCTGATGGACGCGGACGGGGCCAAGCTGGCGTCGCGTCGACTGCCCGAAGGACTGGCCGGTATCCGCGGGTTCCACGAGCTGGTGGCCACGCATGCGGAGGAAGCCGGCCAGGTGGTGATCGGCATCGAAACCGACCGCGGCCTGTGGGTCGAAGCCTTGAGCGCGGCCGGCTACCAGGTATATGCGGTCAACCCGCTCGCTGTGGCCCGCTACCGCGACCGCCACCAGGTCTCCGGGGCGAAGTCTGATGCCGGGGATGCCAAGCTGCTCGCCGATCTGGTGCGCACCGACCGGCACAACCATCGCCTGCTCGCCGGGGACAGCCTGGCGGTCGAGGCGATCAAGGTCCTGGCCAGGGCACATCAGAACCTGATCTGGGCCCGCACCCGGCATACCAACGCCCTGCGGTCGGCGCTGCGGGAGTACTACCCGGGCGCGCTGGAGGCCTTCGACGACCTAGCTGACCGCGACGCCCTGGCCATCCTGGGCCGGGCTCCCACCCCTGTGCAGGCCGCGCACCTAAGCCTGTCAAAGATCCGATCTGCACTCAAAACTGCTGGGCGACAACGCAATCTGGACACACGAGCACTGCAGATTCAGGAAGTGCTGCGTCGCGAGCAGCTCGCCGCACCGGCCGCGGTCACCGCCGCATTCGCCGCGACCACCCGCGCCGCGGTCGCCGTCATCGCCGAACTCAACCACCAGATCGCCGACCTCGAAGCCGAGTTGGCGACACATTTTGGGCTCTCCTGACGTTCATGTGGATCGGGGAGTGTGTGGTATGGGCCGGGGAGGGTGAGTGGGGGCGCACGGACGGTGATCTAGGTTCGAAGGCGCTAACCCCAATCGATCCTGGAGCCGTCCGTGCG
>Ga0209347_1003157_pt1 | contig 19893 bp, 11 predicted proteins | sample AutmiccommuBRH23_FD_187382 | JGI IMG/M metagenome (GOLD analysis project Ga0209347, IMG submission 187382) | Deep subsurface microbial communities from Mt. Terri, Switzerland - Autotrophic microbial communities BRH/23 (SPAdes) (version 2) | ecosystem: Environmental > Aquatic > Deep subsurface >...
AGCATAATTGCCGCTTAGGGTTATGCCGACAGCAGTACCCGGCGTTTCCCAGGAATCAATTCGTTGGGGATCACCGGGGACTGTAATATCAAAACGCGTCAATCCATTAGTCCCATCAGCGACATATGCGTATTTTCCTGATACGACGACATCCCGGGAATCGCCATTTGTCGGCACCTGTTTCACAATATTCGGGAACTCGGGTATTCCGATATCAATTACGGCAAGTCCCTGATTCCCATCGGCTACATATGCATACTTGCCATTTTTAAAAATACCGGAAGCCTCGCCGGGAGTATCCACTGAACCCGAAATAGTGGGGTTTGTCTTATCTGAAACATCGATAATCTGTAGTCCGGCAGTTCCATCCACTACATATGCATATTCGTCTGAAATGAAAATATCACTCGCATTTCCCGGAGTTGCCACAAAACCGGACAGCCGAAACTGCATGGCCGTATCAAGAACTTCGGTTATACTCAAAATTCGAAGCCCTTCTTTTCCCGGATCGTTCCCGACAGTGTTGTCGAGCACATAGGCATAATCGCTGCTCAAGGCAATAGCAGTTGCGTCAGCGGGCGTATCAAATGCCTGCAGCCGGGTCATGGCATCGGGATTAGATATATCGATTTTCTGAAGGCCGACCTCATCATCCGTGATGTAGAGAGCTTTATCCAGTTGATCGAGAGCCATGCTTTTGGCGCCTGTGCGGGTGTATTCCCAAGTCGAATCGTGAAGCGGATTTTTTCTGTCGGAAATATCCAGCATGTGTACTCCCATGGTGTTGTAACCGACATAGGCGGTATTTCCATCAATAACAACGGATCGTTCCCGTCCGTCTGTTTTGTAAAGACTGCCTTCTTTCGGGTCTTCAGGATTTTCGATATTGATGATTTCAAGTCCGTTGCCTTCCAGGGCGGTATAAAGATAATTTTCCGATACGACTATGTCCCGGACATTCGGTAGAGCTATGATTTTTTTAAGAACGGGTTGGTTCGGGTCGGAAATTTTATAAATGTGTACGCCATTTACAAGATCGGCGACATAGAGATATTCCCCGGATATATATGCATCAACCGCATAGCTCCATACACCATAGGCTCCGTGAAGATTAATACTGGCAATTTTGTCCGGATTAGCGACTTCCGAGACGTTCACGATCTGCACCCCGTTGATGCCGCTGGCCAACCAGGCAATCCCGTTGTCAATAAATACACCATTAACTTCGGTTTCTATTTCATTTCCATAATCATCGACAAGCACCGGTAGATATCCGCCGATTACCGCGGGATTCTGCTCATCTGATACATCGATAATCCAGAGTCCGTCCGATCGGCTTGCCACATATACGCGTCTTTCCGTTTTTGAATAGAATATCCCTCCAATATCAGCGGCTTTGGAAACAGCCAAAAGAGCAATGGTGTTCAGCTGATCGTCCAACATGCAGAGCCGTTCTCCGTCTCCCAGGAATAAAAGATTCCGCTCCGGGTCAACCGCTACTGCTTTTGTCGGATGAAATGGCCATTGACCGGCAATTCTGAGTTCCCGGATTTGTTCAGCATAGGCATTCCGAAAATGAATGCAGGGGATAAGGGTAAAGGAAAACAGGATTAATATAATGATCAATCTATTGTTTACGTTTTTCACGATGATCTAATCTCCGTTTCAAGTTTCCATTCCGCAGGTATAATCACGTCGATCCTCACAAATTCAGGCCCGGGTATCCGAATTGCCAACGTATGGAATTTTGTGCCGGAATCGAATACAATTGGGGTCGTTTTGATGAACCCGCCGTAAACTTCGTCAAGTACACGCCCATCAACCACAAGTTTCCATTTTTCAGGTTCGAGCATGGCGTAATAGGCGATATGTTCCCCATCGGGGCTGAAATACGGGTCACCGACAATATTGAACATTTGCTTCCGGCATTGTTCCTGGTGGTCAACGACCATAAGGATATGATTTGGATTCTTCATCGCGGAATAGGCGAGATGTCTGGAATTCTTAGAAAAGAAATATTTTCCGATGGACGCATAAAACAGACCGATCTGTTTTTCATTCAAAATCGTCGTCCATTTATCTCTTTCCGTATCAACAGCTTTATGCACAACGTGGCGGGAATCCGGGCTGAAATACGGTTCCCCGACGGAAGTATAAGCTTTGCCTTCCTTCCCGTTTACGACAATTTGACCGCCTTTTTCCGTAACCGCTCCATAGGCATATTTTGAAGAATCCTCGCTGAATTTGAATCCTTCGATACTTTTGTAGGCGAGGCCTATATTACCGTTGTAAACACAATGCCATGAATCTTTTTTATTGGCTATGTATGCATAATTCAAGGAATCCGGACTGTAAAAGAATTTATAAAACTTATCGAAATTATCATCCTGTTCTTTCCCGTTTATAACGAAATGATATTTTTCATTTTTCGAATAGACATAAGCCAGCGTTTTTGAGTCGGCGGAAAATACCGGTAAGCCATAAACATCATGGGGCGGTTTCTCAATTCCATCTATCACAAGCACCATCTGCTTGTCTTTTACGGCGGAGTAGGCGAAGCGATTGGAGTCCGGGCTGAAGAACAGATCAAATATTTTGTTATAAACCTGCCCGGAAATGCCGTTTCGAATCGCCTTCCATTTTTCTGAATTCCCCTTCTTTTCAATTCTTGCTTTAAAGGCGATTTGGGTGGAGTCCGGACTGAAAATAACGTCCTGGATGAAATTATAGGTGTTGGCTTGCTGTATTCCATCCAATACCAATATGCATCCGGCATCCGTCAGGGCAACATAGGCGAACCGTTTCGCATCGGGGCTGAATGTCATATTCTCTTTGACGGGAATCCCTTTAAAAAGAGGTCCCGGTTTGCCGTCGATTACGATACATTGTTTGCCGTCTTTGGCCGCTCGGTAGGCGTATCGTTTACCGTCAGGGCTAAAAAGAAATTGATCGATGTTATCAAATTCCGGTCCCGCCTCCCAGTCAACGACGCAAACTGCTTTATTTTCAGTCCTATATGCGATATAGGCGTTACGGTTTGTTCCCGGGGCAAAAACCGGGTATCCCGGCCGAACCGCGATGTAGACAGGGCTTGTTCTGTCATCGAAACGGACAATATTATTTTTGGTATTGGAAAAGGCTGCATATGAAATGTGCTTGAAATCAGGACTGTATTTCAGTGATTCGTTGATGATTTCATATCCATCAGGGATACCGCCGAGAGATGTTATCGATTCCTTACACATTTCTGAAGCAATAGCTGTCGAGATCGTCATGTAAGTAATTAAGCCAAGAATGGCGTAGTATCTAACACTCGGAAACATAATGCAGCTCCTTCCGTTGGATAAGGTTCGACGAGCAATTAACGAATTTGAGTTCGAACATAAATGAGTATCGAAGCAAAAGTCAAGAGGTGTATGGAGCGCTGATCAACAACAAAGGTGAAGAATGTGGATTTAATGGGGGGCTTCTTCAGGTACTTGCAGATCATTGGCCTCGGAAGAAGAAAACGGTTTTTTTAGTAAGTGGATAAGATGCCCTATGGCTTCATGCTGTTTATGCATCATGTGTTTCTGCATTTCTATAAAATCGGCAAACGGCATGGTCATGCCTACAGATACCATGTAAACAGCGGTCTCCTGTTCCACGTCGATTCCGCTATACGGGTTGACACCGGTCCAGACAAAATCGGTCGAATTCAGATTGTTGCTGCTGTTATTCGGAATTTTGATGGATGGATTTATAAGGGCGCCAAATGCAATATCAATCTGATGATGATTTTCAAGGGTTATCCCAACTCCAGCACCGTAAAAATCAAAATCCGGGATGAATAAGAGCAAATCCCGAAGATTATCCTGGACGGATGTTTTTCTTTTACCATATCCGAAACGAAGTTCGAACTTCCGGGTCAACTGGTATTCAAGACCGAGACTGTAATCAATGGTGTCTTTAAGATTTCTTTCGACAATCATTGTGTTATCGCCACCGGTATATCCAATGAGTTTTGCCATCTGGAAAAGCTGTATTGGTTGATCGAAAACGAATTTGTCCTCCTTGTAACTGGACCACTCCCCCCAGTGCAGGTCGAAAAGGCAGCGCAATCGTTTGATCGGACGGATCATGATACCGGTCTGGACGCGTTGTGGAAACTCAAATTCCGAAGTAAGTGTTCCCGTTTGATACGGGACCGCCTGATGAGGCATTTGCAGCATTGCAGCTGTGATAAGAGTTAACGGACTGCTTCCGTTCCAGGCAATCATGCGCTGCCATTGATCAGAATATCTGAAACTGTAACCACCGGTGAATTGAACTTTTGTGGCGCTCTGATACACTACGCCATAGGAAAACCATTCCGTTGGTTTCCAGAGCAGGCCCAAGTTGTAATTTGGGGAGAAATCATCCCGGATATCAAGTTGAAATGTTCCAATCTGATCATATGCCCCCAGACCGCCTCCGAACCAGGGGGGCGGCAAGGTCAGTTCGGAAAGAATTGGGATTTCCAGGTCCTTTGTGGCCTCACCGAGCACTCCGGTGAGGGACATCAGTTCATTGGGTTGCCGCAGCTCAAGGCGAACCCCCATCGAAGTCTGCCCCAGACCGACAGTTGCTCCGAGGGAAAGGGTCGGTGTTAATTGATAACTGGCAGCGGTTGCCGCGTAAACCATATGCTGTTGGTAAAGGGTTCGACCGCCGTAATTGACCGGACTGTCGGTTTTGTGATTGATCCCCCCGCCATACGGAGCATAGTTGGCATAAGCAAAGGTCCATTTTGATTCCGGTTCTCGGCTCGATAGACCTAAACTTGGACCGACAATGAAATTAATTGTTCTGTCTAAAATCGGGAGATACATAACACCGCTGCTATTGGTGTCCTCCTCTCCCGCCACCGGATCAGGCCTCTGTCCTTCCTGGGGACCCCAGGTATTCATGAAACCTTGGAAATCTTCGTCGGCTTCAAATTTTGTAGTTTTCACGAGCCATGGAAGTGTGAAACTCTGGTTGAAAGTTTTTCCTTCGGGTAAAGCGGAGAGACCAGCTGGATTATAATGAACCGACAAAACCCCCGGTGGATCGGCGGTAACCGTATTTGCCAGAGATATTGCCCTGGTGGTGATGGCGAATTGTTCTGTTAAAGCCGCAAATGAAATTGAAGAAAAAAACGATGTTAGTGCAACTGCAATAAACAGGAACAGAAGTGTATAATGTAATTTCCGCAACTTAAAATCTCCCTGATTGCCATATCGGGGGAGAACCGGCAATCGAGTAATCGGGTATATTGCTATAATTCAAATTCGATCGGAGTACTGAAAGAGACTGAAAAGCTGCCACTTTCAGTGAGGGGAATGCCGATTTTGAAATTCATATTCTGTATCCTGCTGAAGCGATAGCCGACGCCAAGACTGAGATCCGCTGAGGCACTTGTACTGGATACCGCATCGGGAGCGTTCTTGTAGTAATATTCCGTTTCAAACGAATAAGAATATCCGAAACTCATATTCAAATTCAGTGTATAGGATAGCGCATACGCCATCCCAACACCCACACCGATGCCGGCACCGGGATCGATCTCGTCGAGAATCCCCTCCGGCCGTTTCTGATTGATTTCTACTGTAGAGAAGGGATAACTCACATTCATGGAACCGAAAACCACAACCGGATCCGTAGTTTGGCTTACGGAAACACCAATATGGGTTGAATAAAATCCGGAGCTGGTCGACAGTTCGTTTCCGACCTGAATTTCGTAGGGGCTGCGTCCTACAGGGACTGTAAAGCCGCCAAAAGCTATAATGGTGGGCAGATCGCTCGTGGATTTGACAGGTTGCCATTTCCAATTCAGATTAAGATCGCCAAAATCGGTCACATCCTCTTCATAGATGGTTCCAACCTGGTTGTATTTATAAACAAACGGTATTCCCGTACCCAGGGTTAAGTTGTCCTTTACCCCATAAGACGCATTGAAAGAATTGGAGATGGTATGATTAGAAACATCTTCTATACTTGTCGATGCCCTGATGGCGTCATATTCACTGTAGGAATAAGTTAATCCATAGCTGAATTGGATGTTGCCCGCTTTCGTCAAGGTGTATTGGCCGCCGGCGGCCTCCAGGATATCTTCTTCCGCATTCCTTGCTTCTTCTTCAGAAATGCGCAGCTTCTGTCGAACGCCCGACTCATCTTTCAATTGCCCGATTTCCGTTTCGAGGGTGCGAAGTTTCGCTTGCAGGGCTTCCAAGGTCATCGGTTTATCAGGGCTTATGAGATCATTGTCTTGTGGTGAATCCGTGTGTTCCGGTACACTTTCTTCAGGGGTTTGTGCGAGGATTACATCCGCAGGCTGCGAACCACCGGACCTCGCAATATCCAATGAATCATACCTGGTAATTATGGCGGGCTGGTCTAAACGATCCTTGAGCAGGGAGAACTGAGCTGCAGCCGCGGGATATGAATCAAACTGACCGATCCGGACAGCATACAGAATCTGATCTTTTGAGTTTTTTGTCTGAAATATATAAGGCTCGAATCCCATTTTTTTTAAATCGATGATCTTTTGATCCGCGGCATTCTGATCGAGGAATGCTCCGATTTGAATAGCAAATTGGGCGTTACCCTCGGAAGGCGCTGATCGAGAATTCTCCGGAGAGATCGCACTGTCCGATGTTAGATTGCTTTCTTCCCCTTCGGAAGCCGGAACTGACATACTGCTCTCGAGAATTTGAGAAATCGGATCGCAGTACCCGCTTGAGGAAAAAGATACGGTAAGGAGACCAACGGCAATAAGACACAGGAACTTTTTCAATGTTTTTTATCCTCCGTACAAAGGAGTCGCTTGAAGCGAAGTCTCGAAAATGATCTGGTAATTATCAGTCACGATATTTTTGATATCCATCAGGCAAAGTGAATAGGAATTCTCTTTCATAATGGTCGGGATAGGCAATTTGGGGGCCGTAATCCGACAGGATTTCGTCGATGGCATCTTCCCGGATGTAGCGAAGATCTTCATTTTTTAGTTTAAGCAGGGGAATCTCTTTTCCAGCATCCGGATTTACGATGAAAGCAACTTTCTCATACCACATTTTTTCGAATGTCGAAATCGTATAACTTGTATTGCCCCTGAAAGGGTCCGCAAGGAAAATATGCCCACCATGAATTCCCCTGAATACAGTAAAATGTCGATAACCCAGAAATTCGATCGGGACGATGCAAGGTTTATTCAATTCCTTCAGGTCGTCAATCGTTGCACTGTACCCGGAGCCATCATAGCCGAGTCGTACAACAAACTGCTTCATATCCAGCAATGAAAAGGCTCTGCGTTGAGCAATTTTTTCTTTGTTTCCATATTCCATCAGCCCATGGATGACTTGGGATTCAGTGAGATTTTCACCGAGATAATAATTGAGCAGGGTGGCAAGGGCAGCCGACCCGCAACTATAGTCATGTGACTGAATGACTAGATTACCATACTGCATCTGGTATAGAGGTTTCACTCTAAGATCTATGATAACGGGTGTCGTCACACCGACATCAAGTGTGATTTCATTGCTGGGATTTTCGCTGAATGGATGAAAGCTGGAGAAAAGGCACACAGTTATAACGAACGCGACAAGTATGTGCATTTGGTTATCCGCGAAAAGATGGGTTTCAATGGCATGAGAATATCTAAAGATAAAAAAAAATTCGTTCGTATATTCTTATAACACAATATAAATTGTGTCAATTTAAAAGGCTCGAAAAAATACCCTTTAAATAAGTTAATCTACTAAAAATATGACGATTACGTGAAACCCGGATAAATGAAGTGAGGAAAGGGAATTTTAGGGAGTCATATGAATTTCTAAGCGATGGGCTTCAATGCCGTCTATGGCACCCGGTCCAAAATCAGAATTTCCGAACTCCACATTTTCGAAGCGGATGGACCCACTCATCGGAAGCAAAAAACCGAGCGAACCTTCATGAACACCAGGGCTGATTTCCCGTGTTCCGACATCAAAACGTGCGGGGTTGGAATGTTTGTTGTTGGTGAGATCCCCGAACATGTCCCCGATTTTAAACCGGCCAATATCAGCCTTCCACGTGGACGGGTCGGCAGGATCATCACCTATGGTACCGTAATCAAAACTGCTGCCGATATGAATATTTTCAAAGTTAAGTAATTGATAACCGGTTGGGGATACCTGGTACTCGTAAGTAATGTTGTCGATATGCATTTCGACGCCGTACTCCCAGTCGATGCCGGATCCATGAGGAGCAAGGAAATAATGGTAGGACGGGGTGTGGACCGGTCCAATACCAATCGAGCCCAGGGACTTTGTTCCTTCAGGCGGTCCGCTGAATATAAGTTCGGGGATCATATAAGCGACTTCCTGATCCCATTCCGGAACGGAAATTCCGATCATGCCATACCACATGGCGGTGGGATCGTCGGCTATCTTCCAGTCCTCGGGAGAGGCAATTTCGACTGTGGCGACGTCAAAATGGATTAAACCAGCGGTCCCGGCGTTGAAGTTGTAGCGGGCAGGGCCTCCGTTGCCGTCGGTAATTCTGAAATTCAGGAACTGGAGAAAGCCGTCGTTATCGGTTGCCTGGTAGTGAAAAGTATCCAGATTGTTGAAAATTTCGACATTTGCAATGGCAATGGAAAATCCGGCATTTCCGATAATTTCTTCCAGGGCCTCATTGTCCATTGGAACGAGGCTGAAACCGGTCGCCGGGTTAAATAAGATAGCAGCCAGAAAAAACAGGCAGGACGCGAAGAACCCCTTTGGTGATAAATGATTCATCTAGTCACGGGCCTCGATTTGGCGTTAAATTGTTCAAAAGAAACGATTTCACCATGAAAAACATGAAGAACATGAAAGGATGAAAAAATAAAGATTTAATCTGTTTGGTTTCATGCCCTTCATGATGTCCATGATAAAAGTTAAAAAGTTTCCGCCTGAACAGGTGCGTAAAGCTAAAAATGAGCGGAGAGGAAATCCCCTCCGCTCATTTTTATGCTACAGGTAGACCTTCATACCCGGTGCGGCTTAGTGGGGGGAAATCTCCAGCCAGCCGTTGAGTACGGAGAAGGTGATGCCTTCGATAATAATCGTACCGAAGTCGTCGCCGCTATTAAACACGGCAGCACCAGCGCCTGCGGGGTCCAGAAGGGTGGTGAATGTCGGAACGAAAACCATTTCCGGGATGTAGAATTCAGCCGTCGGAAGGCCAATCAGAACGCCACCGATCATCACGGGCATTCCAGTGTTGGCAGCAAAGCATTCCGAGGTAACCGGCAGTGCGGAGGTCACGTCAATGGTGACGGCCTTGGCGGCATATCCGCCGGCGACCATCGGGTTCCAGGAGGTGTAGTTTTCAAGACCGACGCGGGTGCCGGCAAAGTAGCTGCCGACCGCATGCAGGCTGGTGGTGTCGCCATAGGCAAACTGCAGGGGAATGTTGCCAGCACTGGCGGAATAAAGGTCCCAGGTAATCCCGTTATCGGAACCGGTGGCGATGGCGTTGATTTTCAGGGTATCGATCTGGAAATCAACGATGGAGAGCGCGCCGCCCAGAGCACTGGTTGTCGCAGCGTTGGTGCCGATGAAGTGTTCGGAGGCGAAACCGTCGGTGTCGACGTATGACATCTTGTCAATGTTGATGAACATTTCGATGTCATCAAACACGATGTTCACACCGGACTGACCGGTTACGTTGTCGAGTGCGCTGTCGTTTAACATTTCCAGGCCGAATGCCGCGCCGGGGATGACCAGTAACATGGCAAGAATAAGGGCTAACTTTTTCATTTGTTTTCCTCCAGAGAAATTTGTTGGGATTGAATACGATAGTTGCATGATAAAAACGTTTCGTTACTTTTTCCGGGCCATCACCTCCTTCCGTTTTAGTAAGGGAAGATTGTACAGCTTAAATGCATTTAATCATCATCAAATGATTAATCGGAAAGCTGAACGGTGTTTTTTTTAGATAACGGTTGATTGAAAATGGGAGCGTTGTTACGTTTTAAATATGCATTCATATTCTAACTGTGTCAAGAAAAAATTTTTACTAACCGATCCTTGCCCCTGAAAAGGGGTTTAGTATGCACGCATACCCTTTTCAAATATCCGCAAGTGCAAGGCATTTAGCATACTGATCATTATGGAATTTATTGAAGAGTAAATTCTTTTTGCGAACGCCAGCGCGGTGAAAGATCGTGCAAGGAAGTACAGAAAGGAACATCAATTAATCTCATGTACTTCATGGTCTTTTTGGTTCAGGGAATCGCACGATCATTTCCTCCATCCCCCTTCGGGAATTTCAAGTTTGTCCAGTTTCCAATTTCCAAACTCCAGCTTTGGACCCATACCAAATTATTTCCATTATTAATTTTCCATTTTTCTCATAAGCCCACTCAGTCGCTGGAGGTTTGCCGCCGCGCTGGAATAGCCGGGTCTGAGCCGAAGGGCTGTTTGGAAATGGGAAATCGCCGCTGCATACTCGCCTTTATGGATCAGCAGGACCCCTAAATTATTATGGGCTTCCGCACTGCCGGGGTCGATAGTGATGGCTGTCCTGTACTGGACGACCGCTTCATCGATCCGGCCCATTCGGGTTAAGGCAGCTCCGGCGTTGATATGGATGCCCGCATGAACGGGTTTTTTGAGAAAAGGTTCTAAAACTTGAAGCGCCTCTTCGAATCGGTTTTGGCGAATCAATTCCTCGGCCAGGTTGTTTCGTGCTCCATAATAGGATTTGCCCATGCCCCTCATTTCCGCCAGTTGTATCGATTTTCGGTATTCAAAAACCGCTTTATCCGGCATCCCGGCATTGCCATAGGCGATTCCGAGATTCGAAGCAGCCCGATAATCGGAAGGGCTCTTGCGTAAACAATCCTCCCAGAAAGCAGTGGCGCTCTGCCAGACCATATTCCGCTGAAAGGTCCAAACCGAAAATGTGAGGATAATTATGGAAAAAACAGCGGTAACCAATTTGGTTTTACCCGCCTGAAACATCAAAAGAACAATCATCAGGCAAAGCATCATGAACGGGAGGTACGTACGATGTTCAAAAATGATTTCAATCCCGATGACTGAAGATTCAATCGCCAGATTTGCCAGAAACCAGAGGATGCAGAAAGATATCAACCGGTATCGGCGTGCGCTGTAGATCGTCATGACGAAGAGTGCGATCAGGGCGGTAAAGGAAACCAATGTTGTCATGGGATCGGTTGGAGAATACGACAGCGGATAATCATAATCCAGGTTAAGGCGGGACGAAGACGGCCAGATCAACAGGCTGATATAGTAGACGATGACCCGCCACTCGGTCATCACCCGCTGGGGGAGGGTAAAATCGCGCCTGGAATAGGCGGAAAGTACTCTATGAAACGGATCGGCTCCCAAATACAACAGCGACGCACCGGTAAGGAGCAAGACAGCGCCCGAGATCAAAAGAATGTGATTCTTTTTCATGCGGATACGCAGATCCTGGAAAAAAAACCATTCAAAAAGCAGAATGATTACCGGAAGCGTCGCCGCATTTTCCTTGGTGGCCAGGGCAAGCAGTCCGGATAGAATACAACCTGCGTAAAAAGCCCAGGTTTTGAATGGTCTTTCTTGCTGCTGCCAGGAGATTCGACCGGCCACATAAAGCCACATTGATAAAATATAGAACATGACAGCAAGGGACGTCATGCGCTGCACGATATAGGTAACTGCCCCTGTATGCATGGGATATGTCAACCAGAGCAGGGCGGCAAGAAATGCAATCATTGAAGGAGTCGTCTGTTTCGGGAGCGCCGTTTGTCCGGCCTGCGTCCGCTCGAGCATGACCCGGATAAAAAGAAACAGAAAGAAGGCGCAAAAAACATGAATGGCGATATTTGCAATATGATAACCGGTGACATTGTACTGGTGGAAATAATAGTTTATTGCGAAACTGATGTTGACGATGGGCCTGTGTTTTGGCCGACTCTCAAAGGCCGCTGTTTTCAACCCATCCCAGGAGAGTTCCGTTAACCGGATTGCTGGGTCGAGTTCAATATATTCCAAATCGTCAAACAGGAACGGAGAATGGAGAGTATAGATATAAAGAATTGCTGTGATTGCGCCAAAAAAGAGCAGGATGCCGAAAATGATACGGTATTGTTTTTTGGTCATTAGATCCTTCATTGTGCTTCAGGTATTCTTGTCGATAATCGATTTCACTTCCGGTAAATCCCGGATGTTTTTCAAATCATCATCCTTTATTATATAGTCCCAGTTATCATAACCAAGGGCCACGGCTTTTTTCAGCCAGGCCACCGCGGTTTCCTTTTCGTCCTGCAAAGAATAGAGACAGGCAACATTATAATAATAGAGCGAATTGTCCGGTTGAAGGGCAACCAGTTGTTCGAATGATGAAATGGAATCATTGAATCTGCCAACCAATGCCTGGCTCAGTGCCAGGTTGTACAAACCGGGTATAAAATTTGGTTCATAAACCAGGGCCGTTTGCAGTTGTAAAATCGCTTCACCGTATTTTCCTTCCTCCCGCAGTTGTCTTCCCGTTTTATAGTACGTCAACATCTGTTGCTTAAAAACATTGCTTCGATATTCCGGGGATTTGGCAATCGCATCACTCACGCGCTGCAGGTTTGCCCGTGCGATTCCGTAATTTGGAAAAATAGCCAATGCCTTGTAATAATGAAGTACGGCCTCTCCAAACTGTCCTGATTGAGCCAGTGCATTGGCGAGGCCATTGTAAACGAGGACCCTGATCTTCCTGTGGGGATCAAGGGCGAGAGCGGCTTTGAAATGAACGATCGCCTGCTCATTGTTTCCTTCCTGCGCCATGTAATTGCCCAGGTTGAGATGGGGGCGGGGATTTTGAGGAGATTTTGAAAGATTATCCTGCCAAAAGGAAATCGGATTTTCCCAGATCGCATTCCGCTGCCAGGTCCATATTGAAAACAGCATTACGATTGCGGAAAGCAATGCGAGCGGAACCCGTGGTTTTTGGATGAATTTAAGTATTATGAGGACAAACACTGGAAAAAACATCATGAAGGGAAGATATGTCCGGTGTTCATATATGATCTCCAGTCCGATGACCGAAGACTCGATAACAAGATTAATCAGGTACCAAAGAATGCAGAAGGAGATCAACCGATGTCGCCGGGTGGAATAGATGGCAAGCACGGCTGTTGCGACAAGGGCAATCATGGATAAAAGTGTGGTGACCGGTTCTGCGGGGGTGGATGACAGCGGGAAACCATGATCCAGGTTAAGGCGCCCCGGCGAAGGCCAGAAAAAAAGGCTGATGTAGTATATGATGACCCGCCATTCGGTCATGACCCGTTCCGGCAGAGTAAAGTCCCGAACGGCATAGGAGTTCATAATCCGCTGGAGCGGATTACCGTCGGTATAATGGTACGCAACGGCCACGAAAACAGCGGCAGCGGCCATTGCCCACAAAATTCTGCTCTTGGAGAAACTGATCTTGAGGTCCTGGAAGAAAAACCATTCATAAAGCAGGATCATAAGGGGCAGAGTAGCGGTATTCTGTTTTGTCAAAACAGCGCAAATTCCGGCCACTCCGCATCCTGAAAAAAAGGCGATCGATTTTAGGTGGTGGCTGCCGTTCTGCTGAGAAATTCTTCCAAGCACATACAACCAGATGCTCAGGATATAAAAAAGGGCCGCAAGACTTGCCATGCGTTGCACAATATAAGTGACCGCGCCCGTATTAACCGGAAAAACCAACCAGAGCAGAGATGCTGCAAAGGCAACTGTGACCGGGGAGATTTGTTCTAATGCTTTGGAACCAGGTTTGAGGTTTAAACGGGACAGGGTGGTGTTTACAAGGAAGAAAAGTAAAACGCCGTTCAATATATGGATCACTAAATTGACAAGGTGGTATCCAATTTCGTTGTAAGCCCCGGCATAATGGTTCAGAGCGAAACTTATGTTGGACAAATAGCGGCGCTTCGGAACACTTTCGAATGCCGCTGTTTTAATGCTTTCCCATGATAATTCGGTCATGCGGATAGCCGGATCATCCAGGATGTAAGGACGATCATCAAACAGGAAGGGCGCATGCAGGGTATTGGAATATACGATCAGCACAATGATGCCCAGGCACAGGATCAAGGGGAAGAACCGGGTTTTCGTGTCATCGACCATTTGGAAAGCCCTTTTGCTTGTTGCTTATTGTATGTCGGGAATACGTTTTTTAATCCATGAAGGGCACGACATGCTTTTCATGCATGATAAATTTGTCTTTTTTTTCTGGCCGGACACAGGCGTTATAAAACGGCTGACGCTGCTCAGGTTGCGGGGGCCTGTTTTACCAGCTGCTTGTAGAAGGAAGTTTGCCTCAAATTTTCCAGATCAGGGTCATTCAATATTTTCGATATGTCATTGTAACCGGCATCAATGGCTTTTTCCAGCCAGTCGACTGCATCATCTTTCCGGTCCTGCAGTGAATAAAGACACGCGATATTGTAAAAAATGGAAGCATCATCCGGGCGCAGGGATGCGATCTGCTTGAATAGCGCAATTGATTTGCTGTATTCTTTTTTACCTGCATGGATAAGTGCCTGTCGATACAGAGCCTCCCAGAATTCGGGCTTCAATTCCGCCGCTTTTCGAAATTGTTCCATCGCCTGATCAACTCGGGCGTTTTTTTCATATAAGTTGCCGATTTGATAATATAACTCCGGGTTATCCGGGTCAGTGGCCAGCTGGGCTTCGATTTGCATGATTGTTGTTTCAAATTGGTTTTTAAATGCCAACAGCTTTTCGAGCCTGTCCCCAACCGAATTGTGGCCGGGGGAAATCGCAAGTGCCCTGCGGTAGTGTTTAATGGCAGTATCTAAATCTTTTTTTTCAATCAGGGTATTTGCCAGGTTGATGTGGGCTTCGGCATAGTCAGGCGATAATTGAAGCGCTTGTCTGAAATGGAAGGTAGCGTTGTCCAGATTTCCGGTCCTGGCCATGGCGGTTCCCATATTATTGTGTATTTCCGGACTGTCTGGATAGATTGCCAGTGCTTTTTGATACTGGTCCATTGCCTTTTCCGGATCTCCCTCTTTTGCCAGGGCGGATCCGAGGTTAAAGTGAGCCACATGATTATTTTTCGTCACATCAAGGGTGTGCTGGAACAGGGTTTTACTGTTTTTCCAATAGGCGGCCTGATTCTGCGTTATCATGGCCAAAATCACAACGGCAATTCCGGCGATGGCGGTTGCCGCAATTCTTTTATGGGGCGACCGGTTAAAAAGAGCAGCACCACCCCATACCAGCATAACGAAAAAACCGATTTCGGGGATATATAGCCAACGGTCCGCCATTTCAGGCCACCGGCCGGATTGGAAAATACCGATAATTGGAAAAAGCGTTCCCAAATACCAGAACCAGCCGATTGAAAGATAAGGCGCCTTCTTGAAGAAAAGAATTACGGATAGGGTAATGATGCTCAGGAGAATCGCGGCGCCCGCAATCTGCCACAGGGGGATATGCAGCGGAAAAGGATAAAAAATAGCCATGTCATGAGGCAAGAGCAGTTTGGTGATGTATTTGATGTAAATGACTATCGCATTGCTCACTCTCAAGGGGAGACTGGCAACGTTTTCCGGTATGATCTGGCCGGTGAAATGTACTGAAAATATGGAGATCCCGATTGATAAAAACGACATGAGAAATAATGGAAATTTTTCAATTACAAGACGCCAGGCAGAAGCTTTATGAAACAAATTTGGTGCTCTATGGTTTTCAGGTATGAAATCGTGCCAATGCAGACGTTGCAGTGGCCATATATCCATCAGCAGAAAGACGAATGGAAGTGTGATCAGCATCGGTTTTGAAAGCAGGCCCAGAACAAAAAAAACCAAGATCGGGATATACTTTTTGAAATCCGGATGCCGGGCATAACTCGTATAGGCGTGCATGGTCATCAGCCAGCAGAGGGTGCTGAGGACGTTTTTCCGCTCGGAGATCCAGGCGACCGATTCGACATTAACCGGATGAACGGCAAAGAACAAGGCGACCAGTGCGCTTTTCCAGATTGCGCCGGTCATCCGGAAAAAGAGCAGAAAAAGGAGTGTCGAGTTCAGGATGTGAAAAATAAGGTTGACGCGATGCTGGATGCCGGCATCGAGTCCAAAAAATTGGGCATCTGTCATATAGGAGAGCCAGGTCACCGGATGCCAGTAGAAGACAAGCGCTTCCTTATTGAAACTGAAAGCCCATAGAAGATTTTCTACATCCAGCCCTCTCCGGACATGAACGTTTCCGTCGACATACTTGTTGTCATCATAATTTATGAAGTCAAAGGTGCCGATTTGATGGTACGCAAAAAAAATCGCACATACGATCAGGATGCATACCAGAATCCACTTACTGTCCGAAATGCCGCTATTCTGTTTCATAGGCGCGAAGGAATTGAAAAATATTTTTCAGGCTGAAGACCGCGGGGAATCAATAGTGAAATCATTTTACTTGTAATTGATTTATCATGGATTAGTTGTTATTAGAAGAAATATTCACCTCCCATTGAAAGAATCAAAATTAATGTCGTTAAATCCATCCCGATACCAAAAAGTCCGGATTGCTCACTGGAATAGAGTAGCTGCTGTAAAAAGTAGAAAACAAAGTGCAAGTGCCTTCTATCACCGCCTGATCCAGAGATACTATCAATTATTCATCCCCCGGGAATTGCGGGTTCTTGAAATCGGCTGCGGGCAAGGCGATCTGCTGGCAGCTGTCTCACCGGCATTCGGCGTAGGACTCGATTTTTCGGAGAAGATGATTGAAGCGGCCCGGAAAAAACATCCGAAGCTCCATTTCATACTGGCGGATGCCCATGAAATCCCGATTCATACCCACTTTGATGTGATCATTCTGTCGGATCTGGTTAACGATCTGTGGGATGCCCAGGTGATCTTTGAAGGTCTTCGCCCGCTGTGCCATCCCGGTACGCGAATTGTCATCAACTTTTATAACAATATCTGGCGGATGCCCCTGGCCGGGGTAAACAAACTCGGACTTGGCGCAGACCTCCTGGAACAGAATTGGTTTTCACCCAACGATGTGAACAATCTGCTTCGACTGGCCGGATTCGAAATCATCAACCAGCGCAATAAAATCCTCTTTCCGTTGAACGTCTCCTGGATTCAAAAGTTCTTTAATCGGTATCTGGCTAACTTTGTACCGTTTAAATGGTTTGCACTGACCAACATCACCATTGCCCGTCCCCAACTGCCGGCGCTCTTGGCTGAAAAAGAGACCCGGAATTCGCCGAAGGTTTCAGTGGTGGTGGCCGCCCGCAATGAAGCCGGGCATATCGATTCAATTTTCCGGCACATACGGCAGCTCGGGGGCGGCACCGAACTGATCTTTGTCGAAGGTCATTCCACTGATAATACCTATGAAACCATCCAGGAGACGATGGATCGATATCCCGCGCTCGACTGCCGGCTTTTCCGGCAGTCGGGCAAGGGCAAGGGCGATGCGGTGCGCCTCGGTTTTGAAAAGGCAACCGGCGATATCCTGATGATCCTGGATGCGGACCTGACCGTTCCGCCGGAGGATCTGACCCGTTTCTACGATGCACTGGCCACGGGCAAGGGGGAATTCATTAATGGCGTCCGCCTGGTCTATCCCATGGAGGACGAGGCGATGCGGTTTTTCAATATATTGGGCAATAAGTTTTTTTCTTTTGCGTTTTCATGGCTCCTTGAGCAGCCGATTAAAGACACGCTCTGCGGCACAAAAGTCATGTGGAAAAAAGATTATGATATGCTTGCCGCCAATCGTTCCTATTTCGGGGATTTTGATCCTTTTGGCGATTTTGACCTGCTGTTCGGCGCCGCAAAACTAAATCTCAAAATAGTCGAGGTGCCGGTCCGCTACCGGGCGCGGCACTACGGGGAGACCAATATCGACCGATGGCGGCATGGGTGGATGCTGCTCCGGATGGTGGTTTTCGCGGCCAGGCGGATGAAGTTCGTATAAGACGGATAAATTGGTATTCTGGTTATCCGGAAAACTCCAGTGGGCGGGTTTGAAACCCGCCCCTACATCGAAGCGGCCGTAGGGGCGGGTTTCAAACCCGCCCGATTCCTTCCTGGCAAGGAGGTACTCGATTTACCGGAGCGAACCGGATAACTCATTTTTGGTAATTAAAGGAAAACGAAGATGAGCGGACGAGCAGAACATGAAATCAATCACGGGGAACTTCTTGCCGGCAGTGATACGGAATTGATCTGGGGATGGGGAACCCCGGCCGGTCGAGTACGCGCAATGCGGCGCGCAAGATTAATTGGAAGAGGAGCAGGACTTGCGCCAAACATGCATATACTGGAAATCGGTTGCGGTACCGGTATGTTCACTGAAATGTTTGCCCAAACCAGAGCCCGGATAATCGCAGTAGACATTTCCCCCGACTTGCTGAAAAAAGCTGCCGAACGCAAGCTTCCAAAAGACAAGGTGCAATTCATGGAAAAGCGGTTTGAAAATTGCGATGTGGATGGCCCTTTTGATGCCATTATCGGCTCGTCAATACTGCATCACCTTGAATTGAAAATTGCGCTTCAAAGGATCTTTAAATTACTGAAGCCCGGTGGAGTATTAAGTTTTGCCGAACCCAATATGATGAATCCGCAGGTATTTGTCGAACGTAAGTTCCGAAGATTTTTCCCGCATATATCTCCGGATGAAACGGCATTCATTCGTTGGGGACTTAAAAGAACTCTACAGCAATCTGGTTTTACAAATATCGAAATAATTCCATTTGATTGGCTGCACCCGGCTGTGCCTCAATTTCTCATAAACTCAATATCAATGGTGGGACGATCATTGGAGGCGATCCCTTTCTTACGCGAATTTTCCGGTTCCTTGTACATCAAGGCGATTCGGCCATAACGATAGCGATGCGAACAATAAATTAAGAATCATTCACAGTTTCACCCCCTTTCGCACATAACACCGAATCACATACTCATCCTTCTTTGATACAACAAATTCCCCCGCCAACTCCATATTGTCTTTGATGTAGCTTGAAACCGGATCCGTGGCATCATGAAATTGAAACTGGTTTTTAGGCAGTCGATATGTGCCCTCTTCAAGCGAAACCGGCAACAGCACCGGCATTCGTTCAAAAACAAATGCGATTGCCGGCTCCCGGCGCTCTGCTTTCATAATCCGGATGGCTTCCTGGTATACTTCAGGGCTCCTTGAAAAAAAGTCAACGAAGGTATCATCCAGTGAAGGCCGGCGTTTGGCAATCATGTGGGGCATCGGTGATCTGATATAGGAAATCATGAAGTCATCTTTATCGGAAAATTTCTCCGTTATATCCCGTATCCATCCATCCAGCCGCGCGTAAATCGGATTGGTTTTGATGCCTTTGCCGAATCCCTGGGAAATTTCCGAACTGGCCTGAACCGGGCTGACATCGAAATAGGTGAATCGCCAGTCCGCCCATGCGGTGGTGTAGTAGAAGGGGAGCAGCAGGAAAACAAGGACAGCAAACCGTGTCAGGATCGGTTTCGATCGATTATCCGTCCCGGAGATGAAAAAAAAGGAGATCGTGACAGCCGCGGGAATGGATACATGGAGAGCGGTCAGTGCCTTTAAGCCGGAAAAAAAGATCATGAATACTGCAAGAATCGTCACCGGAACCATGATCACGATCAGGAATTCAAAGGGCTGATCCGATGTTTTCCGGAAAAGCCGAAAAGCCGCCACGATCCAGAACAAGAAGATAAAGGCGATCAGCAAACCGGAAAACCACATGGGCCGACCGAACCATCCATTATAATAAGGACGTACAACGCCGAAACATGAGGTTTCAATAATAAAATAGACCAGAATCGAAAGCGCGGCGGATACCGCGGGAGCCATCCAGGCATTAAGTTTAACGGCACAAAAATAAAAA
>Ga0209347_1003158_pt1 | contig 19892 bp, 12 predicted proteins | sample AutmiccommuBRH23_FD_187382 | JGI IMG/M metagenome (GOLD analysis project Ga0209347, IMG submission 187382) | Deep subsurface microbial communities from Mt. Terri, Switzerland - Autotrophic microbial communities BRH/23 (SPAdes) (version 2) | ecosystem: Environmental > Aquatic > Deep subsurface >...
CATCAATGCCTACGTGCGGACGCTGGAGCAGATCGGGATCGAGCTGCTGGCCGGACTGGGCGTCGAGAGCGGACGACGGAAAGGCTTGCCCGGCTTGTGGATCGGCGAGCGGAAAATCGCCTCCATCGGCGTTCGGGTGTCGCGGTTTGTCACCTGCCACGGCATGGCGATCAACGTCCAGAACGACTTGGGCATCTTCGGGTACATGATCCCGTGCGGCCTCGATGGCGTACAGATGACGTCCGTCCTGGCGGAAACGGGAAAAACGCACGATATGGCGCGAATCAAGGCCCAACTGGCCGGCCTGCTCCCGCTCCACCTGCACAAGAACGCCAACACGGTTTCCCAGTAGGGCAAAGGGGATTGCAGCTCCTCGCGAGATGAGCAATGCGCCTGAAGGGACTCGAACCCCTAACTTTCAGCTCCGTAGGCTGACGCTCTATCCAATTGAGCTACAGGCGCTCTTTGGGAAGTGTAATCGCTGTGGCCGCCGCCTGTCAACTCCCAAACATGTACAATACGGAAAACACCTCTCAATCCCGACGAAACCAGCCCGTCCGGATTCACGGCCCTATGTCGTATCTCCATAAATCCTTGCAGGCTAAAGGGTTCCTGTCTCGTCCGAGAAAAATCCACGATTTTTCTGAAAACCGCGTTACGTTTCTGCCGGGTTGCGGCACTTCCTATTGAAACCAACGATAACACGGCTTCAAGGTACTCAAGGTAAGGTGGTGGTAAAGATGGTTCTCGGAAAAACAAATAACATAAGCCCTTCGGCAGGACACCTGATGACCGGGGCCCCCCAACGCAACGCACCGCGATGGGAAGCCCACGCTGCCGTCCCCGCTTCCTCAGGAAGCTGCAGCCATCAGGCCCAGGCCGGACACCCAGGGCCGGGAATCATCAAGCTGGATGCGACTCCAGCAGAACAGACTGAAAGGCCCTGCGACTCAACCCGAAATACACCCAGAACAGGAACGACACTGCGACACACACCGACGCCACTCTCGCTTCTCTGATGATAGCAGCTCTCTATCACCTGCCTCCACCAATGTTAAGCCCCGCTCGCCCGAGCGGGGCTTGGCATTTGTAGGCACGCCGGACTCACGACGAACACGCCCCAATCCGACCCGCCGGCCCTGGTGGTAAATTGCTTCGCACGCCTCCCATTTCCATTGAACCCCCGGCTCGGAACCGTAGAATAGGGTTTGTTGAATGGCGGTCCTTTTTGAAGGGTCAAGAGAATGAAACGGTTCACATTGCAGGTCGTGGCGGTTTTGGGCGGATTGGCAGTCCTGGGAGGCTGCAAGAGCACCTACTATTCGACCATGGAGAAGCTCGGCTACCATAAGCGCGACCTGCTGGTCGATCGCGTTCAAGATGCCCGAGACGCCCAGGAGCAGGCGAAGAAGCAGTTTGAATCCGCGCTGGAGCAATTCACCGCCGTGGTGGGCTTCGAAGGCGGAGAGCTGGAGAAGACCTACAAACGGCTCAATACGGAGTTCGAACGCAGCGAGGACAAAGCGGAGGCCGTCCACAAGAGGATCCAGGACGTCCAGGAGGTCGCCAAGGCCCTGTTCCGTGAATGGCAGGCCGAGTTGGACGAATACACCAACGCGAACCTCAAGAGGCTCAGCGAACAGAGGCTCGAACAGACCCAGGAACGCTATGCCCGTCTGATCGAGGCGATGCAGCGTGCCGAGACCCGGATCGACCCCGTTCTCGCCGCCTTCCGCGACCAGGTCCTGTTCCTCAAGCACAACCTCAATGCCCAGGCCGTCGCCTCCCTGGAGGAGGAGTTGGCCTCCGTGCGGGCCGATGTTTCGACCCTGCTCAAGGCCATGGAAGTCTCCATTGCCGAGGCCGATGAATTCATCAAGGCCATGAATCTGCAATGACCTTCGGGCGTGTCTCGGCACACTCACTCCGGTACGGCTCATGGGAGCAAGTGCCATTTCGAGCACAACCCTCTACATGGACGGAGCATCATGCGCCTGGGCGGTTGTGACATCGACTTACATTCGCAGGGCCTGCCATGGCGGGCCCTTTTCTCTTTCTGGCCGGAAGAATCCGGGCGCCACACGCGGGCCGATTCCCCCGGGTCTCACTTGTAGTCCCTCAGCACGCCTTCGGGCCGTGTCGGTTTGGGCGGGATCCCCGGAATGTCTTCATGCTCCTGGAACTCGGATTCGGACCGCTCGAACGCGTTCTTGTGCTCCTCGGAGATCTCCTGCAAGTCCACCAGTCCGTCTTGATCGTAGGGCCGGACGATATTGGCCTTGAGGAATACGTAGAGCTTCTTCTCGATATCGCTGTTGTCGATGCTTCGAAACGCGGCGCCGATCAGCGGGATATCGCCGAGGAAAGGCACCTTGGAGCCGCCCTTGCTCTGATTGAGCTTCACCAACCCGCCGAGGATCACCGTGCGGTCATCCGGCACAAACACCGTCGTCGTGACTTCGCTGGTGGCCTTGTCCGGCGGCCCTCCCGGCAGCGGCCGGCTCCCGAAATCGTCCCGCGACATGTACACGTCCAGCCGCAACAGGTTGCCTTCACTGATGTGCGGGGTGATCTGCAGTTCGATGCTCGCCTCGATGGGGACGAATTCCCGCGTCGTGATTGGCGTGCCCGTCTGGGGGATCTGGATCGACTCCTTTACGTACGTGGTGGTGTCGGTCGTCACGATCTGGCCTTTGCGGCCGTCGTCCACCAGGACCTTGGGCTTGGCCAGGACGCGGCCGTAGTTCTTGCGCTGAATGGCGGTCAGCAGCGCCTGCACGTGCCGATCGCTGTAGAAGGCCCTCGTCCGCCCCGTCGGATTACCGTCCTGATCCATCAGATTGAACCCGCCTTCCAGCCGGGAGCCGCTGTCGGCCCGCTGGATCGCGTCCACCACGAGATTGCCGGTCACGGCGTTGTTGGCGCCGGCGACGAGACTGAGGTCGTATTCGAAGGTGTCCGTGCGGGTGATCTCCACCAACGTTACGTCGATCAGCACCTGGGGCCTTCTCTTGTCGAGCCTGTCGATCAGACCTTCGATCCATTTCTGGCTCTTCTGGCTGGCGTAGACGATCAGCGAAAACGTGTTGGGGTCGGGCACGATGGCAATCTGCTCCTGCGTCCCGGAGGTGATTCTCTCGATCTTGTCGTCCTTGTCCCTGGTTGTTTCCTGGACCAGCCGCTCCAGCAGGCCCGCCAGGTGGTCCGGCGACGAGCTTTCCAGCGGGTACACCTGAAACGACCACTCCTCCTCGGGCGTATAGCGGTCGATGTGCTCGATGATCCTGGCGATGCGGGCATGCTGCTCGGGCGTCGCCTTGACCAGCAGCGTCTTCGTCGATTCGCTGACGACGATCGGGGCCTTTCGCATGGGGTTGCCCGCGCTCTGCAGGATGGGCACCTGGCTCGCCGAAATCCGTGGAGGCTGGTTGGGCCCGGCTACGAAGGAGGAAGCCTGGGCATCCACGCTGACAAGGTCCAGCTCCTCCAGGGTCTCCTTGGCGGTGTACACGTCGATGTGCTGGATTCGGTAGGCGGCAATGGTTCGGGCGTCCGTCGGAAGGACGTCGATGTAGCCGAGGAACTCGCCGATTCGGGCATGCTGGTCGGGTGCGGCGTTGACCACCAACTGGTTCGTGGTCTCCAGCACGGCCACCAGCGGCTCTCCCGTCAGCCTGTCGCCGGGGGCGCCGGCATTGGGCGCCGCGGGGCCGCGAGAAGCGGTCCCGAGCACCTCCAGCTTCTCGAGCTTATCCACCGCCTGCTGTGCGTCGAGGTGCCTGATCGTGTAGACATGCGGAGCACGGGGATCCTCCTGGGCCACGTCGAGGACATCGATCAACTCTTCCAGCAGCGTCAACTCCTCGGCGAAACCGATCATCATGATCCGATTGGTTCGCTCGTCGGTGTCCAGGTACACGGCCCTTCCGTTGGCCGACTCGAGGGCCTGGGATGCCGTGGGCGGCTTGGGCAATGCCGCCGGAGCGGCCGGTTTGGCTGCGGACGACGGCGCCGCCACGACGATGCCCTCCAACTCACCTGCCAGGGTGCGAATCCTGGCGACCAGGGGCGTCGCACGGATGTAGGAGAGCCGTCGAAATCGGCACTCCACCGGCTGTCCGGGGCGATCGATCATCTCCACGAGCTGCTCGATGCGGTTCATGCGACCGGCGTGACAGGTCACCAGCAGCAGATTGCTGTTGTCCAGCGGCGTGGCCGCGACGCTCAGCTTCATGTTCTGGAGAAGGGCCATGACACTGGAGACATCGACGTGCCGAATGTCGAATACGCGGGTGACCACCGTGTCGCCGGCCTGGACGGCATCGGAGTCGCCGTCGATGATCTCCGGCTGGGTCTGCAGGGCCTTGTCCATGGGAACGACGGCCACGAGGTTCTCCTGCCGCCGGATCAGAGCCAGGTTCATGAAATCCAGGACCGTCTCCAGGACCGCGTACAGGTGCTTGACCTTCATGTCGCCCCGCAGATCGCCGTGCAACTTCAGGGCGATCGGCTGGTTGCCGATCTCGCGGGGATCGTAAACGTAGTTCAAGCCCACGTGTTTGCCCACGAGGTCCAACAGTTGAATCACCGTGATGGTCTCGGGCAAGGTCATCGTGAGAACGTCCTCGCCATTGACCGGCATGACTTTGTCCGTCGCAGTCCTTGCCTGAGTGTTCTGGGTCTCCATTGAAACCTTGGTGAAGTTCACCGTGACGGTCTTGGGCGGCTCGACGGTGTTCAGCGCCGTATCGGACGGTTTTACGGCGGACCGGTCCCGGGCGTCCGAATCCAGGGGGGGAGCCATTTCGGCCAGAGTCACAGCCAGCGGAGGCTGCGTCTCGGCAGCCGCCGGCGCAACGATCTCATCCTTCGGCTTGATACTCTCTCGCTTCGCGCGCGAACCGAGCGATGTCGACGCGGCGCCGCCCGATGTCCCCGATGACTGTCCCTCGGACCCGCTCGACGCCGGCGCGGCCTTCTCGATACTCGTCGCCACGTCCGCTGCCAGCAATCTGCCAAGCCGTTCCCGGCAGCGGACCGGGACGAATGCAAGCACCGAATCCCCCTGCACATCGATGATCCCACGCGATGGCATGTCCCTGCCGGGGGGCTCGAGAAACGTCCCAATATCGATGTCGCCGAGGGTCCTGGCAATCTGCTCGTTGGAGGGCAAGGCCCTCACGCGGGAGGCGGCGCCGAGATCCTCGATGCAGTATTTCTCGGGGCAGTCCACGATGCCAAGAACCGCCTCGGCCCTCTGCAATTGATCGAGCGTTCCCTGGATGGTGAGGATGTGTCCCGTTGGCTCGTGGCGGATGTCCTCCAGGCCGAACGGGCCCAGGAACGGGACGCACTGCTCAAAAGACAGATGTCGAAGCGCATACGTCCGCTGGACGCCACCCTGTGCAACCGCAGCGTCTTGCCCTCCCCTGTGGACAGCCGTTTGACAGCCGGCCGCGGCCAGCAGCAAGAGTGTCAGAACACTCCCCGGCAACAGGGTTTCCACCGTCTTGTCTACGGCGAGCCTGTGGGACGCCGCCGCAACGATAGAGTCAGATCGCATGCACGTACCGTGATAACAGTCCAAGTCCTTGTGCCCCCATATCCCGCACTCACAGCAGTCACCCAGGATCGGTCTGCATGCGGGCACGTGGCTCCAGAGCGGCCCGTTCTCCGCCCCTCGTACAGGAAACGCTTCTGATCGCTCAGCGGACTCCCGTCCGCACGACATGGGCCGCGGAGGGCGCCGTCGTCGACTTGAGCTCCGCCATTTGAACGGTCTTCTTCACATCCACTCTTATCTCATGCGACCGGTTCCCGTCGCGATAGAAGATCGCCTCTTCGCCGATGCGTTCCACGACAAGATGTCCCAGACGATCCCCCTGCCCAACCCAGTAGCTCCCCTTGCCCGGCTCGGAGACCATCGCCAGCGCCTTCTCGGGTCTGCCATGATAATGGCTGATCGCGAGAAGCCGGAATTTCGGGGCGACAACGGGCGGACGGTACACCGGCCGCACACTGACCGGCGGCGCAGCGGTCAGTCGGGGCGCCGGGGACTTCGGAGGGTCCAGGTACAAGGCAAAGGCCGCGGCCTGCACGACAAGAGGAGGCGCGACCTCCTGTTGTGCGTCCCGTCCCGGACCTCCGGAGAGGCGAGACTCGTCAACAATCGAACGCTCCGCAGCGGATTCATCCGCCGACGTCCCCAAGGACCACTGTCTCGAACAGACAATCAGCAGCCCACCGGCACAAGCCAGCATGAGCACACCTACTGCATAGAGCATCTTCATCGCAGTATCCTGACCAATCCACATTCCACCACCACAATGCAGGTATATGCTCCATACGGGCCATCGGGTGCGGAAATTCACCATTTCTTCATCATATTCCTTTGGAAGACCCTCTGCGCTACGGAAGAAACTCAGTCTGGCATAGGCAAATCCCTCATTCGTGCGCAGGGCTGCGCTACGGTCCGTGGCTTGCGTCGGTTCCTGTCTTTCGCCGCTCCTGCTCTTGCGGTAGTTTCACGCCACGCCTGAGGCTCAACGTCACGGGAATTGCCCGTCTATGGGCAGTTCCCGGGCGCAGAGCCGATGTAGGCGCGGGCTCCGTGGCTGTACATGAGGCTCGTCGTCTCGCCGGCGGGAATCAGGATGGTTTCGATGGAGGGCAGACGGTCGATCAGGGCGAGGCCCGCCTCGGGCCCCAGGACGCTCACCGCCGTCGAGAGGGCATCGGCGCTCGTCGCGTCCGGGGCGAGGATGGTGACGCTCACAAGCCTGGCGGCGCCCTGGCCGCTGCGGGTGTCCAGGATGTGACTTTGCCTCTGACCCTGAACGACAGTGAACCGTCGATAATCGCCGCTGGTGGCGACGCTGGCGTCTTCTAACTCCAGAACCAGCAGGTACTTGGAACCGCCGAGTTCGTCCGGGGCCACGTTCGGGTCCTGCACGCCGATTCGCCATTTCTGCTGGCCGCGCGGGGCCCGGCCGAAACAGCGGATGTTGCCGCCGAGGTCCACCATGCCGCCGAGGGCCCCCCGCTTGATCATCGCCTCGACGGCCTTGTCGACCGCATAGCCCTTGGCGATTCCACCCAGGTCGATCCTCATCCCTTCGGCCGCGAAGCGGACTGTCATCGCCTGGTCGTCCAGGATCAGCTTGTCGAAACCGACTTTCCGACGGGCCTCGGCCAAGGCCTGTTCGGTCGGGCGTTCATTCGCCTGGCCCGCCGCCCGCCACAGATCCACCAGCGGCCCGACCGTCACGTCGAACGCCCCCTCCGAAACCTCACTGAAACGGACCGCCTGGCGGAGCACCTCGAAGGTCATCGGATTCACGGACACCGGCTTGTGGGCGGCGTACCGATTGACCTTGTTCAGCTCGGAATCCTCTCGATGGTAGCTCATCAGCGATTCGATGCGTTCCTGGACATCGAACGCCGCCTCGATGCACGCCCTGGCCGCCCTCTCGCTCCTGGCGATCACTACCACCCGGGCGAACGTGCCCATGACCACGCGATGACCACTATCGGCCTCGACCGGCTCTTGCCGGAGGATCCTGACGCACAGCGATCCCAAGATGATCGCCAAGACAACCGCTACGGCCACGAAAGATTTCATCTGCTTCATCGAATCCTCGTCTGATTGACGATCTGCGCCCTTTTGCTTATATTCTGGCCTTCAAATCGAACTCGCCTCAATAGTAAATCGCAAATCGCAAATCGTAAATGTATAATAAGTCCATGAAAGACAAGAAGATAGAGATCGTTGCCGAACGCGTCGAGCGGGAGTTGATGCCGTTCGTGCGCAAACCCGCCCGCTATATCGGCGGCGAGGTCAACCAGGTCCGCAAGGACCTGACCGACTGCAATTTGACAATCGCCCTGTGTTTTCCCGACGTCTACGAAATCGGCATGTCGAACACGGGCATGCCGATCCTGTACCACGTTCTCAACCAGATCGATGGCGTCGCCGCCGAGCGGGTGTTCTCGCCCTGGACCGACGCCGAGGAGGTCCTGCGAAACCGCCAGATTCCGCTGTTCAGCCTGGAGTCGAAGGCCGCGCTGGCCGGCTTCGACGTGATCGGTTTCGGCCTGACGAACGAGCTGTGCTATACCAACGTCCTGAACATCCTCGATCTGGCAGGGCTCAAACTCCGCCGGAAGGACCGCACGGAGAACGATCCCCTGATCGTCGCCGGCGGCGGCATGGCGAACTGCTGCGAGCCGATGGCCGAATTCATCGATCTGTTCGTGCTCGGCGAGGGGGAGGAGGCGGTCGCGGAGCTTGCGGGCCTGCTGCTGGAGGCCAAAACGCAGGGCTGGAGCAGAAGAGAGTCCCTCCTGGAGGCGGCCCGGCGGTTCGAGTGGGCCTACGTCCCGCAATTCTATGAATTCGAGTACGACGGCCCTCGGCTCGTGTCCTTTCGGGCGACCGAGCCCGGCCTGCGAACGCGGTTCAGGAACGCCGTCGTGGAGGACTTCGAGAACGCCCCCGTGCCGGTTCAGCCTATCGTGCCGTTCGTCGAGGCGATCCACGAGCGGGTGAGCATCGAGATCATGCGGGGCTGCCCGGGCCGGTGCCGATTCTGCCAAGCCAGCTACTGCCGGCGACCCATTCGCTATCGCAGCGCCGAGAGGGTTTTTGAGCTTGCCAAAGCGTCCTATCACGCCAGCGGGTTCGATACGGTGAGCCTGCTGAGCCTGTCCACGGCGGATTACCCGCACCTGGAGGAGCTTGTGGGCCGGCTCCAGGAGTATTTCACGGGCAGGCACGTCGGTCTCTCGATTCCGAGTCTCCGCGTCGATCAGCAGTTGCACCTGGTGCCGAAGCTCTTCACGTCAGTGCGGAAGAGCGGGCTGACCATCGCCGTGGAGGCCGCCGGCGAGAGGCTCAGGCAGATCATCAACAAGCCCCTCAAGGACAGCGACCTGTTCGCGGCCGTCGAGGAGGCGTACAGGGCCGGCTGGGAGAAACTCAAGCTCTATTTCATGGTGGGCCTGCCCGGCGAGACGCTCGACGACGTCAAAGCCATTGTCGGCCTCTCCCATCGCCTGGCGACGCTGCGGCGGACCGTGGACGGCAAGACCGGGAGCATCAACGTCGCGGTCAGTTGGTTCGTTCCGAAGGCGCACACCCCCTTCGACCGGGTCCCACAGAAACCCCGCGAGTACTTCGAGCAGGCCCGGCGCCTCATCATCGACGAGAAACTGCGGCTGCGGGCGAAGTTCCTCATGTTCAAATTCCACGAGATGGACCAGAGCATCCTGGAAGCAGCGATGGGCCGGGGCGACAGGCGATACGCGGACATTATCGAAGCCGCCTGGCGACGAGGCGCCCGATTCGACCTGTGGAACGATTGCTTCGACTGTGCAATCTGGCGGGAGGCCTTCGCCCAGGCGAAAATGGACCTCGAAACCGCCGCCCAACGGCATTTCGCAGCCGACGATCTGCTGCCTTGGGCGCACCTCGGCGGGCCCGACAGGGACTATCTGCTCACACACCATGATGACGCGATGAGGGTGTGTTCCACCTGAATCGCACGCGAAGACGGATGCCACGCTCGAACTGGGTGAGAGCGTCCGAGAATGGTGAAGCCCCCCAGGCCCGCTCCTGCAACGATCCGCCGGCGGCAGGAACGCATGACGACGGGCTCAGCCCCCGGCCGTCGCCGCGTCAGGAAATCCGTAAGTGCCTCACCGTTCTGAGTTTACGCACAGGCCCTCTCCATGGCGGCCCGCGCTTCCAGGCGTGTGAAGTTGATGGGAACGGGGTGAAACAAAATCGCCGGTTCTCAGCCTGCAACTCAGACTCGCCGGACGAAACGCCGATACACCCCACGTAGGCGGGAAGATAGAGGTTTCCGCCACGGGCTGAGACGAGAAGCGTGAACAAGAGGGATGCTCCAATGAGAGACTCCAGGCCTGTGCTGCTTGTTGAAGATGATAGCATCGACGCCATGACGGTCCGAAGGGCGTTTCGAGACCTCAAGGTGACCAATCCGCTCAAGCACACCGTCAATGGCGAGGAGGCCCTGGCATACCTCCAGGATCCGGCCAATGACAAGCCTTGCGTGATCCTGCTGGACCTGAACATGCCCAAGATGAATGGGACCGAGTTTCTGGCGGTTGCCAAAACCGATCCGGCAATCAAGAAGATCCCGGTCATCGTTCTGACAACTTCCAGCGAGGAGCGAGACATCGTGGAGAGTTTCCGGCTCAACGTGGCCGGTTACATCATCAAGCCCGTGGACTACAAGAAATTCGTCGAGGCGGTCCGAACCATCGACCTGTATTGGACGCTGAGCGAACTTCCGAAAGAGAAGATGGAGGACGCCAATGCCTTGTGCCAAGCCCATTCTGCTGGTGGAAGATGATCCCATTGATGCACTGGCAATCAAGCGGGCTCTTCATGCCTCGAACGTAACCGACACCGTGGTCCATGTTCCCTGTGCGCGGGAGGCCCTCGCGTGCCTGCGATCCCCGGGGACCGACAAACCGGCGTTGATTCTGCTCGATCTGAATCTGCCGGGTACGGACGGTCTGGAGTTTCTCCAGATAATCAAGGGCGATTCATGCCTCATGAACATCCCGATCGTCGTGCTGACCGCCTCCGACGAGCCCTGCGACATCCTCCGAGGCTTTGATCTGGGCATCGCAGGGTACATGGTGAAATCTTCCGGGTACGAAGGTTTGCTGGAAACCATCCGCATCATCCAAAACTACTGGAGCCTCAGCCAGTCCCCGTCTCATCACGCCAGTTGCAACTCCTGACCCTCCCCGCAACATCTCCAGGCCGCGACGCGCCCCAGCCCTGACGACTACTGCCGCCAGCCCCCCTGCCAGCGGTGCGATGAACCGGGCCATTGCCCGCAGCGTATCCGCCACATCGGCGAAAGACGCGCCGAGGCAGAATCCGATCTCGATCACTATCGGCGGCACCGTCGCCTCACGAGGGAACCCGAAAGTTCTCACCGGAAGCGACAGATTTTTCTTTGACAACAGGCTGCACATCCTTTATAAAGCAGGTTTTACATTGTATGCCTCGCTGGTGCCTCCGCGATGCCAAGTGTCGGGCTTTTTTGATAGCCAGGGGCAACCGGCCGAGATATCCGGCAGGCCACTCAGAGGCGAACAGGTTTATCACAACAAGGAGACTGCGATATGGCACAAGAAAAAGCGATCAGCTCGCTAATGACCGAGACGCGGACGTTTGCACCATCGGAACGCATCCAGAAGAATGCCCACGTGTCCAGCGTGGAACAGTATAAGAAGATGTGGGAGCGGTCGATCAACGACGCCGAGGCGTTCTGGCTGGAGCAGGCCGAGTCGCTGAGCTGGTTCAAGAAGCCCACGCACAGCCTGAAGTATACCTGGGACACCGCCGCCCGCAAGATCGAGCACACCTGGTTCGCCGACGGCCAGCTCAACGTCTCCTACAACTGCCTGGACCGCCACCTCGGCACGCCGGTCGCCAAGAAGACGGCCTTGATCTGGCAGGGGGAAGTCGATTCGAATGTCAGGAAGTACACGTACGAGCAACTGTACAAGGAAGTCTGCAAGTTCGCCAACGTCCTGAAGTCCAAGGGAATCGCCAAGGGCGATCGCGTGGCGATCTACATGCCCATGGTCCCGGAGCTTCCGGTCGCGATGCTCGCCTGCGCCCGCGTCGGGGCGATTCACTCGATCATCTTCGGCGGCTTCAGCGCCGATGCTATCGAAGGCCGCGTCAACGATTCCGACTGCAAGATGCTGATTACCGCCAACGTCTCGCTTCGCGGCGGCAAGCACATCCCGCTCAAGGCCATCGTGGATGAGGCGACGAAAAAGACCCCCACGATCGAGAGCGTGATCGTCGTGAAGACCTCGGATGATCCGTGCCCGATGCAGAAGGGCCGGGACATCTGGTACCACGACGAGATGGCCAAGGCCTCCGACCAGTGCGAGGCCGAGAAGATGAACGCCGAGGACCCGCTGTTCATCCTCTACACCTCGGGCTCCACGGGCAAGCCCAAGGGCGTGGTCCACACGACCGCCGGCTATCTGCTGCACGTCGCGATGACCCACAAGAACATCTTCGACATTCACGACGACGACGTGTACTGGTGTACCGCCGACATCGGCTGGGTAACCGGACACAGCTACATCGTCTATGGTCCCATGGCCAACGGCGCCACCAGCGTGATGTTCGAAGGCATCCCCACCTACCCGGACGCCGGCCGCTTCTGGCAGGTCTGCGACAAGTTCGGCGTCACCGTCTTCTACACGGCCCCCACCGCCATTCGCTCCCTGATGCGTCTGGGCGAGGAGTGGCCCGCCAAGTACAAGCTCGACACGATGCGAGTCCTGGGCACGGTCGGCGAGCCGATCAACCCCGAGGCCTGGATGTGGTATCACAAGAACATCGGCCACGAGCGGTGCCCGATCGTCGATACCTGGTGGCAAACGGAGACCGGCGGCATTCTGATCGCACCGCTGCCGGGCGCCTTCACCACCAAGCCGGGCAGCGCGACCAAGCCGTTCTTCGGCGTCGATCCGGTCATCCTGCGAGATGACGCCAGCGAGTGCGACCCGAACGAGGGCGGCAAGCTCTGCATCCGCAAGCCCTGGCCGGGCATGATGCGCACCATGTGGGGCGACCATGACCGATTCATCGACACCTACTTCACGATGTTCGCCGATCAGTACTTCACCGGCGACGGCTGCCGCATCGATCAGGACGGCGATTACTGGCTGATGGGCCGCATCGACGACGTGGTCAACGTCTCCGGCCACCGCATCGGCACCGCCGAGGTCGAGAGCGCGCTGGTCAGCCACGCCAAGGTGGCCGAGGCCGCCGTGACGCCGATGCCCCACGAGATCAAGGGGCAGGCGCTCTACGCCTTCGTGACCCTCAAGGAGGGTATCCACGAGAGCAACGATCTCAAAAAGGAACTCGTCATGCACGTCCGCAAAGAGATCGGCCCGATCGCCGCTCCGGACGTGATCCAGTTCGCCCCGGCCCTGCCGAAGACCCGTTCCGGCAAGATCATGCGGCGCATCCTCCGCAAGATCGCCGAAAACAGCACCGACAATCTCGGTGATATCACGACCCTGGCCGACCCGAGCGTCGTAGAAGCCCTGGTCAAAGGGCGGGGTAAGTAGTTTCTGCAAGTCCACATCCTCCGGGTGCATGGAGAGACGGGCGGTTTTGCGTCTCTGCCATGCACCCGGATTTTTTTCAAAAGGAGAGATCATGCCCGAAGGAAAAGTCATGAATCGCTGGCTTGTCGTGGTCGGCGGAATCCTCGTGCAGCTCTGTCTCGGAGCCATTTACGCCTGGTCGGCGTTCGCCACGAAGCTCACGCTCGAACCGTATGATTTCACCAAGACTCAGACGCAGATCATCTTCTCCGTCGGTCTGGCCACGTTTGCGGTTGTCATGGCCCTCATTGCCGGCCAGTGGCAGAAGAAGGCCGGGCCCCGGCTTGTGGCCATCGTCGGCGGAGTCGTTCTCGGACTGGGATACATCGTGGCCGGCCTCTCGGGAACCAACTTCTATGGCATCCTGATCGGCGTCGGACTCCTTGGCGGCGCAGGGATTGGATTGGGCTATGTCTGCCCCATCGCGGCCCTGGTCAAGTGGTTTCCCGACAAGAAGGGCATGATCACGGGACTGGCCGTCGCGGGCTTCGGGTTCGGGGCGCTGATCTGGGTCAAGCTGACCGGCGGTTTCAAGTTCGGACCGATTGACCTGACACCCGGCTGGACAGGTCTCTATGGCATGGGCTGGACTCCCAACCAGGTCTTCATGCTCTACGGCGCCGTATTCGCCGCCGTGGTGGCGCTGGGCTCGCTCGTACTGGTGAATCCTCCCGAAGGCTGGCTGCCGGCGGGCTGGAAGCCGCCGGCGACCGGGGCTGCCAGCTCCGGCGGGGCGAGTTTCACCGTGGGCCAGATGGTCAGGACCCCGCAGTACTGGATTCTGTTCTCCACCTTTACCGTCGGAGCGATGGCCGGGCTGATGGTGATCGGCGTCATCGGGCTGTTCGGCACAGACGCCCTCAAGGCCAATGGCATCGACAGCACGCAAGCCACCGTCATTACGGCCACGGCCATGGGGCTGTTCCTGGCTCTGATGAACGCCCTGGGGCGCATCATCTGGGGGACCATCTCCGACACGCTCGGCCGCAAGAATTCGCTCGTTCTGATGACCGCGTTGCAGGGCGTGACTCTGATCGCCTTCTACTTCGTCGCAGGCCATGAATGGGGCCTGTACATAGGGGCAGCCATCATCGGCTTCAACTTCGGCGGCAATTTCGCCCTGTTCCCGGCCGCCACGGCCGACCTGTTTGGCAACAAGACCGTGGGCGTCAACTACCCCATCGTGTTCCTTGCCTACGGCGTCGGCGGAATTGCAGGCCCGTACCTCGGCGGAGCGATGGGCGGCGCGCAGGCATGGTTCTGGGCCTTCATCCCGGCGGGGGTCGCCTGCATCGTCTTCGCCGGCGTTTCAACGCAGTTGAAGCCCGTGGCAGCGGAAGCAGTCGCACGGTTCATCCCGTCAACAGCAAAACCATCCGCCACCTGAGCGGGTCGTTAAACCGTACACTCACATTGGAGATGGCGTACAGGACAAGTGGCCCTGTACGCCATCTGCATTTGGCGCCCCGTGGAACCACAGCACACGAGGCTTGCCTCAGAAATCCTTGAAATGGTCCCCCAACAGCGTAACTTGGGCTGGATCGTAAACGGGGAATCGTGGATAGTAGCCCCATGAAGATCGCCAGTTTCAATGTCAACTCGGTCCGGGTCCGGCTGCCGATCGTCCTGGACTGGCTCCAGAGGAGTCAGCCCGACGTCCTGGCGATGCAGGAGACCAAGGTTCAGGACGACAGCTTCCCGAGGGAGCCGTTCGAGAAGATCGGCTACACGTGCGCGTTCCGGGGCCAGAAGAGCTACAACGGCGTGGCGCTGGCCTCCCGACAGGAGATCGAGACCGTGGAATTCGGGCTCCCCGACGAACCCAGGGACGAATCCCGCATCGTGACGGCGCGCATCCGGGGCATGACCCTGGTCAACACCTATATCCCGCAAGGATACCTCGCCGCCTCGGACAAGTTCCAGTACAAGCTCGACTGGTTCGCCCGGCTTCTGGACTACTTCCAGTCGCGGTTCAAGCCGGACGATCCGATCCTCTGGATGGGGGACCTCAACGTCGCCCCGCTGCCCATCGACGTGTACGATCCCGCGGCTGTGGAAGGCCACGTGTGCTATCACCCCGCCGTCCACCAGGCTCTGGCCGAAATCATGAAGTGGGGCTTCACGGACCTGTTCCGCAGGCACTGCCCGGAGGCGGGCCACTACACATTCTGGGATTACCGGCTCGGCAACTACTTCGCCCGCAACTGTGGATGGCGCATCGACCACCTCATGGCCACCGCCCCCCTGGCCGACCGCTGCACCGCCTGCTACATCGACAGGGAACCCCGGGGCGCCGAGCGTCCCAGCGACCACACCCCCATCCTCGCGGAGTTCGACTGGTGACGGCCGCCGTCGATTAGACCGCCCTGCGTCGGCGGAGCCAGCCAACGAGACCCGTGCCGAGCACGCCCAGCACCATCGCACCCGGGGCAGGGACGACGGCACTCAGGCCGACTTCCAGGGAAGCGTCACTGATCGAGTCTCCGCCGTGGGCATCGGCGTACAAGTACAGACTGTACGTGTGGTCCGGATCCACCGGATAGGTATGTCGCCAGGCGAAGGCTTCGCCCCAGTAATCCTCGTCCAAGTCTTCCTCCAAGGGCCAGATGAACTGTTCCATCACCCCTGCAGTCGTCACATCCGTCAGGACGAGCTTCATGTACACTTCAAACCAATGTCCGCCGCGCCAGCCACCGGCATCCACGGCCAGAGACCTCTCGCCCTGATCCGGCTGAAAAATGTACGTCGATTCGGCGTGCCCCCAGCCGGTCCAGCGGACCCCATGCGCCTCGACCCGAAAGGAGCCCGCGCTGCTCGACGCGGAAACAGGATATGCGTCGTCGTTGAAGACTTCGATCCCGTCCGCGGAGCCGAAGAGCGGGTGGAGAGCCGTCAAATCGTACGTGTTCCTGACCGCGGGAGGCGTCTCCAGCTCTAAGTCCAGGGAGCCGCCCGCCTCACCCCATACGTGGTGTTGTTCTGAGATCAGGCGGATTCCGGAGGGACTGCTCCAGGCAATACTTGCTGCAACCAGGACCACACACTGCGTGACAAATGCTCTCTTCATCTCCGCTCTCCTTCAATCAGATTTCAGAACATACAGCCACTGCCTCCTTGGTGCACGCGGCCACGAGACGTGATCTGTTACGATACGTATTATGGGACTTGACTTGCATCTGTCTATACGTAGAAGTACCTATTTTCAGTGTCTTCTTGGCAGTCAAATGCGCACTTGCCTGCGCGGGGACAAATCCACATCGGAGAGGCAAGCGCAGAAATGGCAAAGAGAGAACCGCTTACACGGCGCACATGCGGCAAATCAAGGAGTAGGATATCGAGCGATTCACCTGCCGATTGTTGATGGAAGACGCCCTCGTATGGAGAAGACCGCCACCTGTGCGGGCGGTCGGCCTATTTGATCGTGGCCGTGTCGGCGCCGCTGAAGAAGCGGTTGTCCTTGAGAGCCCCGACGACCCGCAGTTCCACGGTCCCGTTCACCGGCACGGCGGCCATCAGCCGAGCCGCGTCGAACCTGGCCAGGGCGTAGATATTGCCATTGAGCCAGACGATGTGCGTCTGCGTGGTCGCCTCGATGCCGCCGGGGAAGAGCAGCATCGGCTGAGCCACGTCAAAGTCGGCCGCACGCCTGCCCGCCGGCAGAACGACCAGGGCGATGATCGACTGGTCCGTTCGACTCCGATCGATCTGGCGGGGTGAGATCATGACCGACGTCGGAATAATCGGCGAAACGCCCACAACGACCTCGTCCGGGTCCGAGTCGAATTTCCCGTCATTCACGACCAAGGTGAACTTGTGGTCGCCGATCGGCAGATCGGTCGTAAATCGAATCTGCGAGGACACGGGCTGTCCCTCACGATACCATCGATAGGTCAAGGACTGGCCTTCCGGATCGAGCGAGCCGCTCGCATCGAGGGTGATGCTGCCCGAAACACCGTCCAGAGAGAATCCAGCCACGTTGGGTCCGGCGTTGGCGATGGGAGGATCGTTCCTCAGTTCGTACGCCCCCATATCCACCGCCGCGCCCGACCGACGGGACCGGCCGGCAAAATCCTTGGCCCCGGCGTCGAGGGCTTCCTTGGGATCGCCTGCATCGATGCAGGACGAGTCCCACATCAGCCGGTAGTCCCCGTCGAACCAGACGTCATCGCCGGATTCGCTGGGGGTCTCCTTCTGATCCCAACGCCCGGGATCCACAAATCGCGGGTCCACGTCGCGATTGCCCGTGCCGGACCAGCCTCCCCGCACGTTGCTGTAGGCGACGTCGAGTACGGAGCCGTCGCTGGCCCACAGGCTGTCGCCCTGGTTCCAGAGGATGCAGTTGCGGAGTTCGACATGGCTTTTCGGGTATCCTCCGCCCGAAGTGCAGGCCAGGCCGGCGCCGACGGCCGCATAATTGCCCACGAACGTGCAGTGATTCAGATGAACGGTGGAGACGAAACAGTAGATCGCTCCTCCACGGCCGGAATCGACCCCACTGGCCATGTTGCCGCTGAAGATGCAGTTGGCGAAGGTCGTCTCGCCGTCGTTGTTGCAGGCGACGCCGCCGCCCTCGTACACAACGGTGTTGCCGCTGATGAGGCACCGTTCCATGTGAATCCAACTGCCCCACGCCTTGTACACGCCGCCGCCGCGCCAGTAGCACCAGTTATCTGCAATGACACACTCGACGAACACCGGCGAACCGACCCCGCTGGAATAGACGCCGCCGCCGTAATATTCGGCGGCATTCCTCTCGATCAGGCAATTGCGGATCACGGGACTGGCGGCATCGATGAGGATGCCGCCGCCGTAGCCGAACCCGTTCGGGTTGTCGGAAGCGAATGCGTGACCTCCCCGGATCGTGAAGCCATCCAGTACGGCCGTGGCATCTGTCCCGACGGCGGTCACGACGTGACGGCAGTTGTCAAGCCGGGTGGGATCGTCGGCCAGGCGGTGGCGGATGACAGATGGATCATCATTGCCCAGCAGGTCCCCACTGAGAACGCTTTCGTGAGCGATGATGTCGCGCTGATTGGGATTGGGGGAATTCGCGCCGGCGTAACCGCCCTTGAGAACGACATCCGTCTTGAGGTGGAAGGTCCTGTTGGGATCGCCCGGCGCCAGTTCGGACCAGCCATCGGGCCGGTACACGCCCTTGGCGACGCGAATTTCACAGACGCCTGTGGCGGCCTTCAGGGCGGTTTGCAGGTTCGTAAACGCGTCCGCCCAACTCGTTCCCTTCCCCGAGCCTATGCCATGCGCATCCACATAGTAGACGGTCCGGGAGGTGTCGGTCGTGACGGTAAACGGGATCGAGAAGTGGATTCCGCTCTGCGCACAGACGAACCGCCACTGCCCGGCCGGGAGTTGGCCAAAGGAGCCTTCCAGTCCGCAGACCGGGCTCATCGTCGTGCAGCCCTCGCTGGCCGGAGACTGGAATCTCAGCCGGACCTCGCGCGCGGTCATGTTGACCGCGAGTACGGGTTTGCCGCCCAGCGCGCGTTCGGCGACACAGTGACTGACATAGACCAGTGTCGGGCCTGAGAACTCGATCATGTCCCCGTCGCTCGGATTCGTCGGCAGGATCGTCCAGGCCGCCGGGCTCGATGCCCCGGGAATCCAGGTGGCCTCGTCGGCACACACCCTGACCGCCCAGAGAAGCACCAGAGCCAGCAAGGTGAACTTGACGTGATTGCGATTGTCAAGTGTGTTGAAAGCCATCTCTTGCCCCCCTATTGTCGCCATGTCGCTCCGAACAGAATCCGAAGCCTGATAGAAACCTTATCGACCTCTCGGTTGCGCGACTTAATGGCAAGCGGAACCGGCTCACGATACTGTGGAGGTCCTTTCCTGAGTCATTCACAAGTCGAACAGATCCGAGAAAAGAGGGGATCACAGCACACCAAGGGCAGACTGGGGCAAGGCAACAAGGAGGATGGAGGGCACGACGCAAGAATCTGCCGACCTCACCGGCGGTCGCCCGGATTTATCGGGCCTATGTAGTCGCCGGCAACGACGATGTCGTCGAACCAGACCCGGCTCACGTGGCCGTCGGGGGCCTTCGTGATGTACAGCAGCAGCCAGAGATAGTTCAGATTCAGCTCGTCCGCGCTCCGCCAGCGAAAACCCTCGAAGGGCTCGCCGTTGGGATCGGGCAGGAAGCTGTCCCAGATCCACCTGCCACGAGGAAAACCCGGGCCCAGATGACTGACGACCTGTCGATCCTTCACCCAAGGCCGGCCATCGATCCACAGGGCCTGCTCGCCGTTGCTCTCGGTCGCAGGCTGATTCATCTTCATCATCAACTCGACGCAAATCCATCGCCCGCGCTCGACCGCCAGGGCCGAATCGTTGATGAAGTCGTTTCCCCACGACCCGCCATCCGGCGAGGATCGCATCCCCATCCAGTAGGAGTAGAAATCCCATCGCCACGCATTGCCATAGGGCTCGATGCCGGTGGAGAACCGCTCGTCGCCCTGGGGCCGGGTGCCCGCCCCGCCCTGGGGCCACGCCGTCGGCGGGTTGTAGCCCCCGAGGTGTACAAAATGGTGGATCGGATAGCAGGCAGGATCGAACTTCACGTAGAACCGCACGTGCAGCTTGTCATATCCGGGCAACAATCGCCGGTACAGGTGGCCGCCGGTGCTCCGGCCGCCGACATGGGTCATCAGCAGCGAATGTTTGCCGCCGCTTACGGCGGGCACATCGGG
>Ga0209347_1003159_pt1 | contig 19885 bp, 25 predicted proteins | sample AutmiccommuBRH23_FD_187382 | JGI IMG/M metagenome (GOLD analysis project Ga0209347, IMG submission 187382) | Deep subsurface microbial communities from Mt. Terri, Switzerland - Autotrophic microbial communities BRH/23 (SPAdes) (version 2) | ecosystem: Environmental > Aquatic > Deep subsurface >...
GTGGACGGATGTTCTGTTCTGCTGACCGACTGGCTGGGGTTGAGTAGCCGAGGCCGCCCGAGCGTCGGTTCCCGTCTCCCCCCCACTGGTTCGGGCGGTGGCGTGGCCGGGTCCGGGTGCGTGCCGGCGGGGCGGCCCTGGCACAGGTTCGTCTAGGCGGGACGCCAGTTTTGTGATCGTCGGGTTGGGCATCACTGCGCGCAGCCGCCCCACCGTCCCGCCCCCTCGCGGGAATCCCCAGCGACGCTGAGGTCGCGCCACCCGTTCGCTGAGGTCGCGCCCGACGGCGGAGCCGTCCGGGCGAGTCTCGAAGCCGACGCCGCAGGCGTCGATCCCCCGAGCGCAGCACGAATGGCAGCCTTCCTCGGGCTCGGGAGCGGTTGAGGGCGTTGATGGCGGAGTTCGGCGGCGTGTCGTGCTGGGGGTTGACTCGTTCGCTGAGGTCGCGCCCGACGGCGGAGCCGTCCGGGCGAGTCTCGAAGCCGACGCCGCAGGCGTCGATCCCTGGACCAGGCCGGCGATCCGAAATTGTCAGTGGCCCCCGTCAGAATAGTTCACATGAGTGATTCCATGCGCGAGCAGATGCAGCGATCCATCGCTGCACTGTGGGACGCCGCGCTGACACTCACCACCGACGACACCCCCGCAGACCGCCTTGCCGGCCTCGTCGCCGCGGTCACGGAAGCCGAGGCCCAACTGGCCGGTCTCCGCCTCCACTTGCTGCATGAGGCGAAGCTGGCCGCGGCGGAGGCTGTGATCGACGGGGTGCGGCAGTCGGTGCGCACCACCCCCGCCCAGGCCACCGCCAGTCTCCGGCTTGCGCAGGACCTGTGCGATCGGTTCCCGCTGATCGGCGCCGCCTTGAACGACGGCTCGATCTCGCTGGCGCAGGCCGACGCCATCGTCACCGGCCTGCGCAGACTCCCCGGGCGATTGACTCGCGCGGAGCTGACCCGTTGCGAGGCGGAGATCCTGCACCACGTCGACACCCTCGGCCCGTCCGAGCTGCGGGTCCTCGCAGCTCGGCTGGTTGAGATCATCGACCCGGATCAGGCCGATGCCGACGACGCGAAGCGTCTCGCCCGGGAGGAAACGGCGGCGCATCGGGGCAGGTTCCTGCGACTCGCGCCGGACTATCACGGCTCGATGCGGATCACCGGACAACTGCCGGTAACGGACGCGGCACTGCTGAGCGCGCAGTTGGATGCGTTGATGCCCGACGCCTCCAACTACCTCGCCGCCGGTGAGGCCCCGTCACGCGACGCCAGGCGCGCCGATGCGCTGGTCCTGCTCACCCAGAAAGCCGCCAACACCGGAACGCTGCCCAGGCATGGTGGGGACAGGCCGCAAGTGCACGTCACCCTCGACCTCGACACCCTCACCACCGGACTCGGCAAGGCCGGTTTGATCGGCGTCGACGACGTCGACGGCCTGTCCCCTGGGGAGGTCCGCCGCCTCGCCTGCGACGCCGGCATCATCCCCGTCGTCCTGGGCGGGCCATCCCGGCTGCTGGACGTGGGCCGCACCTACCGCATGTTCACCCCCGGCCTGCGCGCAGCCCTGGTGCAGCGCGACGGTGGGTGCGCGTTCCCCGGCTGCACCGCCACCCCCGCCTGCTGTGAGGCGCATCACATCGTGCCGTGGTGGCAGGGCGGTGACACCCGGCTTGGGAACGGGGTATTGCTCTGTCCGCACCACCACCGCCTGGTGGAACCCGACCCGTTGCAGTCCGAGGCCTCGCAGTGGCGGGTGGATCTGGATCCGGTGACCGGGCTGCCGTGGTTCACCCCACCCCGACACATCGACCCCGCCAGACGCCCACGGCAACACCGCCGCTTCCGACTCCAACAGATCAAGGCCGGGGCACCACCCTGCCCAGAAGACGACCCACCAGACGCTGACCCGGCGGAAGTCGACCCTCCGGACACGGAGTTGTCCGACGCCGACCGGCCGGACCTGGACGACCTCATCCGCCGCTCCACCGCCATCTGGGGCGGTGAGGGCTAAGGCTGGGCTGGGGGCAGGACCACCGTGGTGGAGCGACTCGTGGCGACGTACTCCCGCAGAGCGCCCAGGTCCCTCGTGTCCAGTTGGCCGGCCGCCGCTGTGAGCAACTCGTCGACGCGATCATCGACCCGCGCGGCGATGGTCGGGTCCACGGCTGCGGCCCGGATCCGGGCGGCCAGGTCCACGAGGGTCTCGAGCACGATCCGCGACCCGGCGCCGTAGGGGCGGATGTGGTCGAACGGCATGTCTACGATCTCGGCGGTCTCGACGAGGCGCAGGTAGAGCCTGGGCGCTCCGGCGTCGTCGACGAGGATGGTGCCGGTGTCGGGCCGCGACACCGCCAGCAGGATGCCCACAGCGACTTCTTCGATCGCGTTGATGGCGGTGTACGGGTCGTTGGTGCCGGGGGACAGGGCTCGGACGGCGAGTTCGACGACCTGTTGCTCGGCGAACCGCACATCCTGCTGGGTGGTGCGGGAGGCCCCGACGTGCACGTGGTCCCGGATCCGGGACTCCGCGGCGTCGCGCCGCTCCGCCGGCCAGACGAGCGCAAGCGGTTCGTCGCCGACGACCTGGTCCCCGACCCGCTTGAGCAGCCGGGCGGAGGCGTCGACGTCGGCCATGTCATCGGCGAGGGCCTCGACGTCGACATTCGTGAGGTATCCGGTGCGCCCGAGGGTGACGACGGCGCCCCCGTCGGCGGGCGGCTCGAAGGATTCGATGCGCTCGTCGTCGGGATCGAGCCAGTTGTCGGCGACCGCCCGCCGAAAGTCGTCGGTTGCGCCGTTGACCAGGTTGTCCACCTGCACCGAGCCCGCGATGTGGTGGATGAACCACACGAACAGGAACACGTCGATGACCCCGAGCCCGATCGCGCCGTTGACGGCGAGGTGCGGGACAAAGGCAGTGCCGTCGTCGGACTCCGACCGGATGGTGCGCAGCACCAGCAGGGTGTAGACGAACGTGGCGACGAGCACACCCAGGACGATCTGGTTGTTGCGGTCGCGCATGAAGTTGCGCACCAGCCGCGGCCCGTACGAGGTCGACGCGGTGCTGATCACCGAGATGGTGATCGAGAACGCGGTCCCGGCGACCCCGAGGAACGACGCGACGGCCGACAGTAGCGCGCGGGCGCCGTCGACTCCGGTCGCGAACAGGAACCCCTCGAGGAGGGGCGGCAACGTGAGAGCCGAGCGGTCCACGGCCACGAGTGCCTGGGACACCACGATGGCCCCCGCGATGAAGATCGCCGGGATGAACCAGAAGCGTTGCGGAATGCCGGCCAGCCAGCTGCGGAGTCTGCCCATGGGCAGAGGCTAGTGGAGGGCCGCGGCTAGGGTTGGCGCTATGGGAGCGCGCATGTTCACCGCCGTCCTGCCGCCCGCCCCCGCCGTCGCGGAGCTCGACGCGCTGTTGGAGCCCCGCCGCGGCGCGGACCCGACGCTGCGGTGGACCCGGCCGGAGGGGTGGCACGTCACGACGTCGTTCATGGCCGATGTGGCGGCCGCGTCTCTCGAGCGCCTCGAGGAGAATCTCGCCGAGGTGGCGGCCCGGGCGCATCCCTTCGCCGTCCGGCTCGCCGGAGGGTTGGCCTTCCCGCACGCCGGCAAGGCCAGGATCCTCGCCCTGGGGGTCCCGGAGGGTCACGACGAGTTGGCGGCGCTGTCGTCCTCCTGCCGGGGTGCCGCGAGTCGTGCGGGGGCCGAGGCGGACGGCGCCCGCTTCGTCGGTCACCTCACGCTGGCCCGGCACAACCGCGGGCTCCCCGCGGTGCGCTGGCTGGAGATCCTCGACTCGTTCCCCGGCTGGCGCTGGACGGCCGACGAACTCTGTCTGGTGGAGTCGCATCCGGGCGCCCGCTACGAGGTGGTGTCGCGGTTCCCGCTGGGCGGAGCGGTCGGGCGTCACCTAGACTAGGGCCGCCCCGCAGGGGCGAGCCGAAGTGGTGGAATTGGCAGACACGCAGGATTTAGGTTCCTGTGCCTTCGGGTGTGCGGGTTCGAGTCCCGTCTTCGGTACAACACCTAGTCAGAGCCGCATTGGGCCGGTGCCTGATCTAGTCATCAAACCCCCCAGCTATTCCCCGGATAGTCCTCCAATGGCTGGCGCAATGGCTGGCGTAGGCTCAGGGCATGGCGCGACGCAACTACTCCGTGCCCCACGGCCAGGGCAGCTTCTACCAACGCGAGTCCGACAGCCGGTGGGTCGGAGTCCTGGAGGCGGGCTGGACCGAGCGCGGCACCCGCCGCCGCATCACCGTCTCGTCGCTCGACAAGGACGAGGCATGGGACAAGCTCACGGCCGCACGGAAGCGCCTGCAGCTGGGCGACGTGGCGCAGAACGTGCCCACGGTCAAGGCCTGGTCGGAGACGTGGCTGGAGTCGATCCGTGGCCATGTCCGCCCGAGCTCGCTCGACATGTACCGCAGCCGCGCGAAAGCGTGGATCGTCCCGACGCTCGGCACGAAGCGGCTCGACCGCCTGACCCCCGCAGACCTGCGTGCACTACAGGCCTCCATGGACGCCGCCGACCGGGCCCAGGACACCAAGCGGGCTGTCCACTCCTGCCTGATGACCATGCTGACGGCAGCGGTCGTCGAGGGCCACCCCGTGCCGAGGCCGGTGCTTGCTGTCCGCAAGCCCCCCGCGGCCCTGGAGACGCGCACCATGATCCCCCTTGATGACGCGCTGCGCCTGGTCGCCGTCGCGTCCCAGCTCCCCGACGGGGCGCGCTGGGTGGCGGCACTGCTGCAGGGGATGCGGCAGGCGGAGTGCCTGGGCCTGACCTGGGCTGCCGTGGACTGGGACGAGCGGACCATCGACGTGTCGTGGCAGCTCGTGGAGCTGACCTACTCGGACCGCAAGACCAAGACCTTCCGCGTCCCGCCGGGCTACGAGGTCAGACAGCTCTCCGGGGCGCAACACCTGGCCCGGCCGAAGTCGAGAGCGGGGCGGCGCATCGTGCCGCTCGTGCCGTGGATGCATGAAGCGTTGCTCCGCTGGCGCGATGAGGCGCCCGCGAACCCGCACGACTTGATCTGGCCGACACCCGACGGCCGGCCGCAGCGCGCCGACGACGACCGGGCCGCGTGGTACGCGCTGCTGGACGCGGCCAAGGTGACCAAGCCGGACGGCTCGCGCTACGTCCTCCACGAGGCTCGGCATACCGCGGCGTCACTGCTGCTGGCGGCCGGCGTCGACGAGGAAGTCGTGCGCACGATCATGGGCTGGTCGTCGGTGGCGATGAAGCGCACCTACTCGCACGCCTCGCCAGAGCTGGTGCGAGACGCGCTTGCGCGCTCGGCGTCCCAACTCCAGCTGGGCGCAGGGCGTTGAGCTGGAGTGGCGCGGCCCCGTATTGCCGGCGCGGATTATCCGGTGCACTCCGCTTCGGTCAGATCGCTGGCCGCGAGTTCCGGAGCATCGCCGCAACCAACTCGCCGATCATGCCCGGATCGGCTCCTGCTGGAGCCAACAGGAAGGACCGGCCGTCGCTGCTTGGCTTACCGGGAAGCATATCCAGGATAGTGACCGCCACCTGAAGCCACTCCTCACCGGGGAGCGTGAGTGCCTGGTGCACCGTCTCCTGCAGATCGCCTGAGAACGTGACCTGATCGACGGTCAGAGTGCCGTCTTCGTTCCATGTGTATCGCATGCGCTCACCGTAGCGATGGAGAGGGGTACCCCCCCGCTGGCTTGGCTTGAACGCACGAAACCGCCCCGCTCTCAGCCGGAGCTGAGGCGGGGCGGATGCGCGAGTGATCGTCAGCGATGCTTGTTGAGGTAGCGCTGGAGTGCGCGGGTGGTCTGCGGGCCCCACTGGGCGTCCCGGACGGTGTCGATCCGGTACTGCAGCCGGCGAACGTCGATCGGGGCCAGGATCCCGCGGCCGTCGTCGACCCCGCCCAGCCACACCTTGAGTGCTCGGATCGTGAAGTGATCCAGCTTCTCGGTCAACGGGACCGACAGCTGCTGCTGCAGTCTGCGGATCGTCTGCCGACCCCGGATGCCGTCCTCGACGATCGCGGGCCACGGCTTCGGGTGGGTGAGGCGGGGGATGGCGGTGGAGGCGGCTTCCTCAGCGGCCTGCCGTTCGAGGGCCTTCTCCCACGTGACGATGGGCCACAGGACCCCGCGGAACGGGCCGTTGTTGACCAGCGCGTTGCGGCCCTTCCGTGCTGCGGCCTCCTGATCGACGGCGGATCGTGCGCGGTGCGGGCAGCCGGCGACGACTACATGCCCATGCGCGGGCCACTGGGAGACAGGCGCGTCGGCGGTGATGCGGTAGAACGGGATCCATCCCCAGCGGAACCAGACGCGGCGCTCATCCATGTCGGCGGCGTCGACTGCACGATCCTCGGTGTCGCCTGCGGGGCCGAGATCAACGTCTCCTCGGATAGCGAGGACGAGGTGCGGAAGATCGCCGCTTACACGCAGGCGCCGATGAGCGACGGCGGCACTGCCGTCGACGTCTATGTCAGGGGCCAGGCGGTGCTCTATGTGAGCGGCAAGCTGGATGCCGGCAGTGCCGGGATCATCGTGGGGGAGTCTGGTGGCGTGCCGGCGCTCGGGTAGCGCCGGCGAGTGGCCCGAGGGGCTGGGATGATGGGCGTCGCACAGATACCCGGGGGTGGACCAATGACTCGAATCGCCATCGCATGCTTGGCTGTCGGCACGCTTGCCTTGCTGGCCGGCTGTGGCGGCGAGGCTCAGCCAGCGGTGACCGTAACGGCGGAGGCGACCGTGACCGCAACGGTCACGGTCACAGCGACCGCGTCCGCGACGGCCACGGTGACCCCTTCCCCGAGTGGGACCGCAACCCCGGCCGCTGCTGCTCCCTTCGATCTGAGCACGGACGAAGGTCTGTGCGCGGCCGACGCGGAGTTGTCGAACCTCGAGCTGAACGACGCGCTCGCACCACTGCTCGGCTTCCCGGCTGACCGGGATGCACGGTCGTTCGAGCAGGACGAGGCGATCCGGGCACACAAGAATGCCGCCTTCGCCAGGGCGTGCCCCGCGCGGGCCTCATGAAGGACCGCGACGCCCTCCCGGCCGAGACACGGCGGGGATGGCACGGACAGCGAGTGACCCGTCGTAGTGGGAAGATGCTGAAGACCAGATGGGGGATTCATGAAGATCCACAAAGGTGCCGCCTTCGTTTGCGCGCTGGCCATGTCTATTGCGTCGCTGTCCGCCTGCGCAGCTGCGCCAGACCAGCGGCACGATGAAGCTATCGAGCAGTGCCAGGAGGCCCTCCTCGATCGAGCCCGAGACCCTGACTCTGCGCGGTTCGACGAGATGAGCGCCAACGGTGGATCGAACGATGGCGACGACCCGAACAAGTATCTGTATGGAGTAGAGGGACAGTTCAGGGCGAAGAACGGGTTTGGGGCACTCGCCCTAGAGAACGTGATGTGCCTCGCGATCTACGACTCGGAGACCGACGAGTGGGACGTTACGGCGCAGACGTACTGATCGTGGGGGTGCCGGGCTATACATCGGCGCTGTCGAGATGATGGGGGCGAGGGCGACCCTCTTGTGGTTCATGTGACACGCACAACCGATTTAAGGACAAGGTGAACGAAGTGGCGGGCGAGCGGCTGAGGGCGTTCGAGCGATGGGTTGCACAGCACGGATGGCTGTTCTGGGTCGCCCTTTTGGTCGTGGCTTCGATCGTGGGTCAAGTTCCGGGGGTTGGGCCGCTTCTGTTCCTCGTGGGCATCATCTGGGGAGTCGGATACCAACACACCGTCCGTCGGCGGCAGCGCGCCATCAACGCTCCTGGTCAGCCAGTCCCGGTGGGCTGGGCGGATAGGCCCGAACATGCGGTCTCAGAGCCGTCTGGAGTCAATGTCGTCGGCACGCAGTACTACGGAGGCTGGGGCGGCAAGCGGGGCCAGTCCACCGTCACGCTCGTCCGGGAACCGCGAAATCCACATGACCCTAACGCCGTTGCCGTGTTCATGGGACCCGCTCAGATCGGTCACCTGCCGCGCGAACGGGCAGCACTGATCGCAGCCCTAATGGACACTTCTGGGGAGAAGCGCGTCGGAGCTACAGCCTTCTTCGAGGCGGATCGGGTAAGGGTGTCGCTGCCCAACTCTGTAGCACCGAATCTCGAGCCCGTTCCGGAATCCGAGCAGATGGCCGGGGTTGACCCCTGGGGTCGGTGCGAGAGGGAGTTCGAGATCTCCTTCGAGGCCGAGCATCGAGACGAGGTTGCGGCCGTCTTTCGCGACAACGGGGTGGTGATCACCCATGAAGGTGTTGTGCTGCGCGATGTCGCGGCAACCCTGACGCCGTCTCAGCACCCCACTTCACCCGCGGTTCTGATCGGTGGACGCTGGGTCGGAAATGTCACTGACCAGCAGTTCGCCCCCTTCCTGTCCTCAATTGACACGCTTGCCGCCAGCGGACAACGACTCCAGGTCCGTGCCCGCGTTTGGGCAATGAGCGATTTCGGCACCACGCGCTCGAACGTGCGGATCTACATGCCGCCCCCGAACGAGATCGAGGCGCCCGGCCCGATGCCGGAGAGCCTGCACATCCTCCTTCCCCGCGGCAAGAAGATCCAGGTCACGGGGGAAGAGCAGCACCTCGCGGAGGTGTCGGCCCTCCTTGCAGGCAGCAGCCAGCAGCCGGTCGTGGCCACTCTCCACGTGCTCCCTGCCGCATCCGCCAGGTCTACGAAGGAACGAGTCCAAGTCCGCATCTACGGGCAGGCCGTTGGGTTCCTCACCCCAACCATGTCGGAACACTTCGTGCCCCTGCTGAAGGTGTGCGAGGAGGAGGGGGTGGCTGTCGCCTGCCATGCCGTGGTGAAGGGGAACCAACTCAAGGCCGACGTGGAGCTCGACACCGTTCGAGCCGGGGATCTCGGAGACGACTGGATCTCGCACCACCTGTACGGCATGGCTTCGCAGCGCGACGCCGAGGACATCGTGGAGGCCGCGCTGGCCGCCAGCGAGCGCCCGGTGAGACCGCCGGACATGTGGCTGGACGAGGCCGACCGCGCTCCGGAGCGCGCCATCAGGGTCGACACTGCGGCCGACGACGGCAGCGACAGCAACCCGGAGAACGGGCAGTGATCGAGTCGTTATTTGACGAGACCCCCACCGCTGATGGCGTCGGGTTCCGCGTCGAGTATGAAGGCCCCGAGTTCCAAGGCGAGATGTCCGCCAGGCTCATGGCTGACGTTCTAGGCGCGATGGCCGACTACGCCGACAGCGTCGTCCGAGCTGCGAGCGACGGCGAAGTGAAGTCCACCCTCAAGGTGCAGGCCACCGAGACGGGCTCCTTCGACATCGTTGCCTTCATCGTCGCCAACTGGGGGGTGATCGGCGGCGGCGGCGGAACTCTGAGCCTCGGCGGTCTCGCCTTTGGCTTCTGGTGGAAGAACATGCGGAAGGCGGTCGTCGAATACGAAGTGCTGTCGGACGGCAGCGTGAGGGTCACGATGAGGGACGGCGAGGTCATGGAGTGGACGGCCGCGCAGTGGAAGCTGTGGAATGACAAGCGAGCGCGCCGGGCACTGGGCAGGATTCTTGAACCGCTGGACAAAGGGGCCACTGAGGTTCGGGCCGAGCTGGGCGGCGAAGAGCCTCTCGTGGTCACCCCGGCCGATGTCGACGGGCTCCGGCCCGAGATCTTCGAGGAGGACAAGGTTGAGCACCACACCGTATGGGCCACCCCCACTGTCGTCGCGTTCGACCCCTCGGGCGCCTGGCGATTGGACACCGAATCGGGCGGTATCAAGCCTAGGATCGAAGACAAGAAGTTCTTGAGTGATGTTGCCTTCGGGCGCGTCAGGGTCGGCAGGAACGACCGATTCCATCTCGCGGTTCGCCACGAATGGACTGAGGACCTGGATGGTGAGGCCAGCAACTCTCGGACCTACATCGAGCGCGTGATCCTACATATCCCAGGAGCTGAACAGGATGAGCTGCCAACCGGGGACGGCCCGGCCGCTGATTAGCGGCGCCTTCATCATCGTATCGACGCGCACCTTCCTGTTGATGCTCGCGGTAGCCCCCGTGGGCTTCCTGGCCCCTCGCTGGGGCGCACTGGTCCTGGGTGCCGCGCTCGTTGCTTCGCTCATCCTCGACTGGCACAGATCGAAGGGTGTTTTCGCCGCCAAGTAGTTCTGTCGGGGGCCAATGGCAGCCTGGCGGGCATGTTCGATCCTTGGGGGCTTGTCGACCACCTACCCGGCTGGCGTGTTGAGTGGGCCTGGCGGCCCAGGCACCGCGGCCTGACCTTTTTCCACACCCGCACGATCACGCTGGACGCGAGGATGCAGCGCCGCGACGAACGGTTCGTTCTGTCGCACGAGTTGGTGCATGCCGAGCGTGGCCCGTTCCCGCGGTGGATGCGGCCTCGCGAGGAGCACCTCGTGTCGTCGATCTCGGCCCGCCGGCTGATCCCGATCCGGGCATTGGGGGAGGCGCTGGCCTGGTCCCTCGACATGCACACGGTCGCCGACGAGCTCGACGTCGACCTGCCTACGCTCCGCGCGCGGCTGGCGTCGCTGCACCCATCCGAGCGGGCCTACCTGATCCGACGAACGGAGCACCACCGCCATGCGTGACCGCGAACCGGCCCGCACCCTGACCGCGCGAACGGCGCCGGCGTCGACGCCGGAGGCCGGAGTGCTGCTGCAGCTGGCCCTCGACGGATCGGACATCGACTGCGTGGCCGCGACAGGCTGGTCCCCCTCGGCGGGGGGCGAGGATCGATCAAACCGAGTCTGACAACGGGCAACCCCTGATCTGTTGGCAGACACGCAGGATTTAGGTTCCTGTGCCTTCGGGCGTGAGGGTTCAAGTCCCTTCTTCGGTACCGCGTGAATCCGGGTTCAGCCAACCTGTGAGAACCTGAGAAAGTTCAGGTGCGAAGCCCCCTGTCAGGTCCACGGCAGGCCCATTCTGCATGCTGGCAAGCTGTGTAAGTGGCCAATCGACGTTTGGTGAACGCTGAGAAACTCTCAGAATGGTCTGAGGCATTCCGACCAGAAAGGTTCCCGCGTGAACTTCGATCCATCCGTCCAGCCACGCCGCGCACTCGACTGGACACCTTGCCCCACGGCCTGGTGGCGCCGCTCAGCGATCGCGGCTCTGGCCACTGCGTCTGTCGGCCTGGGCTCCCTCGCTGTCGCAGCGCCCGCGTCGGCCGCCGAGCCGGAGCCGACCAGGGCCTCCGTCACCGTCGAGGTCGAACCCGCATCCAGTGTGTCTGTCGACGTCACGCCGGCCTCCGACGAGCGTGCCGGCTCGGACTCCGCGTCTGGGGCCGCCGATGAGGCAGGGCAGGGCGCCGAGAAGGAGCCCGCCGACGAGCCGGTGGCTGAGCAGCCCGCCCAGGAGGAGCCAGCCGCCGCGGAGCAGCCTGCCGCGGAGCAGCCTGCCGCTGAGGAGCCGGCCACGGACCACCCCGCCGCTGAGGAGCCAGCCGCGCCGCAGGCGTCTACCGAGGCTGCGACGACCTCCACCGCGCGCCGGTCGGCGACCTCGACCGCCCCCGCGACCCCCAGCCCCGCCTCCACGCCGCGGCGTGCCGCGACCTCGCCGGGATCGGCCGCAACGGTCACCGCCGGCACGGCCGCCATCGCGGCGGTTGACGGCGCCTCGCTTTCCCTCGCTCCTGGGACATTCCGGGTGAGCGCGCTGTTCGGCGCGACGGGCAGCTGGGCGAGCTACCACACCGGCATGGACTTCTCGGCGGCCTCCGGGGCGCCGGTGCATGCCGTGGTGTCGGGCACGGTCGTCGCCACCACCGCGGGCTCCTGGGCGGGTACGCACGTCGCCATCCAGGCCACCGACGGATCCTCCACGCTCTACGCCCATCTGAGCGGCCGAACGGTCTCCGTGGGGGACCGCATCGAGGCCGGCGAAGTGCTCGGGTTCGTCGGCGACACCGGCCGCGCCTTCGGCGACCACCTGCACTTCGAGTACTACCCGGCCGGCGTGACGCCCGGTGACGTCTACGGCGCCACCGACCCGCTGGCCTACCTTGAGGGACTCGGCCTGGCGCTCTAGCCGACCCACCTCTCGCCCACGGGGACCGGGGAGAGCGAGCCCGCCGACATCGTCGCCATGGCGACGGCGAGCTCGTCCTCGGTCCCCGCCGGCACCGCCACGGTGATGTGCGCCACGTCGGTCCACTCGACCCCGTCCACCACCACTGACGCCCCCGACGGCAGTACCAGACCTCGGAGCTGATCCTCGACCCCGCCGGCGGCGGCGAAGCCGACGTCGACGCGCAGCACCCGGCACAGCCGGACCTCGCGGACCCCGGCGGCCGCGATCCCCGCGGCGACCGCCTCCGAGTAGGCGCGCACCAGACCCCCGGCGCCGAGCTTGATGCCGCCGAAGTAGCGGGTGACGACGGCCACCACGTCGGTCAGGCCGTTCTTCTGCAGCACCTGCAGCATCGGGACGCCCGCGGTGCCGGCGGGCTCCCCGTCGTCAGAGCTGCGTGCTGTGCGCCCGTCTGGCCCCAGGACGAACGCCGAGCAATGGTGCCGGGCGTCGAAGTGCGCCGAACGTCGTTCCTCGACGACGGCGCGGGCCGCCTCCTCGGTCTCGACGCGACGCAACCGGGTGAGGAACCTCGACCGCTTGATCTCCAACTCGACGTCGACGCCGCCGTCCACGGCGGTGTCGATGGTGCGGAAGGCGGTACTAGACACCCAGTTCGCGGCGCAGCTTGGCCACGTGCCCCGTCGCCTTCACGTTGTACTGGGCGACCCGGACGGTGCCGACCCCGTCGCCGTCGACGTCGATGACGAACGTCGAGCGCAGCACGCCCTCGATCTCCTTGCCGTACAGCTTGCGGGGACCATAGGCGCCGTAAGCGTTGTGGACGACGCGCTCGGGGTCGGCCAGCAGGGTGAAGCCCAGGTCCGAGGACTTGCTGAACTTGGCCAGCCGCTCCACGGGGTCGGGGGAGCAGCCCAGCACGCTGTACCCGGCGTCGTGGAACGCGTCGATGGCCGTGGAGAAGTCCACGGCCTGCGTGGTGCAGCCGGGCGTCATGGCGGCGGGATAGAAGTAGAGGATCACCGCGCGGCCGGCGAAGTCGGTCAGCGAGACCTCGTCACCGTCCTGGTTCGGGAGCGTGAAGGATGGCGCGGTCGAGCCCGTGGTCAGTCGTGCGGTCATGCGCGACATTCTAGAGGGCTTGAGCCCCGGGGCCGGGGGGTCGATAGGCTGGGGGACAGTCAGTGGAGGAGAACCGCATGTCTAATGGCTCTAACCGTTCCGTGGAGGACATCCGCGCCGACCTCGCCGCGAACCGGGCGAAGCTCGCCCAGGCCGCGTCGGATGCCGTGGAGTCCGTCAAGCCGGCGAACATCGCCCGGGCCGCGCTCGACGAGACGAAGCTGTTCGCCAAGACCGAGTTCGAGGCGGTCGCCTCCCAGGTGCGCGATGACGAGGGCGGCTGGCGCACCGACCGGCTCCTCGCCATCGGTGGCGCGGTGCTCGGGCTGGTCGTGTTCGCCGTGACCATCAACTCGATCGCGAAGCGCAGGACATCGCTGGAAGCGCGGGCGCGCCGGGCGATCTCAGGCTGATCGCTCCCGCACCGGGGCCGGCGCCGGCGGACCGCGGGGCCCCGACCTCGCCGCGGGGCGCGCCCGGGCGTGTGGTTTGCTAGGCCCATGCGTCGCCTCTTTGCCCTGTGGATCGTGCTCCCACTGGCCCTGATGGGCTGCACGGGAGATGCCGCCGTGTCCCCGTCGCCCACCACCTCCACTCCCTCCAGCACATCTGCGAGCCCCACGCCGAGTCCGACGCCCACGCCATCGCCCAGCCCGAGCCCGTCGCCCAGCCCGTCCCCCGTGGACGTGTTGCCGGCCGGCGTCATCAACGTCCTGTTCTTCGGGACGGACTCGCGCGATCCGAAGTCGCTCGGCGGCAATGCCGACGCCATCATCGTCGCCCAGCTGTCCGCCGACCGCCAGAGCATGACGCTGGTCTCGATCGCCCGCGACACCTACGTCGACTATGCCGGGGGTGGGCGCGGAAAGATCAACGGCAGCTTCCCGGCCGGCGGCACCGAGAAGCTCCGGGGTACGGTGTCGAACCTCCTCGGCGGGCTGCCGATCCACTACGTCGTCCAAGCGAACTTCACCGGGTTCATCAACATCACCCGGTGGCTCGACGGATTCGACGTACAGAACCAGAAGGCCACCAGCGTCACGGTGCAGAGCACCGGGCGGCGCGTCACGTTCCCGGCGGGCACCATCACGCTCGGCGGGACCGACGCCCTCATCTACAGCCGCGAGCGCAAGACGATGCCGCTCGGCGACCTCGACCGCGCCCAGCGGCATCGCGCCGTCCTCAGCGGCATGGTGTCGCGGTTGAAGGAACGGCTGGCGGAGGACCCCGCCGGTTTCGCGGAGCTCCTCGCCAGCCTCTACGGCAACGTGAAGGTGACCGGCCCGCTCGACGCGGACGCGCTCACCGGCTTGGTGCCTGCGATCAGCGCCGTCGATGCGGGACGCGTGACCTCGCTCATGGTGCCGATCCGGGGCTTCGGCACCGTGAACGGCGCCTCGGTCAACCTGCTCGACGAGGCGCGCACGGCGGCGCTCGCCGCCGCCCTGATGCAGGGCGACGTCACCGGCTACGTCGAGCGCTACGGCGCCGGCTACGCGCCGACGGGCGGCTGAGCCGCGTCAGCTCGCCGGAACCACCTCCTCGATGAGTGCCTCCACGCGACGGCGGATCTCGTCGCGGATGGGGCGGACGGCCTCGAGGCCCTGTCCGGCCGGGTCGTCGAGCGTCCAGTCCTCGTACCGCTTCCCCGGGTAGAACGGGCAGGTGTCGCCGCAGCCCATGGTGACGACGACGTCGGACACCTCGACGGCCTCCGTGGTGAGGATCTTGGGCTGCTCGGCCGAGATGTCGATGCCCTCCTCGGCCATGGCGGCGACGGCGGCGGGGTTGACGGTGTCGGCGGGCGCGGACCCGGCGGAGCGGACCTCGATGCGGCCGGCGCCCAGGTGGCGCAGGTAGCCGGCGGCCATCTGGGACCGGCCGGCGTTGTGGACGCAGACGAACAGGACGCTGGGCTTGTCGGACATGCGGGACCTTTCAGTGGGTGGCGATACCCAGCTCGGCGAGCAGGGTGGTGAGTTTGGCCGAGATGCGGTCGCGGACCTCGCGCACCTCGTCGACGGGGCGGCCGGCAGGATCGGGCAGATCCCAGTCCAGGTAGCGCTTCCCGGGGTACAGGGGGCAGGAGTCGCCGCACCCCATCGTCACGACGACGTCCGCCGCACGGACCACGTCGTCGGTGAGGGGCTTGGGGAACTCGTCGCCGATGTCCAGGCCCAGCTCTGCCAGCGCCTCGACGACGGCGGGGTTGACATCCGCGGCCGGCAACGAGCCGGCCGACCGCACGTGAACCTTCCCCGGGGCCATGGCGGCCAGCAGCGCGGCAGCCATCTGGGACCGTCCCGCGTTGTGGGTGCAGACGAACAGCACCTCGGGGACGGCCTTCGGCAGATGTCCGCGGGACTGCGCCAGGGCGGTCAGGCGTTCGCCGGCGAAGCGGACCGCCATGATCGGCACGAATGTCTTGATCCGGGCGGTGCGGTAGAGCGTCTGGAACGACTCGTGGACGTACCGGTCGACCGTCTCGCGGGCGAAGATCCCGGTGAACCGGTGGGCCAGTTCGTCGATGCCGCGCGTGAGGACGTGTTCCACGGTCCCGTCCGACGGCAGGTCCAGGTGGGCCGAGTCGTGCACCTCGGGGACGCTGCCCTGGGTCAGTGCGCGGAGCTGGTCCGCCACATCGGTGAGGGCGGGGGGAGCGACCCGGTAGTAGGTCCACGTCCCTTCCCTCCGCCGGGAGACGAGCCCGGCCTCGTAGAGCACCTTGAGGTGGTGACTCAGCGTCGGTTGCGACAACTCGATCGCCTCGGTGAAGTCGCAGCCGCAGGCCTCGCCCCGGGGGTCCGCCGCGATCATGGCGATCATCCGCAGCCGGACCGGGTCAGCCAGCGCCTTGAGCGTGGCCGTCAGCGCCGCGGTCCGGGCCGGGGAAAGGGGATCCGGAAGGATGCCCGGCTCGCATATCGACATAGCTCAATATTGATGGGCATCGATATAGGAGTCAAGGGAGAGCGCGCAGGGGGCCGATTGGACACGTCGGCGAGACAGCGTCTAGAGTTATTCCTCGCGCGCACCACTAGCTCAACTGGCAGAGCAGCTGACTCTTAATCAGCGGGTTCAGGGTTCGAGTCCCTGGTGGTGTACCACTGACACGCACGGCCTTCGTCCTCACGGGCGGGGGCCGTGCGGCTTTTTCGCCGATTGCTGGAATTCCGCCACATCGTCGTCTTGACTGGACGCATGAGTGATGACCTTTACGCAGTGGACAAGCAGGCTCAGAAGCTCGCCGGCGAGAAGGGTGGCTTCCCCGCCCAGGAGCAGCAGCCCCCCGGCCTGACCCCGCCCATGGAGCCCACCCCGGACCACGGTGAGCAGACCTGGGTCGGCCGCGACCGTCTCGCCGGCCTCAAGGCCCTCATCACCGGCGGTGACTCCGGCATCGGCCGCGCGGTCGCGATCGCGTACGCCCGCGAGGGGGCCGACGTCGCCATCAACTACCTGCCCGAGGAACAGTCCGACGCCGAGGAGACCAAGGCGTGGGTCGAGAAGGCCGGCCGCACGTGCGTGCTGGTGCCGGGCGACCTGACGGAGGAGACCGTCGCCCGCAAGATCGTCGACGACGCCGCCGCCGGCATGGGCGGTCTCGACATCGTCGTCAACAACGCCGGGTTCCAGTGGGCCCGCCGCGACAGCGGCCTCGCCGACGCGAAGACCTCCGACATGGACCGCGTGTTCAAGACCAACCTCTACGCGTTGTTCTGGGTGAGCCAGCAGGCGCTGAAGTACCTGGGCAAGGGCTCCAGCATCATCAACGTGAGCTCCATCCAGGCCTACGACCCCTCTGAGCCGCTGATCGACTACGCGGCGACGAAGGCCGCCATCAACAACTTCACGGTCAACCTGGCCGCGGACCTGGGCTCGAAGGGCATCCGGGTCAATGCGGTCGCGCCTGGCCCCATCTGGACGCCGCTGCAGCCGGCGACCAAGCCGGGCGACGGCATGCCCACGTTCGGCGGCGACACGCCGCTCGGTCGCGCCGGGCAGCCGTCGGAGTTGGCGGGGGCGTTCGTGTTCCTGGCGAGCCCGGCGGAGGCGTCGTACGTGAGCGGCACCGTCGTCGGCGTGACGGGCGGGCGGCCGGTGTTCTGACCCTCGCGTCTAGCTGAGCAGTTCGAGGACGGCTCTCTCCAGGCCCGCCTGCCGGGCCCGGGGGGAGTCGTACCTGCGCCGCGTGGCCTCGCCGATGGTGAGGCCGGCGTCGTAGGCGTCGAGGACGCGCGGGTCGATGTACGAGGAGCGCGCCACCGTCGGCGTGTTCCCCAGGTAGCCCGCGACCTCCACGACGGCGGCGCGGATCGCGCGCTTGCGGGAGGCCGCGGTGTCGCCCGGCTCGTCGGAGTCGGCGAGAGCCGCGGCGGCGATGACCGTCGCGTGCCAGGTCCGGAAGTCCTTGGCCGTGATGGCGCCGTCGAACAGGTCACGCAGGTAGCCGTTGACCGCAGCGCTGGTCAGGTCGCGCCAGCCGTCGCCGTCGCGGAAGGCCAGGAGTCGCGGGCTGTCGTCGCGCCGCCGCCGGAGCTTCTCGAGGACCGCGACGGCCGACGGGTCGTCGACCTCCACCGTATGCTCGACGCCGGACTTGCCGGTGAACCGGAACACCATGACGTCGCCGCGCCGCCGGACGTGTCGGCGCTCGAGCGTCGTCAACCCGAACGATCCGTGCGCGTCGCTGTAGGCGTCGTTGCCGATGCGGAAGTACCCGACGTCCAGGAGCCGGGCGGCGCACGCGGCGGCGCGCTCCATCGGCAGGCCGTCGGCCTGGAGGTCGCGCTCGATGCGACGCCGGGCGGTCGGGAGGTGCCGCGCGGCCTCGGCCACGCGGTCGAACTTCGACCGGTCCCGGCGGCGGCGCCACTCCGGGTGGTACAGGTACTGGCGTCGCCCCGCGTCGTCGGTGCCCACCGCCTGCAGGTGCCCGTTGGGGTGCGGACAGATCCACACGTCGGTCCAGGCCGGTGGGATGGCGAGGGACCGGATCCGCTCGACGTCGTCGGGCGGCACCGGACGGCCGTCGGCGTCGCGGTAGCTGAAACCCTTGCCGTGACGGCGGCGGGTGAGCCCCGGCGAGCGGGGGTCGGCGCGGCGCAGACGCATCATGGGCGGAATGCTAGAACGCCGATGGGGCCCTGACCAGAGTGCGGGTTCATCGGCCCAAACGGCGCCGGCAAGTCGACGTCCATCAGGACCCTGCTCGGGCTCATCCACCCCACCAGCGGCACTGCGACCGTCTTCGGCAAGGACATCACGACCTCCGGCCCCGAGATCCGTCAACAGGTCGGCTACCTGCCGTCCGAGGTCTTCTACTACGACGACAACGTGGGGGCCGCGATCGCCACGACGTATCGAGCGTTCGCCGCCCGCGACCTCGCGGTGTGAGGAGGGGCAGACGCAGAAAACCCGCCCCGGGCCTCAGGCCGGGACGGGATTTCGCCGGGGTGAGTAACGGGACTTGAACCCGCGACATCCTGGACCACAACCAGGTGCTCTACCAGCTGAGCTATACCCACCATGTCGTCGCCCTAAAGCGACTGGGAAACAATAGCGTACGCGCCGACGGTGAGGGAAATTCACCGGGCGGTGGCGTCGCCGTTCCCCGTGACGGTGCCGCGGTGACGCGCGGCGATGTCGCGCAGCTGGGCGGTGGTGAGTCCCGGCGGGGGGAGGAAGACGGCCTCGCGGTAGTAGCGCAGCTCCTCGATGGACTCCTGGATGTCGGACAGCGCGCGGTGCGTGCCGGACTTGGTGGGGGCCTGGTAGAGGGCCTTGGGGTACCAGCGCCGGGCCAGCTCCTTGACCGACGACACGTCGACGTTGCGGTAGTGCACCCAGCTCTCGAACTCCGGCATGTCGCGGGCCAGGAAGGCCCGGTCGGTCCCGATCGTGTTGCCCGCGAGCGGGGCCTTCCTCTCCACCGGGACGAGGGACCGGACGTAGTCCATCACCTGGTCCGTCGCCTCCGCCATGGTCATCCCCTCATGCAGGACGTCGAGCAGGCCGGACCGGGTGTGCATGTCGCGGACGAAGTCGTCCATCTGCGCGAGCTGCTCCTCGGTGGGGCGGATGAGCAGGTCGACGCCCTCGCCGAGGACGTTGAGGTCACCGTCGGTGACGAGGACGGCCACCTCGATCAGCGCATCGACCGCCAGATTCAGGCCGGTCATCTCGCAGTCCACCCACACCAGGTTCTCACTCATGGTGCCCAATCTAGGGGTGAGACGGCGGCGCCGCCCAACCGCCGCCGGCGGCTCGCGACCCCGCGGCCGACGTCGGTACACTGGGCGATCGTCGGCCCCTGTAGCTCAGCGGATAGAGCATCTGACTTCTAATCAGCCGGTCGCAGGTTCGAGTCCTGCCTGGGGCGCCGCGGACGGATCTCCTTCTCAGGCGAGGGACCAGTTCGCCAGCTCGACGAAATCGAACCACCCCAGCTCCGGGCGCATCGTCACCGACATGAGGTGTGCCGTCTCCACCCGCATCGTCCCCACCTCGGGGGAGCCCTCCAGCCGGGCTCGGATCTCCCGGTCCGGCACGTCGCCGGTGGCGTAGGCGAGGGTCACGTGCGGGGCGTACGGCCGGTCGGGCATGGTGCCGCCGAAGGTGCCGAGCGCGGCGCGCCGCACCCCGTCGACGAGCGCCTCCCACCCCGGCGTCGACTCGCCGACGCATTCGACCGCGCGCTCGTGCACCTGCGGGGGCCCA
>Ga0209347_1003160_pt1 | contig 19882 bp, 13 predicted proteins | sample AutmiccommuBRH23_FD_187382 | JGI IMG/M metagenome (GOLD analysis project Ga0209347, IMG submission 187382) | Deep subsurface microbial communities from Mt. Terri, Switzerland - Autotrophic microbial communities BRH/23 (SPAdes) (version 2) | ecosystem: Environmental > Aquatic > Deep subsurface >...
CGGACCTGATGCCCTCGGATATCACCGGAGCCGACATCATTCAGCGCGATGCGCAGTCGAAGCAGCGGAAGTTCGAGTTCGTCAAGGGGCCGATCTTCGCCAATATCGTGCTGGCCGACGAGATCAACCGCACTCCCCCCAAGACGCAGGCGGCGCTGCTCCAGGCGATGCAGGAGCGGGAGGTCACGATCTCCGGGCGGACGCACAAACTGGCCGAGCCCTTCTTCGTGCTGGCGACGCAGAACCCGATCGAGCAGGAAGGGACGTATGCACTGCCCGAGGCGGCCTTGGACCGCTTCATGTTCATGGTCTATATCGACTATCCGACGGCCAAGGAGGAGCATTTGATGGTCAAGCAGACCACGACCGGCAGGAAGCACTCGATTGCGGCTGTGCTGGACACGGAGGACATGGTGCTGTTTCAGGAGATCGTGCGGATGGCGCCGGTGAGCGACACGGTGATCGGGTATTGCATTCGGCTGGTGCGGGCGACGCGACCGACGGATTCGCTGGCGACGGCGATGGTGAAGAAGTACTTCAAGTGGGGGGCCGGGCCACGGTCGGGGCAGTTCATGACGCTGGGGGCCAAGGCGCTGGCGCTGACGAAGGGGCGGATCACGCCGAGCTTCGAGGACGTGCGGGCGATCAGCCGGCTGGTGCTGAGGCATCGGGTGATCCCGAACTTCAACGCCGAGGCCGACGGGATCAGCGTCGAGGCGATTCTGGCGGATCTGGTCGAGAAGGTGGCGGTGCCGAAATAGAGAAAAGGCATGGGACCGATAGGACTCATGGGACTCATAGGACTATGGCGGCGTCGAATCGTGAATATCTTGATCCGCTGTTTCTGAGCAAGCTGGCGAACCTGGAACTGGTCGCGCGGTGTGCGGTGGAGGGGTTCTTCTCCGGGCTGCACCCGAGCCCGTTTCAGGGGTTCAGCGTCGAGTACAGCGACCACCGCGAGTACCATGCGGGCGACGAGGTGAAGTTCATCGATTGGAAGGTGTACGGTCGCACGGACCGGCTGTGCATCAAGCGATTTCATCAGGAGACGAATACGACGGTTTACGTTCTGCTCGACGTGAGCAGGAGCATGTCGTTCGCGGGGGGTTCGACGCGGAAGATCGACTATGCGTGCTACCTGGCGGCGGCGCTGAGCTACCTGATGCTCAAGCAGGGCGACAGCGCCGGGCTGATGCTGTTTGCCGAGAAGGTGGTCTCGCAGGTGCCGGCGGCGTCGCGGCGGACGCACATTCATGCCATCTTGCAGGCTCTGGACCGGCAGACGACCGCGGGTCGGACGAACCTGGCGGCGGTGCTGCACACGGTGGCCGAGACCACGAAGCGGCGCGGGTTGGTCGTGCTGATCTCCGATCTGCTCGACGACGAGGGCGACATCTTTCGCGGCCTGGCCCATCTGAAGTTCATCAAGCACGACGTGATCGTGTTCCACGTCATGGACCGCCAGGAACTCAATCTGGAATACGAGGGACTGGTGCAGTTCGAGGACCTGGAGACGGGCGACAAGTTCCGGACGTTTCCGCAGTCGATCCGGGCCGGCTACCAGCAGCGGGTGGGCGATTTCCTCGACAACGTCAAGAAGACGCTGGGCAAGAGCGGTATCGATTACTGCCTGCTGGAGACCTCCGAGCCGCTGGACCGGGCCTTCATCGCGTACCTGCTCAAGCGAAGGAGGCTGATGTGAGCTTCCTGGGCTGGACGTTTCTGTTCGGTGCGGCGGCCGTGATTGGGCCAATCGTGGCGCACATGCTGGCCAAGCCGCGATTTCGACGGGTGCCGTTCACGATGCTGCAATTCCTTCGGACCGGCCGGCACGAGAGCCACTCCCGTCGGAATCTCCGCGATTTGCTGGTTCTTCTGCTTCGCTGCGCGATCATCGTGTTGATCGCGGTGTTGTTCGCTCGGCCGGTGCTGAAGGTCGAGGCTGCGCCGCAGCCGCACAAGAGGCTCCATTATCTCGCCCTGGATGACTCGGCGTCCATGGCCTACCGCGACGGCCGGTCGAGCCTGTTTGAGCGGATGATCGAGACGGCGACGGATCACATCCGCCGGGCGCCCGATGCGGTGTTCGGCGTCTGCGGGTTGGCTTCCGGCCGGTCGGCCCAGGGGCTCAGCCGGGGCCAGGCCCTTGCGGAGATCCAGCGGCTGGCCGTCGTGCCGAAGTGCGTACGGCCCGCGGATTTCTCGCGACTCCTGAAGCAGGCGGCCTCGCCGGGCGATACGGTCTCGGCTGTCGTTCTCAGCGACTTTACGCCGGGGGCTCTGGCGGAGTTCGAGCGTACGCGCGAGCCGGCGGCCGTGGATTCGTTGTCCCATGAGATCATCGCCCCGGCGTCGCCCGTGAGCAATGCGGCGGTTGTGGAGGCGCGGGCGGTGGACGTGGTTGAGGGCAAGCTCGAGATCGACGTGGTCGTGGCCAATTGCGGCCAGACGTCCCAGCATCGCAGGCTGGTTGCGAAGTGCGAGGACCTCCGGCCCGTGCCGGCCGATGTGACGGTGTCGTCTGGCGAGCGGCGGGTCTTGCGCGTGCGGATGGACCTGGGGCCCCGGGCGAGAGGAGCCACTCGGCCCTGCCTGCCGGTGGAGTTGAGTCTTGAGCCCCCGGATGGTCTGGCGGCGGATGACACCTATCGTCTCGCGGTCTGCATTCCGCAAACGGCGTCGACGAAGGTCCTCGTCGTGTACCGCCGCGATGAAGCGTTTCTCTTCGAGACGGCCATCGAGGCCCTTGCCGGGCAAGGGGCGGCCGGGGGACTGAGGCTGCGAAAGGCTCGGGAGGACCGGCTCCGTGCGGAAGACCTCACCTGGGCGGATGTCGTCGTGTTCTCTTCGCTGCCGGCGGATGTCTCGTGCCCGACGACTCTGCTCCAGAGCTGTCTGGCCCGCGGCGGCAGACTCATCTTCTTCGCGACGGAGCCCGGGAACCCGCAGATGATGGAGCGTCTGATGCGGGAGAATCTGATTCCGGCCGTGCCGCAGAAATGGACGCAGGGCGTGGTGTGTCCGGAGCCGCAGCCCGGCGGGGGGACCGAGTTCGGCGAGCAGACGGCAAAATCCCTCGCGAATTACCGGTTCGACAAGATCGCCCTGAAGGGCCACTGGCTGTGCCGGGCGTCGCCGCAGGCGCAATGCGTGTGGCGGCTGAGCGGCGGGGCGGGATTCGTCTACGCACAGACGCAGAACTCGGGCTCTTCGGTCCTGGTGAATACGAGCATCGATGATTCGCTCGGACTGCTCGCCAAGTCTGGGGCGTGGGTGGCCTTCTGTCGATTCCTGGTGGGCGAAGGCGACCGAATCCACCAGTACGGCTTCCGTGTGGAGGAGCGGCCGGTGCTGAATGTGCCGGAGGCGATGCGGGGCGCCGGGCGGGCATTCGTCGACGTGGAGAACTGCGACGGCGGCAAGGCACGAGCGGCGGTGAATGGGATGCGGATGGTCCTGCCCGCACCACAGAGCACCGGCTGGATGCGAACACTGGGCGAGTCTTCGCTCTATGCCGGCATCAATCTGCCCGAGGGGGAGACGGACCTTCGGCGACCGTCAGCGGAGGCGGTCGCCGACGCGATGAAACGGGCGTTCGTGGCAGACCCCCGCTCCAAGCGGGCCATCGCCCAAGCCGGTCCGCCCACGCAGAGCAAGCCCCTCTGGAGGGCGTTCGCGTGGGCGGTTCTCCTGCTGTTGTTGATCGAGCCGGCCATTACGAACCGGCTGAAGAGGTAGGGGGTCAACTCTTGACACTTGACAGACCGGGATTGTGTCAAGTGTCAAGAGTTGACCCCGATAGAGGGAACGCACGAGAGTATGGCGGCTGGCGTTGATGACATCCTGAATGACCTGATCGCCCGGGTGAACCGGGTCCGGCGGTGGCTGCTGGCCCTCAGCGTGCTGCGGATCGCGGCCCTGGGACTGGCCTGCGTGTCCCTGTACATCGGCGCGTACGCTTGGCTCGACCACCACGTTCATTTCGGCACGCTCGGCAGGGTGTCGGCCCTCGCGCTGTTCTTCGCCATGGTCGCCGTGGGTCTGTACTTCATCGTTCGGGTGCTCGGCCGCGATATGACCTACGCCCACGCCGCCAACTACATCGAGGGCAAGCGCAGCTTCGATCAGCAGCTTGTGGCCGCGGTCGAATACTACGAAGGCCGCGGCGATTACCCCTACTCCAAGGCCCTCGCGGCCCAACTGGTTCGGCAGGTGGACGGCGCGACCCGGGACTACCGCTTCGACTCCACGATCGGCAAGTGGCAGGGCTATCTGCTCTCGGGTTTTGTCCTGCTGTGCGTGTGCGTCGTCGGGCTCTTCGTTCGCCAGAACGTGCTCTACATCTCCTCGTATCTCGCCCGGCTGCTCCGGCCGTTCTCCGCGGTCCAGCCTGTGCCCGCCACGGTCCTGGAATCGCCGATGGGCGACATGGTCGCCGGCGTGGACGCCCCGGTGACGTTCGACGTGGCGGTTCAGGGCCGTGTCCCGGAGTCCGTAGCGCTCGTCGTGACGCGCCGCGATCCGAACGATGCGAATGAACCGTCGCCCGCCGACAGCGAGAGGATCGAACTTGCCGCACGCACAGACTCGGACGGCCGGACGAGATTCACCGCGACGAAGTCCTTCGATGCCGCCGGCCGATTCGAATACCGGTTTGAGACTGCCGATGCCCGTTCGGATTCCCATGCGATCCGTGTGTGCGAACTGCCCTCGATCCAGAAAGTGACGGCCAAGGTGTTCCCGCCGAGCGCGCCGCAGGGGGGGCGACCTCAGGATGTAGGTGCAGCGCGGGACCTGCCGCTGAATGGGGTGGAGGTTCCAGGACTTCAAGGCGTGGGCCAGATGTCCGCGACACGAGATCCGTCGGTGGGGGACAAAGCGCCCGTCGCTCAGGACGCGGACGGGCTGCCCGCGACACGAGGCTCGTCGGCGCAGAACGAAGCGTCGGAGGGTCAGGATGCGGGCGAGACGGCCGGGACATGGGGACAGCCGTATGAGGTGGAGTTGACCGATGAGCCGTTGGCGGTGTTGGCCCACAGCCGCATCGAGCTTACGGCCAAGGCTTCGACGCCACTGCGCGAGGCGACTGTGACGGGGCCTGATGGACAGCCGAGGACTCAATCGCTCGACGGCGCCGACAACTTCGGGTTCGAATTCACGGCCGATGCGCCTTCCTCCATCGGGCTCAGCGCCGTCAGCAGCGACGGTCTGGCCGGCGGCGAGGCAAAGGAACTGCGCGTTGTGCTCAAGTCGGATGATCCGCCCCAGTTCAAACTGACTTCGCCCGAGGGAGACTACCTCGCCACCGACGTCGCCAGCATCCCGATTGTATTAGAGGTGACGGACGACTTTGGACTCGAATCGGCCGAGCTGGTCTGCGAATTCCCAGGCCGGGGACCGGTCGTGCTGAAGTCCGCGTCGCCGCAGGGGGCCAGGCAGACCTCCGTGACGCACGTCCTTGAGCTGGAGCAGTACGATCTGCACGTCGGCGATGGCGTTCTCTTCTACGCGAGGGCCCGGGACGTCGATACGGGGCATCGGCCGGCCGATGCGAACTTGTGCAGCGAGGTCTACTTCATCGAGATTCGACCCTATCGGCAGTACTGGCACCCGCAGCCGGGGGGCAATCAGCCCAGCTCTATGCCGGGCTTCAGCGTCGAGGATCTCATGGCGGTCCTTGAGTACACGCGGGCGGTTGTCAAGAAGACCTGGACGCTGGCCCGCTCGCCCGGCGACGCTGCGGAGGATCGTCCGAAGCTGGAAGCCCTTTCGGGGGATGTGCAGTACTGCGCCACGCTGCTTGCGAAGATCCGCGACGATCCGGAGGCCGGGCTCGGCGAAGGCGACAAAGCGGTGATCAACAGGGTGCTGGAATCGTACGAGCAGGCCAGACGTCATCTCGACGATCGCGACGCCAAGGCCGCTCTGCCGCCCGTGCAGGATGCTTACCGTATTCTCCGCATGTTCATCGACGAGCTGCACTTGAAATGGACGCCGCCCCAGAGCGGCCAAAGCGCCCCGCAGGAGACTCCCGAGCGAATCAAGCTCCAGGAGCAGCCGCAGGAGCCGAAGGTGGAGGCCGAACGCATCGAGAGCCGGCTCGAGGAGATGCAGCAGAAGATCGATTCGCTCTCGCGGCAGCAGCAATCGCTGAAGGCCGATCTCGCCAGGGCGATGCAACAGGAGAAGGACGCGAAGGCGGCGGCGAACTCCACCAACAAGACCGGCTCCGGGAAGAGCGCCGGCGAGAAATCCCAGGGGCAGCCGGGGAATCAGCAGGACGCTTCGGCGCAGCAAAGCCAGTCCGGAACGCAGGCCGGCGCCGGGGAGCAGAAATCCCAGGGAGAAGGTGACGCGTCGCAATCGAGCGGCTCCGAGGGACAAAGCGGCTCGTCGCAATCGAGCGGCTCCGAGGGGCAAAGTGGATCGTCGGAATCGAGCGGCTCCGAGGGGCAAAGTGGATCGTCGGAATCGAGCGGTTCCGAGGGACAAGGCAGCTCGTCGCAATCGGCCGGCTCCGAGGGACAAAGCGGATCATCCCCCGGTGGGCAGGGTGGACAACCGGGCCAGTCGCCGAGTGAACAATCCGGCGGCGGGGAGGGCGGGCAAGCAGGTAGTGGCCAGAGTGGACGAGATGGACAGGGTGGACAGCAGGGACAATCGAGCGAGGCACAAGGCGAATCCTCGGGCGACCGGCAAAGTGGCGAGGGAGATGGGAACGGCTCGGGTTCGATGGAGGGAGCCCGGCCAAATGAGTCTGGCCGTGATGCACCCGGCAGCAGGGAGGGGCAGGGATCGAGCGATGGGCCGGGATCTGCTTCGGCCCAGACGGATGCCCGGATGCGCATGCTCCAGGCCAAACAGAAGGCGCTGCGCGAACAGGCGTCCGAGTTGAGCGAGGACATGGGCGGACTGCCTGTGTCGGAGCATTCGCCGCAGGGACGTGCGAGCCGACAGGCGAAAGGACATCTGGACGAGGCGGTCGAGACGATGAAGCAGTTCGAGGAGCGGCTTGCGGATGCCCGCTATGAGTCCGGCGATCCATCCAAGGCGGATCGCATGGCCGATCTGGCCGAGTCGGCGGCCCGCCGGCTGGCCGACGCCGGGCAGGCGATCCGGCGAGGACTCCCGGGCGAAGGGGACGGGTCGTCCGGCAAGGCGCAGGAGATGGCCGAGCAACTCGCCAGGGACGCCGAGGCCTATGATGAATCGCTCAGCGAGGCCGAGAAGCAGAAGATGCAGGACCGCCTCAAGGCCGCCCAACAACTGCTGGAGAGCATGGCGGGGGCCCAGTGGACCACGATGTCCGGCGGGGGCGGGCCGGGGTCAGGCCATGTCTATACGAATGACCCCCACGCCTCGGCGGCGGACACCGCGCGGCTGCTGGCCCGCCAGTTCTGGTCGGTGGCCCTGGAGGGCAAAAAGAGCCGCAGCCGGTCGGTGGAGCAGGAGCCTTCCGACGTGGAGTTCTTCGAGGCGGAAAACGATTTCTTCGAGAGTGCCGCCCGATTCAAGCCACAAGGCGTCGAAAAATGATTTTTGCGGATTATCCGGGACATCTTGTTGCCTTCGTTCTCGTGCCGGCGACGGCTGCGATCGTCTTCCTTGCTTTTCGCGCCAGTCAGTTGCAGACAGCCCGGCGCGGCAGGTATCGGTGGCTTCTGGCGGCGATGCACTATGCGACGGTTCTGCTGCTGCTCGTGATTCTGTGGAACCCGTCGGCGTGGCAGCAGGAGGAAACCTTCGGCAGGAACACCGTCCTGGCGGTCTTCGACACGAGCGAGAGCATGTCCATCGCCGACGACGGGCGTGCGGCGCGCCTGGACAAGTCACTGAGCCGGTTTGCCGAATGTCTCGATGCGCAGGGCGAAGCGGGGCCACAGTACCGAGTCTACGGCTTCGACGACCGTGCGTACCATTGCGGCACGGCGGATCTGCTGCGGCGGTGGGGCTCGCGAAGCAATCTGCACGAGGCGTTCTCGCTGGTGGCAGGCGGCGCGGGGAACGAGGAGCCGGCCGGCGTGGTTGTCTTCACGGATGGCCGGGCCGACGACCGGGACCCGCGGCGCTATCTGCCGCCGCAAGGGGAGAATCTGCCTGTCCTGATCGTGGGAGTGGGGGCCCGCAGTGCCCGGCCCGATATCGCGATCGAGACGATCTCCAGCCCCGCGACCGCGTGGGTCGATACGGCGTACGACGTGGCCGTTGTCGTCACGGCGGCGAATGTCCCGAAAGCTCCCGTGACGCTCGAATTCCTCTGCGATGACGAGATCGTTCAGACGCATCAGCTTGGTCGCGAGCAGTTCCGTCCCGGCGATTCGGGGGCTGCACAGGCTCTGGTTGAGTTCACCGTCCCTGCGAGGCAGCTCGGAACGCAGGTGCTCACCGCCCGCGTCAAGCCCTGCCCCGGCGAGATCAACCTGGCCAACAACGCCCGCAGCACGTCGGTCCAGGTGACGCAGGAACGCTCGCTGCGGGTCCTGCTGTACACGCAGTGGGCGGGCTTTGATATCGGCAAGATTCGCCAGTCGCTGGCCTGGGACAAACGCATTCGACTGGACCTGGGCTTCGACGTGATCCGGGACAGCGGGCTTGCGGATCGGGCATTGCGTGCTTCGGGGTACGTGACGGAGGCGGACTTCAAGGACAGGTGCAACGAATACGACGTCATCATTCTCGGGCCGTGCCACACGGGCTTTCAGGCCGAGGACATGTACGACTTCGTCGCGAGGCGCGGGGGCGGCCTGCTGCTTCTGCCGGGCAGCACCGTGGAATCCCTGGCAACTCAGGCCGAGGGACACGGCTCGTCCATGCTGCCGGTTTCGTGGCGAGGGCATCTTGCCCTTGCGTCGCGAGGCCATCCTGGCCTTGCTTCTCCTGCGCGCGGGATGCTTACGGTGCCAAGAGTGCGAGGGCAAGATGCCCTCGCCACGTTGGAGAGGCTGGACCCCATCCGGCTGTGGCCGCCGCAGCGGGACGCGATCAAGCCGTCGTTCGAGGCCCGGATCGCCCGCGTGTTCGATCCGGAGATGTTTGAGAATGCGAGGTGGAAGGTTTCGCCGTACTATGAAATCGCCGCCGTAAAGCCCGCCGCGACGGCGCTTGTCACGGCCGGGGGCCTTCCGATCGTTGCTGTACACAGGATCGGCAGGGGACGCGTGTGCCTGCTCAACGCATCGAAGCTCTTCACGCTGTATGGCGAAGACCGCGAAGGCGGCGCCCTGAGCGAGTTGATGTGCAGCCTGGTGGCGTATCTGGGCAGGACGTCGGCGCAGGGGGCGGGCGTCGAGCTGTTTGCGGAGCGGATGGATGACAATGCCCAACGCGTTGAGTTCAACGCCTATGTTGTGGACAAGGCCTTCGAGCCCGTTGTCGCCGCGAACGTCCTTATGACCGCGGGCGAGCAGACCGTGAGCATGGAGCCGACCGGCCGCGGGTACTACAGGGCGACGCTCGACTGGGGTTCGGCGCAATCTGTCGTCGCCACGGCGCAGGCGGAACTCAACGGCTCATTCCTCGGCGAGCGGACCCTTGCGACGAATCTGCCGCCGGTGCGGGATGAGATGTCCTGCGTCGATCTGGATGAGCCGTTCCTGCGGGCGCTGGCCGAGAGGCTCCGGGCCCGCTATGTCCATATCGAGGATCTGGACGAGGACGCCGCGAAGCTGTTTGTTCCCAGGCATCAGATCGGGGTCACGGAGACGGTCAACAGCGTCTGGCCGCGGTGGCCGGTGCTTGTGACGTTGTGCCTGTTGCTCTCGGCGGGCTGGTTTATCCGCCGGGCCATCGGACTTGTTTGAGGAGAAACCGTATGATCTTCATGGCGACAATCGCTGCTGTCTGGATATCGCTGACTTCGCCGGCTGCGACTGCATCGGAGAGCCGGCCTGCCGGCCAGACGTATGCCCTGATCGTCAGCGGGATCGGCAAAGACCCTGCGGACCACTCCGCGCGGGAGCGGGTTGCGAACGATCTGCGGGTGTACATGCAGGAGAAGGCTTCGGCCAAGCCGGACCGGCTGGTCGTGCTGGCGGGCGAGGCCTCGACGGCCGAGAGAATCAAGAGCACAATTCATGCCTTTGCCCTGGCTGCCGGTGCGGCCGACCGATTCGTTTTCTATTACATCGGCCAGGCCAATGCCGTCGGGGACTCGCTGCGTTTCAATCTGCCCGGCCCGGACATCACGCAGGACGATCTGGCGACTTGGCTTGCCGGCATCAAGGCCAGCACACAGCTTGTCGTCCTGGACTGTCCCTGTGCGGCGGCGGCGGCCAAGGCCCTCACACGCCCGGGCAGGGTGACGATTTTCGCCACGACGCAGGATCAGGCGTGTGCCCCACGGTTCGGCCTGCACTTCGTGCCCGCGCTGGCCAAGCCGGAGAGCGACACGAACCAGGATGGAAGCGTCTCCGTGCTCGAAGCCTTCACGGCGGCCGCACGCGAGATCGAGAAGTGGTATCAGCAGATGCAACTGCTGCCCACGGAGACGCCGTGCCTGGAGGACAACGGCGACGGCCGGCCCGGCGAGCGGCCCTGGCGGCACGAGCAGGACGGCGGCGACGGTCGTCTGGCCGCCGGGCTTTCCCTGACGCCCAAGGTGCGGATATGATGCGAGCGGCTTTGAGACGACGGGACTTCCTCAGGCTCACGGGCGGTGTGCTGCTTGGCGTTGCGGCAGGCGGGGCCCGCAGGCCGGGTGGATTCCCTCCGGGAACGCCATCACGCCCGGCCGATTCGCCGTACGATCCGAACGCGCAGAGCGAGCCCACCGATTTGGACGAGTACGATTTCATTCTGCCGCGGGTCCGCGTGATCGAGCTGCCGTTCAAGGGCCGGGGCAAGGGCCCCGACGTCTGGAACGTCCGCCCCGGCGGCGACGCCAACCTGCTCCGCGAGTTGTCCCGCGTGGTCCGCTGCCGCACCAAGCCCATCGGCGGCGCGATCGATTGGCAGCCGCAGTACGCCTGGGAGGGCCAGCTCAACGCGACGGTGACCTTGGACGATCCCGAGCGGCTTCGCCACTACCCGTTCCTGTTCATGACGGGCGAAAACCACTTCGAGTTCACCTCCGACCAGAAGGGCAACCTCAAGGACTTCCTCACCGCGGGCGGCTTTCTCCTGATGGACGACTGCGTCGTCGGCTCCGGGGGCGACTTCTTCTACACGAGCTGTTTCCGCCTGCTGGAGGAGCTATTCGGCCGGGGCAGCGTGCGGATGATCCCGCGCGAGCACGAGGTCTTCCACAACGTCTTCGACCTCGGCGACACCGGCCTGCCGCACCTGCAATACACGGGTCGCCGAGGCTCGCACGGCCAGAACCACGGGGCCCGCGGCCTGTTCTTCGGCGACCGCCTGGCGGTATTCCTCAGTTCCACAGACCTCCACTGCGGCTGGTGCGACAGTCACGGTATCGAGTGGGGCCCCGACGGCTACCGCAAGACCATCCAACTGGGCATCAACATCATCCTCTACGCCCTGACCCACTGAACGGGCGCGGCCGGAATACAGTGGCAGCGATCACCGGAAGGGAGCACGTAGGGTGCAAAAACTCGGTGGGCCGTAAGGCAGGCGATTTCAGGCGGTTATGGTCGAAATGGCCATGAAAGATATGGACCTGACGAATCGCTCCGCATAGGCATTGAGATTCGGACTTCGCGGCGGTAGTCGCACTGACTCCACACCGGCGATCTTGAGGATGCTCTCGAACTTGGCCGTACAGGGGATCACGGTCGTGGATCAGGTACTTCTTCCCTGCCAGGAAGCCGCCCGTGTCGGTGACATTGCGGGCGATCTGCTCCATCCAGGGGCCATTCGGCTGGGACCGGAGGTCGAGGATCTCCGCCTGACGCGTGGACAGGTCGACGGCAAAGAGGACCATGCATCGGATGAGCTTGCCTTTGACCAGTAGTTCGACGGAGAAGAAATCAGACGCCGCCAGGACGCTCCAGTGGCTCTTGAGGAATTCCCTCCACGTCATCCTGTGGGTTCGGTCCGGCCCCGGATCGCAACTGTTCTCCGGAGGGGATGCTGCCTACCGTCCGGCCGAATCAAGCCTCGACAGCCACGAGCGAGGAAGGGTTCAAACAGGCCAAGCTGGGGCCGGGATTGATCTACGAGTGTGCCCCGGGAGAGGACGCCAAGGCGATTGCCGCCCAGCGGCCCAATTCCGAGTTCGACCCGTTCATCCTGCGGTGCCTGATGTTCATCTGCCGGCCGATGTGCATGCCCTTGATGCTGGCGACGCTGGACTACTCGGGGGCCACGTTCATGAACGCCCGGATCGCGTACCAGGAGGCCATGGCCGACAAGGTGGACCTGGAGAATGGGACGAACACGCGGACGGCGATCTGTGCCCGGAACGACCGAGACTAAACGCGACGTAGTTCGCGAGCGGGTCCGGGAGATCAAGATCGAGCAGCAGGAAGGGCTCAGGGACGAGCGGAACACTCAGAGAGGCAATGGAAATGCCACAGACGAACGACAACGCCAAGCGGCTTAGCGAGGGGGCCTTTATCCCGGATTTCTCACAGGTATGCGATGGAGGTCAGGTTTCGGACTCGGGGCGGTCGCGGACAGGTGTACTCACTTGCTCACGAGGCACGATTGCCTCCGGCGTGGCTTGTTCGGCGAGCCGGCGAGGGATGTCCTGCTGGCCCGCCGCAAGGAGTTGCCCAAGGAGCAGCCGTATCTGCTGCTCTCAGCGGATCGCTACGCATACCTGATGTGGATGCGTTCGCGCGGCCGCCTGACGGATCGTATGCGGAAGTGCCCGGACGAGAACTGGCGACCGTTTCGCCGGGTCCGGGAGTTGGCCGCCACGGCGGGGCTATCCCAGAAGCACCTGCGGAGCACGTTCGCGACGAACTGCCTGCGGGACGGGATTGACCTGCGGAGCGTTCAGGCTTTGATGGGACACAGCGACATCGCCACGACGGAGAAGTACCTTGCCCCCGACAATGGCGCAATGGAAAAGGCGAGATCGGTAGGAGCCGCTCCCCTCAACCGTCTCCAACTCGCGAGGGCTGGAGCATGACCCACACGCGGGGCGTGTGGACTTGAACCACCGACCCCTTGCACCCTATGGAAGCGCCTCAGCCAAAACTGCGCCACGCCGCGAAGCGTTCGGGTATTGCAGTACACCGAGCGGCATCCAACAAGTGTTCTCTTCCTTTCACCGTGGATGAGAGGCCGTCCTTGCGGGGAGCCACAAGCGGCCGCAGCGCGGTTTATGCCGGCCTGGTGGGTGGCGGGGGGGCAGGGGCCTGCCCCCGGGCTCAAAAAATGTCGCAAAGGGGGTTGACAAAGTTAGGTGTGGCTAACTATACTCTGGGAATAACAGAGTCGCAGTGGATTCTACGATGGCCATGGCAAAAACGCAAAAACTCAGCGCTTCCCTGGAGGATTACCTGGAGGCGATCTTCAATCTGGCCGACGGCGAAGGCGCCCGGAGCAAGGATATCGCCCAGATGCTTGGGGTCGCCAGGTCCTCCGTTACCGGCGCCCTGCAACTGCTGCGGGATAAAGGACTTGCGAACTATGAGCCGTATGGTTGTGTGACGCTGACGCCGCGGGGACAGGCGGCCGCACGTGAAGTCGTGCGAAAGCACGATATCCTCAAGTCGTTCTTCGTGGACGTGCTGGGCGTAGAGAAAGAAACGGCCCAACGAGCCGCCTGTCAGGCGGAGCATGCGTTGGGGCCGGAGATTATCGGTCGGTTGCTGAGTTTCATGGATTATGTCGCGGCAAGCGGCCGCAACGGTTGCGACGTGGCCGACGAGTTTCGGCTCTTTCATGGCGCGCGTTCCAGCAAGCGTGCGAAAGGTCGGTGCGGTAATGGGTGAAGCGGTGATGGAGCAGAACCAGGTCAGACCTCTTTCGACGGTGACGACCGGCGATACGGTCCAGGTCGTTCGCGTGCAGGCCGGACGGGGGCTTAACAGCCGGCTGGCGTCGATGGGATTCGTCCCCAAAGTCGCGATCCGAGTGGTCAGCAACGGTCACCCTGGCCCATTCGTTGTCATTATCAAGGACATCAAGATGGTGTTGGGCAGGGGAGTGGCGCAGAAGGTTCTTGTCAGGTAGGCGCATCGGCGCGCGAAACTTTTTTTCACCAAAAAGTTCGTCACGGCTAACTTATGTCTCGCACATGTACTTCGGGATACTGTCGCATATGAAGCAGATCGTTGTGGCCCTTGTGGGAAACCCCAACAGCGGCAAGAGCAGCTTGTTCAATACGATCACCGGTTCTCATCAGCACGTGGGCAACTACCCCGGCGTCACCGTGGAGAAAAAGGAAGGGTACTGCACGCACAAGGGGCAGAAGATCCTGTTCGTCGATCTGCCCGGCACGTACAGTCTGACCGCCTACTCCACGGAGGAGATCATCACGCGTCATTTCGTTCTGGAGGAGAAGCCCGACGTGGTGGTGGATGTTGTCGATGCCTCGAACATCGAACGGAATCTCTACCTGGGCACGCAACTCATGGAGATGAACGCGCCTTTGGTCCTGGCGTTCAACATGAGCGATTTGGCCCAACGGCGGGGCCTGGTGTTCGACCTCGGTCAGTTGTCCCGCCTGCTGGAGGCGCGGATCGTCCCGACCGTCGGGAACAAGGGCCAGGGGCGGGATGCCCTGCTGGATGCGATCATCGAGACCGCACGCGAGGGCAGAAAACCCCGGATTCACAGCATCCGCTACGGGGATGAAATCGAAGAGGAGTTGTCTCGCGTTGAATCGGTGGTCCTGGAGCGAGAGAAGGGGCTTGCGGATAAGTATGGTTCGCGGTGGGTGGCTCTGAAGCTGCTTGAGCAGGATGACGAGATCCTCGCCATGGCGCCCGATGGCGCGGTCCTGGAGGCGGTGACCCAAAGCGTCAATCATCTGCGGAGCATCTTCCGCGATGAGCCCGAGATCGTTTTGGCCGACCGACGCTATGGGTTCATCTCCGGCGCCTGCCAGGAGACGATCAAGAACTCCGTCGAGCGTCGCCACGACGCCAGCGACGTGATCGACGCGATCGTGACCAACCGGATCCTCGGCCTGCCGATCTTTCTGCTGCTGATGTACGCCGTGTTCTGGCTGACCTTTACCCTGGGCGAGTTCCCGATGCTGGGCCTGGAGTGGTGCTTTGGGCAGCTTACGGCTCTTGTGTCGGGGCTCTGGCCCGAGGGCAGCGACAGTTGGCTGCGGTCCCTGCTGGTGGATGGTATGATCGCCGGGGTTGGGGGCGTTGTGATCTTCCTGCCCAACATCCTGCTGCTGTTCCTGGCCATCGCGATGCTGGAGGACACCGGGTACATGGCGCGGGCGGCGTTCGTGATGGACCGGATCATGCACAAGATCGGTCTGCACGGCAAGAGCTTCATCCCGATGCTGATCGGGTTCGGTTGTTCGGTGCCCGCGATCATGGCCACCCGCATCCTGGAGAACCGGCGAAACCAGCTCACGACGATCATGGTGATCCCGCTGATGAGCTGCGGGGCGAGGCTGACGATCTACTCGCTGATCATCCCGGCCTTCTTCACCCCCCATTGGCGAGGGCCCGTGATGTGGCTGATCTACCTGATCGGCATCCTCCTGGCCGTGATCTGCGCCAAGATTCTGCGTTTGACGCTCTTCCAGGGCGAGAGCGTGCCGTTTGTGATGGAGCTGCCGCCGTACCGCATGCCCACGCCAAAATCCGTCGCGATTCACATGTGGCAGCGGGGCTGGATGTTCCTCAAGAAGGCCGGCACGGTGATCCTGGGGATTTCCGTCATCCTATGGGTCCTGGCCAGTTTCCCGAAACCCGCCCCTGAGCGATTGGCGGATCTGAATGAGGAGCAAGCCCAGGAGGCGGCACTGGAACATTCCGTCGTGGGACGCGTGGGACGTTTCATGGAGCCGGCGATCAAGCCGCTGGGATTCGACTGGAGAATCGGCACGGCCCTGATTGGCGCCATGGCAGCCAAGGAAGTGTTCGTCTCGCAATTGAGCATCGTCTACGCGACGGGCTCCGAAGGCAATGCCGACTTGCTGCGTGAGAAACTCCGGGCCAACTACACGCCTCTGGTGGCGTTTTGCATTATGCTCTTCTGTCTGATCTCCAGCCCGTGCGTGGCGACGGTGGCCATGACGCGGCACGAGACCAGGTCCTGGGGTTGGGCCATCTTTCAATTCGTCGGCCTGACGGTCCTGGCCTATGTAGTCACTCTGGCCGTGTTTCAGGTGGGCAGACTATGGATGTGAGCCAAGGTGACGTGGTCATCAGGCGCTGATACTCAATGAATAACTGATGCCGATTCACCTTGTCAGATTCATTGTCCGCCCGGTTGGTTCTGTGCGGCTTGGTGGCCCGGCGGCGGCGACCTTCCCTCGCAGAACGAACTGAGCGGTGTGTATCTCGCTGCCATTCGGGAGGTCTTTCGGGAGAGCGACGACCCCGACGACGAGCAGGGTCTGGGCTCTTTGCCCGCTGGGGATAGGCCGATGGAGACGCCGTAGAGCTCGATTGCCTCTGGAGCGTAGGCTTGCAGTACCGAGGGCTGCTGGAATCGTGCGATGAGGACGTCCTGGGGTCGGTTTTGCACACGGCGCGTTCGCCGGCTCGGGCAGTCTCGCCGGGCTCGAAGGAAGTGAGCGCGTGGTGGAGTTCTACTACAGCATGATGGTCGCCCCGTGGCTCAGCCTCAGTCCGGACATCCAGTACGTTGCCCCGATCAACAAATCGCAAAAACCGCGTTTTTTGCGATTGACAAGGGGTTGCGGCCCGCCGGTTTTCGTTGAGATCGATGTGAGCGGAGACATTCCGGAGACATGCTCATGCCGTTGGTCTCAGTCCTGCCGTCGCATTATGGCTTCTGCGCTCTGAAGACCTGACGTGCAAGCTCTTAGAAGCTCGAACTCCAGATCGAAAAGCCTGCGCAGATTGCTATCCGGAATCACTTCGCCGGTCATGCCCATCTGGGCATCCGAGAAGGTCGAGCCAAAGCCCACTACCGCTACTGTCCCCCGGCCGTGGTTCACCTGAGCGGCGACCGGAGTATTCGCCACAGTAACGAACGGCGTTCCCCCGGCAACGCGACAAGCGGAATTCACCTGTATCGCCGGCCAGCCTGACGGGACCAGCAACGGGCCGCTGATGGGTACATTGCGTTCGACACTCAGTCCGAAAGGATACAGAAGGCTGTTGGCGGTCGATCCGGTGTTCTCCGGGGAGTCGAGAAGGAGTACTCTGCCCCCGGCCGATACGTATTCGACCAGACGTTCCCGAAACCTCTCGTCAATCCGCTGATCGGGACAGAACAGGACCAGCAGGTCGCCCGCAAACGCATCGCTTCCCCGCCGACGGGAGATGAAGTAGCCCAGGCGCAGGATCCACCGTTCGAAGATGGCGAATCCGTTCGCCTGCCCCAGGATCGCACCGTTCCTGGACAAGGGAGCGTCGCAGACCGTGCGGTCAATCACAACTTGCACGTAGGGACGCAGCTCCTTGGGAGCAGGCACCGCGCGGGCATGAGCAATCCGCACTCCGGCGGCCGCACAAACACCGCCGCACACCGCGACGGCAAGCACAAGCAACCATGCGCCGGGGCGACTCCGCGCGGTCACTACACCGAGAACCATGAGCATGACGCCACCGACCGCCATTGCGATTCCCGGCCAGCGACGAACGCTATGATGGTTCAACCACTCCAGCATGCCCAGCATCAATTCCGCCTTGCCCGGCTCAAACGTCGCGAAGTTGGAGAAGATCGTGGAGTCCGTGAATGCCACCACGCGACCTGTGCCCCGCTCGGCAGCCCACAACTGAATGAATGAGCCATAGCGTGCGTCAGCGCGATCCTCGATGGGCGGCATGAAGTTGCCAACGTGGTACGCCGCGGGCAGGCTCCTCAACCCCGCGGCCTGAATGACCGCTCGCCCACGGCTGTCTCCAGGATCGATTGAGCAGCTCGTGGCGAAGTCCAGCTCCGACATGTTCTGGACAATCGGATGAGGCACCACGGGCACCTGGTAGACCTGTTCACCAATCCTGTCGATATGCCATAGGCAATCGTGGCGAAATGTGAAGCCGAAGGACCGGGCAATGTCGTTCAGACAGGTGCCCATCGTGAAGACATTCGTATGATCCCCGATCAACAGCAGTCCTCCGCCATCTTCGACGAAATCGGTGATCTGTGCGACCTCATTTGGGTCGTAGCGGATTGTGGGCGTCTTGACGACAAGAATGTCGCAGTCGTCCAGGGTATTGGCGTCCAGCGGAGCCTCCAGCCGCGACATATCATAGAAGCGCGAGCAGTAGTCGTAGATGCAGGCGTAATTGTATCCCGCCTCGGGACCATACCAGTTGACGTCGTATGCTCTTTGCGTGGGTTCCCACCGGGAATGTTGCTCGTCCACGAGGACCCGACCTGCCTTGCGGGGCCCGGTTGGATTCCAGAGCCACGCCGCCGTAAGCAGCAGCGCACCTATGAAGACCAGACCGGTCATTCTCAGGGATGCCCCCCAAGAATAACGCTGTTCGGATGAAGCCGGCTGCACCTCGGCGGCCGGTTTGCGGATGAACTGAGTGGACAGAAACACCGGACCGGCCAGCAGAATCAGATGCAGCCAGGTGCTCCAGAACTGGTTCATCAGCGTGAATGGTTCGTTGTATTCTGTGCGGAAGTCGCGATGCAGAAACACGGAGATCAGGATCGCGGCGCGCACCGGCAGCCAGACGAGCACGATCAGGAGGAAAGCCGCCCGCGGTCGAATCCGACTTCTGCTCCGCTCCTTGAGCCCGTCATTCTCTCCGTGCGTCAGGCTCAACAGCACGATCCCACCGACCAGAAAACACGCGGTAGCGGGGTCCAGCAGGAGTTCCCAGGTGGCGCCAAGGCGGTGCACGGCTCTGACGGTGCGCAGGGCCAGTGTCGTCCCATCCAGCGTCACCTCCGCACCCAGAACGCGGGTGAGTGCCGCGAGCAGGTGGGCCAGAAAACGCGGAAGCTCATGTGACCTGGCCGTGGCATTCGCATAGACGACCATCGCCAGGGACTGCACCAGCACTAGGGCACCGGTGAGCACGACGCCGAGACCGAGCATGCGCGGCCACCGACGCGGAATCGGTACGGCACACAGGAGGAGCCCTGCGACCAGAAGCAGCGGACCCGCCCGATGCGGCCAGCGCAGGAAGGCGACGGCCGGCAACAGCAACACGATGGCCTCCCAGATTCCGGCGGGCTTGGGCAGCGTGATGGGAGCGTGCGCGAGCAGGAGAGTCGCGCCGAGCACTGCCAAGGCCCAGAGCGGCCATGAAGTCTCATGATAGTAGCCCAACCCCCACAGCCACGAGGTGCTCAGCAGAGCCAGACCGATCCACATCCGTCTCATGGCTGGACCCCCTGCAGACTGAGGGGTTGCCCCGGGATCAGCCCATCGGTCTTCGTGGGCCCGGACTCACAAAGCGACGGCGGGATCCACATCTCCTCGCCCCGCAACGTCGGGAAGAGCCATCGGCAGAAGTCGGCATTCTCACGCTGCCCTTCGATGGGTTGCCCGTCTTCTCGTTCGAGGTTCTTGTTCATCAGGAAACCGGTATCGCCGATGACCACCACGTTCCCATCGCCAATCTTCCTCCGCAGGATCACAGGCAGGTTCTGGCGTCCGTTGGCGATGATCTGAGCGTTGGGGTCGTTGCACGTTACCGGCCAGCCGCAGTGGAATCGGACGTAGGCATGTCTGTCGTCGTGCTGGAGGTAGGGAGATTTGAACCGCCCCATCGGGTCTGGCTCCCGGCCTGCCGGCGCATCGCCTCCGATAGTGAAGCCAAACTCGGACAGAATGGAGCGGCTGGCGGCCGACTCCTCGTAGCCCGCGGTGATCAGGAAGGTCCCGCCCTGTGTGACAAAATCGCGC
>Ga0209347_1003162_pt1 | contig 19869 bp, 13 predicted proteins | sample AutmiccommuBRH23_FD_187382 | JGI IMG/M metagenome (GOLD analysis project Ga0209347, IMG submission 187382) | Deep subsurface microbial communities from Mt. Terri, Switzerland - Autotrophic microbial communities BRH/23 (SPAdes) (version 2) | ecosystem: Environmental > Aquatic > Deep subsurface >...
ACGCAAGCAGCTGGTTCGTCAGTGCCGCGGCGCTCTCGCCCGCCTTCGCGATCTCGGACACGTGGCTCTGCAGCCGGTCTTCCGGAGGGAGCGAGCGACGCAGGATCTCGGCGAAGCCGAGGATTCCCTGGAGCAGGTTGTTGAAATCGTGGGCGATGCCTCCGGCGAGCCGGCCGACGGCCTCGATCCGCTGCGACTGCTGCAGTTTCGAACTGAGCGCTTCCCGTTCTTCTTCGACGCGCTTCCGCTCCCGCAGGTCTGTCTCGACCGTCAGCACGCACCGCTGGCCATCGAACCAGAGCATGCGCGCGTGGACCTCGACAGGGATCTCTTCACCGCTGCGGGTGATCCTCCGGCTCTCGTAGATCGGGCCGAGGTCGACGGAGTCGGTCCAGAGGCTGAGCTCCCACGCCCGCTGCTGTTCCGGGACGATGGAGCCCTGCTTCATCTGCAGCATTTCCTCACGCGTGTAGCCGTAGTGCAGCACGGCGGCTGCGTTGACATAGACGAAGCGGCCTGTCGCGTCGCCGACGAGCATGGCGACCGGAGAGGCTTCGAAGACCGCGCGGACGCGAGCCTCGCTCTGTGCCAGCTCGGCCGTGCGGCTGGCGACGAGACGCCGCAACGCGCGGAGCCACAGCAGCACACTGCAGAAAAGTACGAGCACAACCGCCACGGCCACGGTGGCGTACCGGATCGTCGCTGGATTCCAGAAGGATGAGGCATAGGCTCCGAACCAGCGCGACTGGATCCGACGGAGGCCTCCGTTCTGCTGCAGGAGCCTCAGGCCCTCGTCGAGCTGTGCCAGCAAAGACTTCTGATGGTCCGCGACCGCGATCCCATATTCGCCTGAAAACAGCGAGTTGTCGGAAGCCTGGAGGGTGTTCCAGCCGTGTTCGCGGATCCACTGTGCCGCGGGCAGCCGCGCCACCAGAGCGAAGTCGGCGGCTCCGGACACGACTGATGCGAGCGCCTGCTCCTGGTTGACCGTCCGGATGATCTGGGCACCCGTGGCTTCGCGTCGCAGAGTCTCATCGCAGATGTCTCCGCGCTCGACGGCTACGCGGCGTCCTTCGAGTTCTGCGAAAGAATCTGGAAACCGGGCTCCGCTGCGACCGACGAGGATGTGATGAATGACTGCATGCGGCGTCGAGAACTCGAAGTGCAGATCGCGCTCCGCGGAGTAGAACATCCCACCGAGCACGTCGATCTCACCTGCTTCCATCTGCCGCATCACCTCGGTCCACGGCGCGAGCCGGAACTCGAGTTCGAGGCCCAGTTCGGCCCCGATTGCGCGCATCACGTCGATGTTGTATCCGGCCGGGCGGCCGCGCTCGTCGAGGTATTCATAAGGCGGGAAATTGGCGTCGCCGCCGATGACCAGGCGTTTATTTGGCCGCACGTCCGACGATCCGAACCACTGCGCATGCAGCCGTCGATAGGTGCCATTGGTGCTCACGAGCGCCAGCCCTTCGCCGAGGAGTGCCAGTGTTTCCGTATCGCCGTTCCGCACGGCAAAACACCAGTCCTGTCTGAATCCTGGAACCACGCCGTCGAGTACCTGCAGGTTCGAGAAACCGTGCTGCTGAATCAGGCGCAGGCCGACGAGCGTCTGCACCATGACTGCGTCGTGCCGGCCGGTCGAGAGTTGCCGCAACGCCTCTTCGAACGTCGGAGTCGTGCGGATGGCGAAGGGGCGCGGCTCGCGACGTAAGAACTCCTCGGCGTTGTCACCCTTCATGACTGCGACGGTCCTGCCGTGGAGGTCGCCAAACGAGCGGATGGACGAACCTCGCCTGACGACGATGGCACCATGCATTGAGAGATAGGGCGCGGTGAAGTCGAAGACTTTTTCGCGTTCCGGTGTCCTGCCGACGACCGGGAGCGCGTCGATCTCACCCTTGGCGAGCTGGGTCTTCACCTCCTCCCACGTGTCGAGACGGTAGTCGATGCGACGACCCATCGCCCGTGCTGCTTCTCGCATCAGATCCACGGAGAAGCCGGTCGGCAAGCCATCGCTGCCGGCGAACGAGAACGGCGGATACCCGATTTCAGCGCCGCCGCGCAAAGGAGGTGCGGGTTCGTGAGCCAGAATGGCCGGGGCGAGCGCGAGGGCGATACCGATCAGAATAGTCAGCCGTGCGGGAGCCATCCTGTCGTGCACACTCGCCATTTTTTGGATTGTTCCGTCCGCAGTATCGGAACGAATCCAGTGCCGTCAGGGGTAGGTGGTCACGTAGTAGTGTGTCCACGGTCACAATTTCGGGCTTATATCAGGCGAGTCTTACGCGTCGCCGACGCGGACCAGCACTTCGTCGAGACTCTTCTTGCGGATATCCGGTACGCGGCACCCTGACGCGGGGTAGCCGACGGGGATCAGGAGGTAGGGCTTTTCGTTCTTCGGGCGCCCGAGGATTTCGCGGAGGAAGCCCATCGGGCTCGGGGTGTGAGTGAGCGTCGCGAGGCCGGCGGCGTTGAGAGCGGCGAGCAGAAAGCCGCACGCGATGCCGACGGATTCGTTCACATAGTAATGAGTGATGTGGCGGTCGTCCGCGTCGAGACCGTAGTCCTGTTTGAAGACGACGATCAGCGCGGGCGCGATCTCGAGGAAGGGCTTGTGCCAGTCGGTCTCGAGCGGGGCGAGCGCGCGCAGCCACTCGTCCGGCATCCGGCCGTGGTAGCTCTCGTACTCCTCTTTCTCTGCCGCCTCGCGGATCTTCCTCTTCACCTCGGGATTCGTGACGACGACGAAAGTCCACGGCTGCTGATTCGCACCCGAGGGCGCGGACGCCGCGGCCTCGATGGCGAGTGTAAGGACTGTGTCGGGGATCGGGTCTGGTGAGAACTCACGGACGGTGCGGCGCTGCCTCGCCGTGTCGAGAAAAGACTTCGCGCGCGCGATGCGTTCGTCGTCCGGCAAGTCGATGCGCGGGTGGGGAATGGTCGGGTACGACATGCGTGGAAGGGTAGCGGGTTTCGCGAGTGTCGCGGGACCGGAAGCGCCAGCCTGCGTCGACGTGTGTGGCGGTGTAAGCCGGCGTGATTACGGCTGAGGTCGCATGCTACTCTCCCGCGTCATGCGTCACACGCTTCGTTGCGTTCTCTTTGCGATAGCTGTGCTCATCGTCCTTCCCCTTGTCGCCGCGTTTCCCGGTCAGGATGTGATCCTGCCGGCGATCGGACGGGTTGCGGGCAGCGGCGGCAGCCAGTTCTACACGACGGTGTGGCTCACGAATGCGAGCGACGCCACGGCCTCGGTCGAGATCGCGTTTCTTCCGCCCGCCGGCAGCATCGCGACGCCGCCGCCTCTGGCGTTGACGCTCGCCCCGCACGAGACCCGCGTCCTCGAGAACGCGGCCGAAACCGCGTTCGGCGTCAAGGGCATCGTCGGCGCCGCCCGCATCCGCGGATCGCAGCCGCTGCTCGTTTCGGCTCGCGTCTACAACAAGTTCGAGGGCGAGGCGGAAGATGCGTCGCAGGGGCTCTACTACGCGGCGGTCCCGGCAGTCTTCGGAATCGCAAATGGACAGAGTGGTCTCCTGCAGGGTGCCCGCGTCTCCACCGATTTTCGCTACAACGTGTTCCTGGTGGAGACCGCTGGTGCGCCCGTCGAGCTCGAAGTCGAGATCCTCGACGAGACGGACGCCGTGCGCGCAACCTCGCATGTGACGCTCGGTGCGTTCGAGCCGCGGGCTCTCTCTCTCGCAGGGCTCCTGAACGGCTCGCTCCCTGACGGCAGCGTTCGCGTCCGCGCGATCGGCGGCAGCGGCCGCGCCGTCATCGCGGGCTCGCAGATCGCGAATCGGAGTCAGGATGCAACCGGATTCGAGATGGCGTTCGCGCAGTCGCTGATCGGCGGCGGCAGCGGAACGATCAGCGCCGTGCGTGCCGGCGACGGACTGACGGGCGGCGGGGCGGCAGGCGAAGTGACGCTCTCGATCGCGCCCGGCGCCGTCGTGCGGAGCATCAACGGTCTGGCCGATGCGGTCGAGATCCGAGGGGCTGCGAACGTCGAGGTGACCAGGCGCGGTTCGACGATCGAGATCTCATCGACCGGGACACCGGGGCCGATGGGACCTGCCGGACCGACGGGTGCAACCGGACCGCAGGGGCCGCAGGGAGACGTCGGCGCCGCAGGACCGCAGGGAGCGCAAGGGCCGACCGGCGCAGTGGGGCCGCAGGGTCCGCAGGGTGACATCGGTGCCGCAGGTCCGCAGGGCCCGATCGGTCCGGCAGGTCCTCAGGGATTGCAGGGCCCGATCGGTCCCACGGGGCCGCAAGGTGCACAGGGTCTGCAGGGCGCAACGGGCCTCACGGGACCGGCCGGCGCGCAGGGCCCGACCGGACTCACCGGCCCGCAGGGTATCCAGGGGCTGCCTGGTGTGCAGGGACCGGCGGGACCGACCGGCGCGACCGGGCCGCAGGGCCCCGAGGGGTTGGTGTGGCAGGGGCCGTGGCTGAGCAGCACCACGTACGACGTCGATGACGCGGTGTCGCACGGTGGCTCGTCGTGGATCGCGATCGCGGCGAGCAGCGGTGAAGAGCCGGGCGTCAGCGCGAACTGGCAGCTGCTCGCCGAAGCGGCAAGCGTCGTCGGCGCGAGTGCCGGCGGCGATCTCGCAGGAAGTTATCCCGATCCGACGATTGCGCCTGCGGCGGGAGCGAACATCGTGGCCGCGATCAACACGAGTGGCGGCGCGATCGACACCACGCGTCTTTCACCAGACGTGGCGCTCGAGAACGCAGCAAACACGTTCACCGGCTCGAACGTTTTCACGACCGGACTGAGCGCCGGTTCCGCCCGCATCACGAATCTGGCGACGCCGGTCAATCCAACCGATGCCGCTTCGAAGGGTTACGTCGACTCCGTTCTTGCGGACCCGGCGAGTCTCCCTTCGAACGTCGCGTACGTCGATCAGGCGAACGCCTTCACGACATGGAACACCTTTTCGACCGGAATCACGACGTCCTGGATCGATGCGCCGTCCGCCGCCTCGCTCACGCTTTCGCTCGGAGGGATGCCCGGGCTCCGGCTCGCGCCTGCGCAATCGCCGAACCTGATCGGAGGCTCGAGCCTCAACTCCTTCACGCCCGGCGTCATCGGTACGGTGATCGGCGGCGGCGGCGACGCCTCCTCCGTGAACGTCGTCGCCAGCAATTTCGCGACGATCAGCGGCGGCGCCGCGAACACCGCGGGAGATAGCTCCCAGTCTCCGGCTTTGACCGCGTACGCCACCGTCGGGGGCGGTCAGATCAATGCGGCGCTTGCGACTGCTGCGGTCATCGGCGGCGGCTCTTCGAACAGGGTGGAAGCGGAGTACGGAACAGTCGGCGGTGGTCGCCTGAACGTCACGAGGACGGTCAGTGCAACCATTGCGGGCGGTGAGTCCAACAACGCTTCGGGCTACGCGGCGGTGGTCGGCGGCGGCCTCGGAAATCGCGCGACGGAGAGCTCCTCGACCGTCGCGGGTGGCAGTGGAAACCGAGCCGGCGACAACGACGCGTCGGACACGAACGCAAGCGGCGCTACGGTGGGAGGAGGGCGCAACAACGAAGCCGCAGCGCCCAACGCCACGATCGCGGGAGGCTACTGGAACCGCACTGTCGCACCCAACAGCGTGATCAGCGGCGGATCGCACAACGTGCTCTATGGAAATTCGGGCACGATTGCGGGCGGCGTCAACAACAGCGTCGGCGCCAGCGAGGCCGATCTGAGCAACTCGGGGTATGCCACGGTCGGCGGAGGCAATGACAATCACGCGGTCGGGTACATGAGCACCGTCGGCGGTGGCGGCTTCGGGACGGCGATCGGTTACGGCTCGACGATCGCCGGCGGCCGCTACAACGTAGCGAGCGGCACACACGCAACGGTGCCGGGCGGTCTCGAGAACCGCGCCGACGGCGACTTCAGCTTCGCCGCGGGACAGGTGGCGTTCGCGGCCCACGCCGGAGCGTTCGTCTGGAACGGGAGCGGCGCGCAGGTCGTCTCTCCTGCAGCCGGAACGTTCACCGCGCTCGCGCCCGGCGGCTTCTGGTTTGGCAACGGCGGGACACCGCTGATGCAGCCTGGCTCGCTCATTCAGACTTCCACGGGCGCGTATCTCTCGACCGGTGGTGCGTGGACGAATGCATCGGATCGGAATCTCAAGGAGAACTTCGTTCCGGTCGACGGCGAGGCGGTGCTCGAGAAGCTCGCATCGATTCCGCTCACGACGTGGAACTATCGCAGCCAGTCCCCCTCGGTGCGTCACCTCGGTCCGATGGCTCAGGACTTCGCCGCCGCGTTTCACCTCGGCGAATCGGATCGTGCGATCAGCACCATCGATGCCTCGGGTGTGGCGCTCGCGGCGGCGCAGGCACTCGAGGCGCGGACGCGCGCACTGCAGAAGGAGAATGAAGAGCTGCGCGCGCGCATCGAAGCGCTCGAGAAACTGATCGGCGTCTCCCGCTGAACGAGAGAGGTGGCACAGGCTCCGGCCTGTGCCATCAACCCGGCGCCAGTTTCTCCAGACGGGTCACGAGCTTCGTGTCGCCCATCTTTTCTGCGATCGAGGCGAACTCGGGCTTCATGCCGGTCCAGCGGAGCTCGTCGACGTTCTTGAAGAGCGGCGCGTCGGTGCGCAGGGTTGCGAGTTTCTTGAACAGCAGCGCGGCGTCGCGATTCACGCCGAAGAGCTCCGGCGGGAAGTCTTCGAGGGGGCCATGTTTCGCGATGAGCCGGGCTGCGGTCTTCGGTCCCATGCCGGGGAGGCCGGGGTATCCGTCGGCCGAGTCGCCGACGAGCGCGAGATAGTCCGCGATGAACTCCGGCGCGACGCCGAACTTCTGCTTCACGCCCGCTGCGTCGCGCATCTGGTTGTTGCGACGGTCCATCTGCACGACTCGCTCGCCACGCACGCACTGCGCGAGATCTTTGTCGGGAGTCCAGATGCAGACCTTCGCGACGCGCGGATCTTTTTCGGCGAGGTGTGCCGCCGACGCGAGCGCGTCGTCCGCCTCGAGCTCCACCATCGGCCATGTCGCGACGCCCATCGCGGCGAGCGCTTCCTCGAGCGGATGGAACTGCGCGACGAGCGCCGGCTCGATTCCCTCCCCGGTCTTGTAGCCGGGCCAGAGCTCGTTGCGGAACGACTCGATCACGTGATCGGTCGCGACGCCGACATGCGTTGCGCCGCTCTCGAGCATCTGCACCACGGTGCCGAGCACGCCGGTGACGGCGCCGAAGGGCGGGTCGCTCTTGCGGAAGCGGCGAATGCCGAAGAAGTGACGGAAGAGCTCGTACGTGCCGTCGACGAGGTGGACGATGATGGGGCCGTTGCCGCTGGACGTCATGGGTGGATCTTGAATGGGAAATTGGAAATTGAAAATTGAAAAACGACGGGATGGGAGATTTCTGGCGAGATCTGCCCCCTCGCGCCCCTTTTTTTCAATTTTCAATTTTCAATTTTCAATTCCGAACATCCCCCTGCGACCAAACGCATCGCGCGGCGGCAATCGGGGACATATGCTGGCGCAGATTTTTCTTGAGGTTGCCAGCAATGAGGGTTTTCCAGGTTCTCCTTTCTCTTCTTCTCGCGGCGACGGCGTCCGCGGCCACGCTTCCCGGATTTCAGGTCGAGACGATCGCGCACGCGGATGGATTCGTGACGTCGGTCGTCACCGACTCGCAGGGGACGATCTACTTCACGACGGCTGAAGGATGGATCCATCGTGTCGACGGCTCGCAGGCGACGAAGGTCGCGTCGTTGCCGACACGATTCGGCGGCAACGGCGGTCTTCTCGGCATGGCGCTCCTCGACGACGCGACGGCGGTCGTCCATTACACGACCTGGAAACCGGAGCCGGATCTGCTGCCGATCCTCGACGACGTGATCTCGAAGGTCGATCTCGCCACCGGTGCCGAGACGGTGCTGCACACGTTCGTCTGCGACGTCGGCTATCGCCCCAACGGTGTGTCGGACGAGCATCACGGCGGGAATCCGACGGTGGCGCCGGACGGCACGATCTTCGTCGGGATCGGCGAGTACGCGTCGCGAGCGATCGCGCAGATGCCGGGATGGAACGCCGGCCGGATCTGGCGCATCGACCCCTTCGGCAACGTGACGCAATGGGCCCTCGGCATGCGCAATCCCTACGATCTTGCCTGGGACCCGCACCTCGGCAAAGTCGTCGTCGCCGATAACGGACAGACGGGCGGCGATGAGATCCACGTGCTCGAACGCGGCGCGAATGGCGACTGGCCGCCCGAGGCGAATGTCGAGAATCCGAGCGAGCCGGTCTACATCTTCCCGAAGACCGTCGCGCCGACCGGGTTCCATCGTCTGCACGGCGCGAACGCGATGCTGCCGTACGGTTACCTCATGGGCGCGTTCGTGACGAAGGCGATCTACTACTTCCCGACTGTCGAGGGAGAGGTCGCGGATCCGTTCCCGCTGCTCGAGCAGTTCAGCGAATACGTCATCGACGTGACCGAGGCACCGAACGGCGAGATCATCTTCGCGACGGCGATGTTTCCGAAGACCACGATCCATCGGCTGCGCACGCCGCAGCGGGGCGACTGCAACGGGGATGGTCGCGCCGACTGGCGCGACGTCTGGCCGCTGATGGAGGAGATCGCTGAAGGCGAGCATCCGCGCGTGCTCGCGCAGGAAGGCGAGCATGTCGGGTCGTGGGGCTGCGATGCGAACCTCGATGGACTGATCCGCCAGGACGATCTGGATGCGCTCGTGAGATTGATTACGACGAGGCATCGCGCGGTGAGAGCGCGGTAGGAGACGACAGATCGTCGAGAGCGGCACCGTGTTCATGGGCGGGTCGCCATCTTCGAGCGGCACGTGCTTCTTCCGGAGAGGGATGTGCTGCTCCTTTCGAGGAGCCTGGCTCGGATCAGTGGCGGTCCGGATCGTCCGGAGGATGCAGCGCGTCGCGCAGAGTTCGGGCCAGTGCTGCCATGTCGAAAGGTTTCTGAAGGAATCGAATCTCCTTCGCCGCAATCGCGGCGTCCATCGTGCCTTGAGGCGCATAGCCCGACATCAGGATGGCTTTGAGGTCCGGCCAGCGCTCGTGAAGTCTGCGAACGACCTCGATACCCGGTATCCCCGGAAGCATGTGGTCCGTCAGCACGACTGCAAACGGCACGGCGTCGTCCGTGGCGAGGGCCTCTTCTCCTGAGCCGACGGCGACGACCGCGTAGCCGAGGATCTCGAGAATCGCGACCAGGCCCTCGCGCGCGTCCGGATTGTCCTCCACCAGCAGCACGCGCTCGCCGGAGCCATTCGGCACCTCTTCTTCGAGCGATGCCGGGGAAGGAGGCGCAGCAATACCCTCGAGGGGCAACTCGACTCGGAATACCGTCCCTCCGTCCGCAGGACACGTGACTCCGATCGTTCCTTTGTGCGCCGTGACGATCCCGTAGACGACGGACAAACCCAGGCCGGTGCCCTTTCCCGCCTCTTTGGTCGTGAAGAACGGTTCGAAGATACGGTCGCGGATCGGCTGGGGAATCCCGGTTCCCGTATCGGAAACCTCGAGCCACGCCACGCGTTCGTCGCAGCCGGACTCTATGGACAGGGCCCCGCCGTCGGACATGGCATCGATCGCATTCACGGCGAGATTCATGACGACCTGTTCGATCTGTCCGCGATCCGCACTGATCGAGCAGAGTTCGTTCGACGGCTCGATGCGCAGATGGATGTTCGCAGGCGTGATGCGGTGAACAAAGTCCCGGATGCCACGCAGGAGATGGTTGAGGTCGAGAGTGGCTCTCTCGCTGGTTTCGCGACGCGCGAACAGAAGCAGCTGGTGCGTGAGAGAAGAGCCGCGCCGGATCATCGCTTCCAGTGCGGCCATATGGTCGAGGTCGCCCGGCGCGACGTTCTTCTGCTCGAGAAGCTCAACGAGCGAGAGCATCGCCTGAAGAAGGTTGTTGAAATCGTGCGCAACGCCCCCGGCCAGCGTCCCGATGGCTTCGATCTTCTGCGCGTGGCGGAGTTGATCATGGAGTGCGATTTCCGCAGACACGTCGCGCTTGGTGGCCACGTAGTTGATGATGGTTCCTGAAGCATCGCGAACCGGGGCGATCGTGGCCTCTTCTTCGTAGAGGGATCCGTCCGGACGTCGATCTGTGAGGTGACCCTGCCATACACGACCCGAACGGATCGTGTTCCAGAGCAGTTCGTAGAACTCGACGGTTTCCTTGCCGCTCGCAAGGATCCGCGGGTTCTGCCCGAGGACCTCTTCCTTTGTGTACCCGGAGATTCGTTCGAAGGCCGGATTGACGTAGACGATGGTGCCGTCGAGCTCGGTGATGAGGATGGTTTCGGCAGCCTGCTCGACGACCGTGGCGAGACGCCGGTGTGCGTCGTCCGACTTTTTCGTCTCGATGACCTGGAGTTGCAGGTTGCGATTGGCGTGTTCGAGGGCGCGAGCTGCTTCTACGGCGTCCTGCATCATGTTCAGCGCGGCCAGTCGGGCCTGGCGGGCTTCCTCGATCCCGTTCGCCAGGGCTGCAGTTTGCTCCCGGGTCTCGGTCACATCGATCACGAGAATCGCCGTGCCCGCGCCATGACGGAGGCGGGTCGCTTCGAAGCTGAGGGTGCGGAGCCGCCCGTCCGCTTCGAGTTGGAGCTCGACCGGGTCGGGAGGCGTCGCCCCCGCAACCATGAGCGTGGAAAGGCAGTGTTTCACGGCGGGATCGGAGATCGCATCGACGTACTGACCGACGAGCGCCTCGACCGATGAGTTCAGCATCCGTGCGAAGTGGCGGTTGCAGAACAGCAACAGCCCGTCTGCCGCCACCATGACGGTTCCCTTGGTCATCGCTTCGAAGAAGAGCCGGAACGGGTGCTCGGCGCCTTCCAGGGCGTACAACTGATCGCCGTTGGAATCGGAAACCACCACGCCGTCGACCTCGCCGCTGCGAATCGCGCGCAGTGTGTCCTCGGCCTCCGCGAGTCGCCTGCGGAGGTCTTCGATCTCGCTATCGACAGGGGGCGACAGGACGGGAGCAGTCATGATTCATCCGATCGTGGCTCGGGCGCGTGAAACTGCACGTCGAGTCCGGCGAGAACCCGTTCCGTATTGGAGAGATCGCCGATGATTCGTCGAACCGGCTCCGGTAATTTGCGCAGCAGTGTCGGGACGGCCACGATCTGATCGCCGGCAGCAAGATGAGGCATCTTCGTCAGGTCGATGACCTCGATCCGGTACCGGCCGGCGAGGTGCTCGGCGCAGATGCGCTGGAGGTTCGCGAGCGCCGTCACGGATTTCGGCGTCTGGCCGGCGACATACAGTCGCAGCTCGTACATGCCTTCCTCCGGGGCGGCCGCTGCTGTCGCTTTTCCCGATGGATGCTTCATCGCCTCTTCTCCGGTTTCGATCCGTGACGATCGGCCCTGCCGGAAACGTCGGCCATGCGGCTCTTGCCCATGGAGATCCGATCCTCTGCGGCGCTCGAAGAGACCTGGGTTTTCTGGCGCTCGAGCACGCTGGACTCGAGGTCGGCGGCTCGAATTTCATCCTGCAGGACGTCGATCTGGTTTTGCAGCGCGCGGCGTTTGCGTTCGAGATCGCTCTTCCTTCGGGCGCCCTCCTGGAGGAGAACGGTGGCTTCGTTTCTTTCGAAGAACTCCTGTTTGAGGCGGGCGGACCCGGCCAGCACTCCAGCCGCGCCTACGTAGACGTCGATCAGTTCCACGCCATGGCTGGTCAGGAGGAACTCGCGAACCTGGTTCGAGTGCGCCATCCCGCGCGACTTGATCACGTCGAGGGCCCGATTCCTCTCGCCTCCCTGCTCGATGTCACGCACGAGCAGCCACGTGTCGATCAGTGAGTAGACACTCGCATCCGTATCGAGGACGGCTGCGTCAGCACGGAGGCTCGTGAACAGCGCGGTAATGCCATCCATCTTCAGGAAATCGAGGAGCCGGACGAGCATCGCCCTGATTTCGGCGGGGTTGCCTGTCGGCATGAATGCCGAGATGGGATCGACGACGACGACACTCGGCGCGAAGTCCCGGACCGCCTTCAGGGTAATGGCGAGGTGCATCTCCAGACCCGTCTGCGACGGGCGCGCCGCGTGGAATTGAAGAAGGCCCTTTTTCACCCAGCGTTGCAGATCGATCCCGATCGAGCGCATGTTCCGCATCATCTGCTCGGGCGATTCCTCGAACAGGAAATGAAGACAGCGCTCGCCGCGTTGGCAGGCCGCCTCGACGAAATGCGCCGCAAGGCTGGTCTTTCCGCTGCCCGAAGTGCCCGAGATGAGAATGCTGCTGCCGCGGTAGTAGCCCTTTCCGCCCAGGATGGAGTCGAGCCGTGGAATGCCGCTCGAAATCCGTTCCGTCGAAACCTTGTGCTCCAGAGCCATCGACGTCACCGGGAAAATCAGGATTCCATCGTCGTCGATGAGAAAGGGGTACTCATTCGTCCCGTGTGACGAGCCGCGATACTTCGCGATGCGCAGTCGTCGCGTCGAGGTCTGGCTGGCGACGCGATGATCGAGAACGATGACGCAATCGGACACGTATTCGTCGATCCCGTAGCGCGTCAGCGCATTCTGGCCGCGCTCGCCGTTGATGATCGTCGTGATACCTCTGTCCTTGAGCCAGCGGAACAGCCGTCTCAACTCCGCACGCAGCAGAGTCGACGGAAAGCTCGAGAACAACGTTTCGACGGCGTCGAGCACGACGCGTTTCGCTCCGATCGAGCTGATCGCGTAGTCGAGCCGGATGAAAAGACCCTCGAGGTCGAACTCGCCCGCCTGCTGGACGTCGCCGGGCTCGATGTGGACACAATCGATCGACAGTTTGCCAGCCGCGATCAGCGCGTCGACCTCAAACCCGAGGGACGCGACGTTGTCGACGAGCTCGACGTCGGTCTCCTCGAAGGTCACGAAAACACCGTTCTCGCCGTATTCGCGAGCGCCGTGGACGAGATACTCCATGGCCAGGAGCGTCTTGCCGCAGCCGGGTTCGCCGCAGACCAGCGTCGGTCTTCCGCGGGGAAGACCGCCACCCGTGATCTCGTCCAGCCCGCGAATGCCGGTTGGTGACTTGGAAAGCGGAGTGCTCCTTTTCTTGCGTTTCGTCACGATGTCTCCTGGGCAGGTCCGAGGTCTTCGGGAAGTACATGGGGGACCGGTTGTCCCAACTGCACGGAGAGATCGTTGATCTGCCGCTTCAACTCGATCATTCGCAATTCACGGCCGACGGCGAGGCGGTTGAACCGTTCGAGTTCTGCATTGGATCGCTCCAGGCTCTCGCTCCGCTCTCGAAGCGCTTCCTCGGCTGACGCCCGATCCGTGACGTCCTGGATCGTCCCAATCAGGCCGGGGCGCCCTTCGCCGGCTCCGCGCCTCCGGGCGACGATATGCGCCACGCGCGTTCCGTCCGGCGTGACGATCCGAACCTCGAGGTCGAGCGTTCCCGTTCGAAGCGCCGCGGCAACGTCGGCTTTCAGGGCGCCTCGATCTTCCTCGTGAACGCGCTCGAAGAAGATTCCGATCGGCGTAACCGGACGCGGTTCGACCGCGAAGATCCGGAAGGCTTCCTCAGATACCTGCATCGCACCCGACTCCGCATCGAGAATCCAGCTTCCGATGTGCGCGACCTGCTGCGCTGCGGCGAGCGCCGCCTCGCTTTCGCGAAGGGCCTGCTGGGTCACCGCACGCTCCGTGATGTCCTGGAGGGTTCCGTGGAATCCGATGATCTTCCCGGCGGCGTCGCGATCCAGGAAGACGCGCTGGGCCACGACGAGCGCGTCGCCGGCCGGAGTCGTGAGGTGCAGATCCACCGTGGTCTCGCCGATGTCGCCGTCGGACGCCAGGCCGCGAGCGAAAGCCTCTTCCTCGCGGCGTCGCTCGTCCGGTTCCATCATGCTCAGAAGAAGCCCATAGCTCGGTGTCACGGAGCCGATCGGAATGCCGAGGATTCGATAATGCTCGTCAGACCAGCTCATCGCTCCGGTCGACAGTGACCTCTCCCAATGGCCGATCTTCGCAATGCGCTGCGCCTCTTTCAGCGCGGATTCACTTTTCGCGAGATCACGGTTGAACCGATCCAGCTCGGCCATCGCCTGCGCGAGGCGCGCCTCGGCGGCCTTCTTCTCGGTGATGTCCCAGAGGATGACGAGGATGTCGGTCACATTCCCCTGCGAATCCCTGAGGGGCGTCTTGACGGTGTGTACCTTTCGCCGCTGCCCCGCCTCGATGTACTCCTCCTCGAGCACTTCGGCGACACCCGCGTCCATGATCCGCGCATCGTCTGCGCGATATTTCCCGGCCAGGTCCGCGGGGAAAAAGTCGAAGTCCGTCTTTCCCGCAACCGCTTCAGGATCGACACCCAGATCGCGCGCGTAGGCGTCGTTCACCAGCACGTAGACGGAGTGGCGGTCCTTGAGCATGATCTTCTGCGGAAGGCTTTCGACCAGAGTGCGGTATCGGGCCTCGATCTCGCCCCTGGCCTCCTCGGCCTTCTTGCGGTCGGTGATGTCGTGAGCGAGCACGGACGCGCCTGACACGTTGCCGTCGCCATCCAGAACGGGCGACACGCTCAACAGCACAGTGACACGGCGTCCGTCCTTCGCGACGCGCACGGTCTCCAACGATTCGACGCGTTCGCCGCGCCGCGCACGTTCGATCAGGAGCGAAGTCTCATCTTCCCCTTCGGCAGGAGCCAGCATCCTGATCGGCCGGCCGATGGCTTCCACCTGCGTGTACCCGTAGATCTGTTCGGCGCCTCCGTTCCAGCTCTCGATGACGCCGGCGCTCGAGATGCTGGTAATCGCTTCGGTGGAGGAATGGACGATTGCCGCCAGTCGAAGACGATCGATCTCGCGCCGGTGCAGCGATGCTCCCGCGCCCAGCAGCATGGCCAGGCCGCAGAGGACGTTGACGGCCACTACGGCCGTGAGACCCACCTGAGGGGTGTGGCCGCCCGCAGTGAGCCAGTTGTTGAGAGCGATGGACAGTAACGGTACGAGGAAGACCGCCGGCAGCAGGAGTCGCGTCATCGCGCCTGCCGATGTGCGCGACAACAGCGGAACGACCCACCCGCGTGGCTGTATGAGGACCACGGCGGCTGAGAGAAGCGCCAGCCCGATTGTCGTCACAACGACTGGCGCGAAGCGTCCCAGTCGATCGAGGAACGAGGGAACCTGAAGCAGGTATCCGACGAGGAAGACGATGCAGACGAGCAGAACCGCGGAGGCGATCATGTGACCCGCCAGGTCCCGGCGCGTCGTTACGAGCGCAAGCGCAGACCCCAGGGTCAGAATGAGGAGAGCCGTAACCGGGAAGGCGTGGAAATACACGCCGCCGCGAGACGCCCAGAGCTGCCATTCATCGGGGTTTCGCGACAGCGCTGCCGACAGCAGACTCACTGCCGCAATGAGCACGGCGGCCAGCGCGGCGCGACGTGGCGTCAGCACTCCGTTGAGATGCGGCCAGCGCAGCGTGAGCGCGCCTGCGCCGACCAGGATGAAGAGAAGAGCAGTGACCGCGGCGACCGGCTTCCCCCCGGTGCCCAACGCGGCAATCGATACGCTGCCGAGGGCATACCCGATGAGCACGATGAGGCCGATCGCGATTGCGCTGAGGCAGAACGTTAGAACCAGTCGGTTGCTGAGCTCGCGTGGGGAAGTCCTTCGCCCGGTGACGCTCATGAGATTCTCAGTGCGAGCGTCGACTTCGGGGAGGGCACATACTTAACCGGAACCGGCATGCACGAGGTTTCATTGCGTCCGGCATCGGTGTCGCGGGCTGCTGCCGTATGCTCACGGTCGTGAACAGCACGCGGATCTTTCTCGTTCGGCATGGCGCGACCGACCTCACCGCCGAGGGCCGTTTCTCCGGCGAAGTGGGCGTCGACCTCTCGGATGAAGGACGCTGGCAGGCGCAACTCCTGGCCGAAAGGATGCGGCGCGAGACTCTGTCAGCGATCTACAGCAGCCCCCTGTCGCGGACGATGGAGACGGCGCGCATCATCGGTGAGCGGTGCGGCCTCGAAGCGGTCACGGTCGACGGCCTTCGTGAAATGCGTCACGGGCGATGGGAAGGTCTGACCCGGGACGAAGTCGAGGAGAGGTTCGGCGACGAGTACGCAACGTGGGAAGAAGACCCGTTCACCTTCGCGCCCGAAGGGGGCGAGAACGGCGTTGCGGTGCTCGCGCGTGCGCTGCCGGCGCTGCGCGCAATCGTCACGCGGCACGCCGGCGAACGCGTGCTCGTCGTCTCGCACAAAGCGACGATCCGCATCCTCATCAGCAGCATTCTCGGATTCGACGCGCGCGGCTATCGCGACCGGCTCGACCAGGCGCCGGCGTGTCTGAACGTGCTCGATTTCCGAGGCGCGGTCCACGCGCGACTCATGCTGTTCAATGACACCTCGCATTACTCCGAGCGGCCGCGCGTCGTGACCGACAGCCTCTCGAAGTGGTGGGACGAGACGCGCTAGTCGGGCCGGGCCCCACCGTCGTTTCCCTCTGAACGGCAGATCGCGGGCTGGCTCAGAGACTCGGCGCGATGTCGTTCGCGATCGCCTTCGCCTTCTCCTGGTCGGATTCCGATCCGGTGACGACTCCGACATGGAAAATACGATCGTCGGTCACCACGCTGAGTTGCGAGAGGCCCGCCGCCCACATCGCTCTGGCACCGACGCCGGTTACCGGCTGCAGTTCGTAAGTCGGGCTCTTCATCTCGCCCCTGTCAGTCTTCACGGTCATTCCTTCGGACAGCACGCGCATCGCGCCGTCGAAGCTTTCGAGAGCGCGTTCGGCGGACTCGAAGTCCGTCTTCGCGATCGTCAGCGTGACTTCGTTCGTCGTGCGCAACGACGGCCGTTCCACCGACTCGCCGCGCATCTTCCTGGTCATGTAGTCCGACATGGCCTGCGCTCGCTGCTGCTCGAGCTCCGCCGCGTTCGGCTTCGGCCAGGAGACGGTGCAGAGCGGATCGTCCGAGTAACGCGACTGCTTGCGCGTGAGTTCGGCGTCGGCCGTGTCGAAATGCCTGCGGATCACGTCGTCGCTGAGGACTTCGCAGGGCGACAGATCAGCCTTCGAGGTCTTCACTTCGGCAGCCGCTGGCAACGTCGAGGCCGATGGGGCCGCCGGCTTTTCGCCATTACACGCAGTCAGCGCCAGGAGCACGCCGGTCAGGGCGATCGTCTTCAAGCAGAGTTTCTTCATGTAGTCACGGTACGGCGACAGGGCTCGAATTGCGAACCGAGGAAGCTCTCGCCACCGTGGGCTAATCAACCACAGAAGTCTTCGAGCGCTGCGCGGATTCTGGCCTGACAGGACCCGCGCTTGTGTTCACACGGACGCACGGAGCGCGCGAAGAAAGCACGGAGGTTTCTGAAATCTCTTCGTGTGAGCTGCGCGTCCTCCGCGACTCCGTGGTGAAGAAGTTCGGTTGCCTGACGGGAGTGATCGGTTTCGTCCAGCCCTGTGGTTGCGGCTCACTCCTCGGTGGGTCTCCATCGAGGTTGGTCCGCGCAACGCGTTGGACCCGATCGCGTAGTACGCTGCGACCACAACGTCTGAGGATGAATCCTTTTCCGGGACTGCGGCTCTATCCGTGCGAAGGAGAAAACGCCATGTCGTTTCTGACCAGGAATGAAGGAACCCTCGACCGTCTCTTCCGCATCGTGTTCGGGCTCGCGCTGCTGTCGCTCGTGATCGTCGGGCCGAAGACGCTGTGGGGTCTCGCGGGGCTGGTGCCGCTCGCAACCGGTATCGTCGGGAGCTGTCCCCTGTATTCGATCGTCGGGATCAACACGTGCTCGCTCAGGAATCGCAAGACCGCGACGCAGAACTGATCCGTCGTGCGGGAGACGGCGACCGCGATGCGTTCGCGGCCGTCGTCTCCGCCCACGGAGCAGCGGTGTTCCGCTACCTGAAAACGGTGGCGGGAGATGCCGCTGAAGATGCGCTCCAGGAGACCTTTCTCGCAGCCTGGCGGAGCGCCGCGACGTTCCGCGGCGACGCCTCGGTTCGCACGTGGCTCTTCACCATCGCGCGAAACGCCGTGAACCGCCAGTTCCGGCGTCGCGTGGGAGAACCGCAGGACCACGAACCGCTGGCAGTCCTCGGCGAAAAGGCGGGATGGGGAGAGGAGAACCCGGAGCGTCTCGCGCTGCGGCGTGAATCGGCCGGTGTCGTCGCGGCAGCTTTCTCCCGGCTCTCCAACGGGGATCGCGAGGTCCTGCTGCTGCGCGACGTTCAGGGGCTGTCGGGCGACGAGGTCTCGGCGATCCTTGGACTCACGCTGGCGGCGATGAAAACGCGGCTCCATCGGGCACGACTGCGGTTCGCGGTGAAAGTGAGGGAGATCTATGGCTGAACCACGAGTTGTCGCCGGGCTGAGCTGCACGGACGTTCTCGCGCGATTGTCTGAATTCGTCGACGGCGAACTGTCCGCCGAGACGCGGGATCAGATTCTCGCTCACCTCGCAGGGTGCACCTGGTGCGAAGAATTCGGAGGCCGCTTTTCGGGACTCGTCACGATGCTGCGTTCGCAATCGGAACCCGCCGGGCTCGATGAATCCGTCGCGCGGCGGCTGCAGGAGTTTCTGTCGGAGGGTTTGCTGGACCGGTGAGTGTCCGGGTGCGTCGCGCGCGCGAATCGCTTGCGATCTTCTTGGCGATCGAGGCATGTCGGTCCGCTCGAAGCGAAGCGAGATGGCGCTGTTGCCTGTGTGGCTCTCCGTCGAGGCCGGTTCGGCAAGGCCGCGATACTGGGCGACTGCCGACGCCAGCCGACGACGCACCCGGAGTAGACTGTTCGCTCTCATGCAAATCGGGACCGTCGTGCGGGCAACCGCGGTGGCCGTGCTCTTCCCTGTCGCAGGCGCGCTGATCGTTTCGGCCGCGCGGCCGGCTTTCGTGCCCGCTTCGCATTCCACGAGCGGCGTCACCGGCTCGACGATGCTGAGCGGAGGGGCTGGCTGCTCGTGTCACGGGGGTGGGGATGGTGGGCTGACCGTGACGATCTATGGCCCGGCCACGCTCGCTGCCGGAGAACGTGGCACCTACTTTCTGACGACGAGCGGACCGGCCGTTCCGTCCGCCCGTGTCGGTTTCAATATCGCCTCATCGAGTGGACCCGGATCGCTCGCTCTCGAGCCTGGTGAACCGACGCTGATCCAGGCGGGAGAGCTCACGCATTCGGGGGCCGCCCGGACTTTCGAGAGCGGAAGCGTCACCTACAAGTTTGCGTATCAGATGCCGCTCTTCTCTGACGATGGAGCGAGCCACACCATCGCCGCGGTCTCGAGCGTCGGCTTCAGTTCGGGTTGGAAACACGCCGCGGATTTCGTGGTCGTGACCGGCACTCCGGTGCCGAGCCCCGCCTTCATCGGCGTCGTCAACCAGACCGCTCAAACCGTGCAACTCTCGTGGGCAGGCTCGACTCTCGAGTACAGAGTCCTGAGAAAGACAGGATCGGATCAGGGGTTCCTGCATGCGATGGATCCCGACGCCACCCTCGTCTACGAGGGGCCCGGAAACGATGCGACCGCGGAAGGTCTGGCGCCTTTGACGCCGTACACCTTCGCGGTGTACGGCAAACAGGTCGCGGCCGCGAGCTACTCGGCGGGGAACCAGACGGTCTCCGTGACGACGTCACGCGAGCCGCGCGATTTCTTCGTGGATGTGAGTGCCGGCAGCGACCTCAACGCAGGAACCTTCGAGGCTCCCTTCAAGACGGTCACGCGTGGCCTGTCGCATGCCGTTGATCGCGATACCGTTCAAGTGGCTGCGGGTCGCTACGATCTCGATGCGGGGGAGATCTTCCCGCTCGTCGTGCAATCGGGCGTCAGGCTGATCGGAGCCGCGGCGGCGACCACGATCCTCGATGCGACCGGTGCCGAC
>Ga0209347_1003163_pt1 | contig 19861 bp, 15 predicted proteins | sample AutmiccommuBRH23_FD_187382 | JGI IMG/M metagenome (GOLD analysis project Ga0209347, IMG submission 187382) | Deep subsurface microbial communities from Mt. Terri, Switzerland - Autotrophic microbial communities BRH/23 (SPAdes) (version 2) | ecosystem: Environmental > Aquatic > Deep subsurface >...
AACCGGACCCTAACAGTCCGGTTTTTTTAATCATTAATCCAGCTTCAATACGGCTAAAAATGCATTTTGCGGCACCTCTACATTTCCTACCTGCTTCATGCGCTTTTTACCCTTTTTCTGTTTTTCAAGGAGCTTGCGTTTACGGGTAATGTCACCTCCGTAACACTTTGCAGTTACATCTTTCCTAAGGGCTTTAACAGTTTCACGTGCGATGATTTTAGAGCCTATAGCAGCCTGTATGGCTATGTCGAACTGTTGCCTTGGGATGAGTTCCCTGAGCTTTTCACACATACGGCGGCCAAAGGAGTATGCATTGTCGAAGTGGGTAAGGGTAGAAAGTGCATCCACCATTTCGCCATTCAGCAGAATATCGAGCCTGACAAGTTTAGCAGGTTTATACCCGCTCATATGGTAATCAAACGAGGCATAACCCCGTGAAATACTTTTCAGCTTGTCGTAAAAGTCAAAGACGATTTCGCCCAGTGGCAGATTAAATACCAGTTCGGCGCGTTCGGAAGTCAGATAACTCTGGCTTACAAGGGTCCCCCTCTTGTCGAGACACAAGTTCATAACAGGGCCGATAAACTCGGACGCTGTAATGATACTTGCCCTGATAAATGGTTCTTCTATGGTATCAATGAGGGTGGTGTTTGGCAGTCCTGACGGATTGTATACCTTTTCTATATTTCCGTTATTAAGCAGTACATTGTAGGATACGTTGGGTACTGTTGTAATTACATTCATATCGTATTCCCTTTCCAGCCTTTCCTGTACGATTTCCATGTGGAGCAGTCCAAGGAATCCACACCGGAATCCAAACCCCAATGCAGCTGATGATTCAGGTTCAAACGTAAGAGAAGCATCATTCAGCTGCAGTTTATCCATGGCACCGCGTAAATCTTCATAATCATCGGCATCAATCGGATAGATACCCGCGAAGACCATTGGCTTCACCTCTTCGAATCCAGCAATAGCTTTATCGCAGGGCTTGTTTACGTGTGTGATAGTATCACCAACTTTCACTTCCTTTGCGCTTTTTATGCCGGATATGATATATCCTACGTCGCCTGCCCCCAGTTCATCACGTGGAACCAGGCCCAGTCTAAGGACTCCTATTTCATCTGCATTGTATTGTTTTTCTGTTGCAACAAATTTTACAAGGTCCTTTGTTTTGATGCGGCCGTTCATAATTTTGAAATAGGCAATGACACCCCTGAAAGAGTTAAAAACAGAGTCAAAGATAAGTGCCTGCAAAGGGGCTTCAAGGTCTCCTTTTGGGGGAGGAACCTTTTCGATAATTCTTTCCAGAATGGTTTCCACTCCCATTCCGGTTTTACCGCTCGCATGAATAATATCTTCATGGTCGCAACCTGTTAAATCAATGATCTGATCTTCCACAATTTCAGGAATTGCATTTGGAAGATCCATTTTATTTAAAATTGGGATGATCGTAAGGTCATGCTCAAGAGCCAGGTAAAGATTCGAAATGGTCTGAGCTTGTATTCCCTGGGTTGCATCAATAATCAAAAGAGCTCCTTCACAGGCTGCAATCGATCTGGATACTTCATATGAAAAATCAACATGTCCCGGAGTATCAATCAGATTCAGTTTATAAGGTTCACCATTATGCTCATAAACCATCTGTATGGCGTGGCTCTTAATTGTAATTCCCCTTTCCTGTTCCAGTTCCATGCTATCAAGAACCTGGTCGTGCATTTCACGCTCTCCTACAGTTTTGGTGAAGACCAGCAACCTGTCGGCTAGTGTACTTTTACCATGATCAATATGTGCGATGATGCAAAAATTGCGTATTCTATTCATATTCTTGTTCCTGTAATCCTTTCCTGAAATTTCCGCAAAGATATCTAAATTTAAGATTGGAAAAGTGAATATCTGCGTTTTTGGGAATGGTGGATAATAAGATAACACTTAAGAACAAGAAAAGTGCATGTAATTAAGGTAACTTAAATATCATATTATTTTTTTGGCATGTAATTTGATACTATATAAGAGTCATGAAGACAGTTAAACGCTTAGGATGTTTAATGTTGAATAGAATACAATTTGCTGTTTTTTCATAAGTTTGGTTTAGTTAGGTTTAGTTTTAATCCCGGGGTAATGACCCCGGGATTTTTTATTAATTGATATTGTTTCAGTCGTTTAACTAAACTTCATTGGGAACTATATAAGGCGGCCTGTAGTTTCTTGTAAGCATCAGGTCGGCTTCCGGATCATTTGCAAACCGTTCATAGTCGCCCATAAAGTTAAGGTCTCTCTTCAGCCTGTGTGAAATATTCGCAAGTATGGGTAATGCTGAGGAATAATGACCTTCAAGGATATCACAGTTCAGACTGTAATCACTATTTGAGCGGATGGCATCAATGAAGTTTGCATAATGTTCTGCACCCCCGGGTGCTGCCCTGAAAGTAGGATCTTTAGGAACATCGGATGTCTCCTTTGAAGAACCTGCAAAAGGTTCACGTTCTCTTTGTCTGAATGCTTTCCATGTACTGCCGTTCAGTTCAAGATATCCATCGGTGCCGTAAAACATATTTCCTATTTTAATATCCAGGCCTGATTCTCCGTGTGTGAAGCGACCCCTGGTTTCAAACTCGAGTACTTTACCATCGCTGTAAGTAAAAAGTGAAGTCTGGGTATTGGGTGTTTCCTGCGAACATTCTTTGGGGCTGATGCCATAAATACCACCTGTACTATATATCTTAACCGGATGTTCATTCTTGTTAAGGCCCCACCTTGCAATGTCAAACTGGTGCGGACCCTGATTGCCGGTATCTCCGTTTCCCGTATCCCAGTGCCAGTGCCAGTTGTAGTGGCCTCTTTTTTCATTGTAGGCTCGGTAGGGAGCCGGCCCCAGCCACAAATCATAATGTAGCGAATCTGGGGGATTACTGTCGGCAGAAATTCCGAATGAATCACGTGGCTTATAGCACAACCCTTTTGACATATATACTTCGCCTATACCGCCCTCATGAAGGAATTTCATGGCTTCCATTACATTGGCAATAGAACGGTTCTGGAAGCCTACCTGCACCCGCTTGTTATATTTACGGGCAGCTTCTATCATTTTCCGGCCTTCAAACACATTATGACTGGCAGGTTTTTCAACATAAACATGTTTTCCTGACTGACAAGCCCATATGGTGCCCAATGCATGCCAGTGATTAGGTGTGGCAAACGAAACGGCATCAATATCCTTATCGTCGAAAACCCGCCGCATGTCCCATTCCGTAACAGGCTTCTGTCCCATGGTTTTCTCCACCGTTTTGGCACGCTCTGCAAACAGCGATTCATCTACATCGCAAATTGTTTTTAGATAAACATTTCTGTTTTCCTTCAATGAACACCAGGTATTTATATGTCCGCCACCCTGTCCGCGGATTCCAATCACGGCAAGTGTTACCCTTTCATTTGCACCGACGACAGAGGCATATGATCTGGCACTGAAACCCAGTCCGCCAATCGCAATTCCTGCAGTTCCGGCAAGGCTTTTTTTGATAAATTCTCTTCTTTGTGTCATAGATTATCAGATTACTGTTGGTTTTTATTAATGGCTGACAATTTAATCATTTGGAGCATATCTGAAAAATTAATGCATAACAGTTTTTTCGCAACCTTATATTAAATATTAACCTAAGGATTCATAACAGATTACAACTTCATTATTTTTTCCCATATTTCTTCCAGCACAGGAATACCATCAGCCAGGTTTTGTTTTCGTGTAAGCAGTACCCGTTCTCCCGGATACCGGATTTCTGAACCCGGGTGTTCAGGTGTTGAATTTTTATAGTCAGAAATAATTTCACTGATTGTCCTTTCAACGGAAGGAAAATTTCCTAAGCTCATAAGGCTGAAGGCAATAAACACCTGAGAAACCCCATATTCCGCCTCATTCATGCTCAATTTCCGGGTTGATAATCCTGAAGACAAAACAGCAGCCATGATATCCAGCAGAAGCGATAAACCTGCTCCTTTCCAGTATCCTACCGGGAGTGCCCTTCTTGATTGCAGTATATCCTCAGGTTGCTGTGTAATGTCACCATTCATATCGAATCCGCCCGGATAAGGAAGTGTAGATCCCTCCAGATGGGCAGCCTCCATTTTACCATATGAATACTGAGTCATGGCAAAATCAAGAACAATTGCTTCAGAGTTATAAGGTAGGGCAAACACAAGAGGATTGTTCCCCAACCGGCTGTCTTTTGCCCCCCAGGCAGGCATGTTGGCTTCAGTATTTGTCCAGCCAACAAAGGCAAACCCTTTTTTAGCAGCCTGCCAGCCATACGTTCCGCCGCGCATCCAATGATTTGTGTTGGCAATGGCAACGCATCCAATTCCATATTCGCTTGCCAGTTGAGTTGCACGATCGGTGCAGAAAATTGCATTCAAAGGGCCGGGCCCAAGTTGCCCGTCCCATTGCTCCATAGCTCCTGCGGCATGTATAAGTACAGGTTCTGCATCAGCATAAACAAAACCACGCCTTATATATTCTATAAATCTGGGAAACCTGTTGATGCCATGGGAGTAAATGCCGTCAAGGCTGTTTCCCGCAAAGATGCGGGCACAGGAATCTGCTTTAGACTCCGTAAAACCATTGCGCATTAAAACCTCTCTGAATATCTGCAGCATTTCTGCATAGCTGATGCGTATTTTGCTCATGCCATGATGTTTTTAAATCATCTGCAGGGCTTTATTTACCCTCTCCAGAAGCACAGGAACCTTTTCATACGGATCTCCTGCACCCAGGGTCTCCAGTGGCAGGTAGCCCCTGTAGCCTGCATTCTTAATGATTTTAAACAGCTTCACGAAGTCAGCCGGCGTTTCTTTTCCATCAATCCAGACATTCTCCTTTATCTGCCAGGTAACGGCATGATGAATTGTTTTTTCAATTTCTTCATAGGGATCATGCTGCCGGTAACTGCCAATATCGAGGTTTAACCCAAGCCATTCCGAGTCAACCATCTCAAACATTCTGTTTATTTCATCTGCTGTCTTCATGAAATCATTGTGGTTTTGAAGAGCAATGATGACCCCAAACTGCCTGCCGTACTCACAACATTCCCTGATATCCCTGGCCATCCACTGAAGTACCTGCTCTCGTGAATACCCTTCATGTGCATTGGTTCCGTCGAATATCCTGAGGTTTGGTATGCCAAGCCTGGCTGATGCTTCAATCCATTTCTTTATCATTTCAATGTCGGCTTTTCGTGCTGCCGGATCAGGATTGGCAAAATCATTCCGTATACCAGTACCACTGATATCGAGGCCCAGCAGAAACGCTTTTCTTTTAAATTCATTTATAAAATCAGCAACAGGTGGTTCAGGATAACCCGGAAAATAGTAGCCGGTAGGATCGATGGCATCAAAATTATACTTAGCACAGAAATCAAGCACATCGAACAAATCTATTTTTCCTTCCCTCAGTGGTGCATTAAAAGAATAAACGTTCAGGCTCAGTTTGAATTTGTGGGTTAAAGGTTCACGCACGGATTTTATATCCTGAAGCACTGACGATACTCCCAAAACAGGTATGGCTGGTAAAACAGCCATTTTTTTTAGAAATACCCTTCTGGTTTCTGAAAATAATAAATTCATAGAAATAATTTTTAAATGAAGCAGCAGAATCTTTTTCTGGTACCCCTAAATTATCAAATTGATTTTAAACTTTAATCTTTTAAGGAGGTTAATTAATCCGGCAACACAATCATTTTCTAACTTTGGCCATTATATATTAAATATGGGTACTGAAAAAGAAAAGAACTGGCATTCAAAAGAACATAATGAAGTTATAAAGGAACTGGAAAGCACGGAGAAGGGTCTTTCATCGGAAGAAGCAAAAAAAAGACTGGAGAAGTATGGTGAAAACCGTATCCAGCGGAAAAAAGAGGAAAGTATCTTCACACTCTTGTGGAGGCAGGTCAACAATCCTTTAATCTGGGTTCTCATTGGTTCAAGTTTACTGGCCGTGGTTCTTGGAAAAATAACTGACGGACTTGTAGTATTTTCTGTGGTGGTTATTAATACCATCATAGGTTTTATTCAGGAGTATAAGGCAGGAAAGGCCATTGAAGCCCTGAGTGAAATGGTTCCTGAAAATGCAACTGTTTACCGCGACGGCCGTAAAGTATCCATTCCTGTTGCCGAAATAGTGCCGGGCGATGTAGTTGAACTCGAGGCAGGTGAACGGATTCCCGCCGACATGCGCCTGATGCGGCAGAAAAACATGTCGGTGGAAGAGGCTGCACTTACGGGGGAGTCCCAACCTTCCCAGAAATCAATTCAGCCTGTTGAAGAGGATGCTTCCATCGGAGACAGAAATGACATGATTTATAGCGGAACTATGGTTTCGGGTGGTACCGGAACGGCAGTTGTGGTTGCTACGGCCATGGAAACTGAACTGGGCAAAATCTCAGGAATGCTCGGCGAAACTACAAGTCTGGAAACCCCTCTTACAAAGAAACTGGCTGTTGTAGGAAAATATCTTACAGTTGGCATTATTGCCATCACTGTTGTAATCATGGTAATTGGTACCTTAAGGGCTACAGGGCAGGGAGCGGATATTGGAACTGCCTTAAAAGACAGCCTGATTTTCGCCATTGCCCTTGCTGTGGGTGCCATCCCCGAAGGATTACCTGCTGTGGTTACCATTGCTTTGGCTATTGGTGTACAGCGTATGGCAAGGAGAAAGGCCATCATCAGGAAGCTGCCTGCGGTGGAAACTCTTGGAAGCACTACTGTTATCTGTTCTGATAAAACCGGAACCCTTACCCGCAATGAAATGACCGTAAATGAAGTCTGGACCGCCGGTCATGATATTCAGGTTACAGGAGTGGGATATAATCCGGATGGTGTCTTTAAAAATGGTCAACAAGAAATGGATGGCCTGCCTGATGATATAAAAACCATACTTGAGGATGCAGTTTTATGCAGCGATGCAACCATTAAACCAGAAGGGGAAAAATTCAGCATTACAGGCGATCCCACCGAAGTATCCTTGATAGTTGCTGCTGCCAAGGCTCACCTGGATGTCGACGAAGTAAGGAAGACCCACCAGCGCCTTGATGTGATACCATTTGATTCGGAATCAAAGTTCATGGCAACCCTTAACAGGAACGGACAGACCCGCATCATAATAAAAGGTGCACCTGAGGTAATCGTTAAACGGTGCAGTAAGCATATGAACGGTGAGGAGATGGATCAGGATGCTGTTTTTAAACAGATGGAAAAGCTTGGAAAGAAAGGTATGCGGGTATTGGCCGTTGCTCATAAGGAAAGTAAAGGATCTGAACTTGATGAAAAGGATGTGCAGAATGGTTTTATTTTCGGAGGCCTGTTTGGAATGATTGATCCACCCCGGACTGAAGCCATAGAAGCCATTCAGGAATGCCATGATGCAGGGATCGTTGTAAAAATGATTACAGGCGATCATCATACCACAGCAAGGGCGATCGGTATAGAACTCGGACTTTCAGAAAAGGGAGAGGCTATTACAGGATCTGAACTGATGAAAATGGATGAAAATTCATTGGATAAAGCTGCCAAAAATACCAATATTTTTGCACGGGTCGCCCCGGAACATAAACTTAAGCTTGTAAAGTCGCTTCAAAAGGACAACCAGATTGTAGCAATGACAGGAGATGGGGTCAATGATGCACCTTCCCTTAAACAATCTAATATCGGAGTGGCCATGGGCATAACCGGCACTTCGGTCTCCAAGGAATCGGCCGATATAGTACTGGCCGATGACAACTTTGCAAGCATCAGTGCAGCAGTGGAGGAGGGACGCAGGGTTTATGACAACCTTCTCAAATCACTGGCTTTTTTATTGCCCACAAATCTAGGACTGGCTTTTATCCTGGTCTATGGTATTATGTTTTTTCCCTTTAACTCCGAAACGAATGAACTTTTACTGCCCATGCTGCCTACCCAGCTGCTGTGGATCAATCTTGTGGCTGCAGTGGCACTTGCCCTCCCGCTGGCTTTCGAAGTAAAGGAGCCTGATGTAATGAAACGTCCCCCGCGAAAACCCGATGAGCCTCTGTTTAACAAGTTTGTTACCTTCCGGGTGTTCTTTGTTTCAATTCTGATGACTGCAGGCACAATCATACTCTTTAAGATCCAGTATTCCGGTGGTGCTGCCGGCGATACCGCAGCACAGGAAGCCCTTGCCAGGGCACAAACCACTTCGGTTACATTTGTTATTATGTTTCAGATTTTCTACATGCTCAACTGCCGGTCGCTGAAAGATTCTCTCCTTAAAATCGGCCTGTTTTCAAACAAGGTAATATTCGTTGGAATAGGTTCCGTTCTTCTTTTGCAGGCGGTTTTTATATATGTTCCCTTCATGCAAAAGATATTCAATACAGTCCCGCTTTCATTAAATGAAATTCTATATGCAGTTGGATTCGGGTTTGTTATCCTCCCCATCATAGGACTCGAAAAAAGAATTCACTCCATGTTTGCACGCAGAAAAACGGAGAGCAGACAAGCGCAGGAAGCAGAGAGCACTGGAAAGAAAGCAGAAAGTGCAGAGACCCGGTCACAGGGCAGAGATTAGCAGCAAAGGCCCAAGAGCAGAGAGAGAAGGCAAAGAGTATAAAGCATGCAGGACATGTAAAATGTATATTTTAGTTGTTTCTTTACATTTCTACTATTTTGCTGAATTATGAACTATCAACAATTTATTTTCATACTTCTTGCTTTTATAAATATCTGCACTAAGGGCTACTGCCAAACTAATGAAATCATTCAACCCGGTTTTAAGGTAACTCTTTCCGAAGCGCATATTGGAAACCTTGACATAGATCTGAAGTTGCTTGACAGTTATGAACATGTGGATGATAACGTCAGACAATTTTATATGAATGCCAGGGCAGTCTTTAGTGAAAATAAGGATGCTGATTTTAAGAATCTCCAAATATTGGAAGCCGCACAAAAGCACAATATACCCTTAATAGGTGGTCCAATGCTTGGTAACCTGAAAGATGATGGCGTTACCCTGTGGTTGCGACCATCTTCAGCAAAAACTTTGAATGTAATTGTTACTAAAGTGGATGGCGGTGATGAAAAAACATATTCAACAAATTCTATTGAACCAGGCAGGGATTATAGAATCATACTTGATGGTTTATCATCTGATACAGAATATAAATATGAAGTTTTTTCAAGGAAAATCAGGATTGCTAAAGGCGGATTTAGAACAGCACCATCTTATGACGAAAAAACTATAATCCGGGTAGCCTTTGGTTCATGCTTTCATAAAATAGGTTTGCACAACCCCAATCTGATAAATCAAATCCTTAAAAGGGAGCCACAGGCGATGATGCTCCTGGGTGATATTGCAGTTGATGACAGGGAAAACAATTTTAATATGCACCGTTCTGATTATCTTCTCCGGGACGTATCAAAACCATGGCAAAAACTTTCTGCCAGTGTACCACTATATACTTCATGGGACGATCATGATTATTTGAACAACGATCTGAGCGGTATCCCTGAAAGATTTGATAAAACTGACCAGAAAACACTCCGTACTTTATGGCAACAAAACTGGAACAATCCTGAAAGTGAAGAAGAAGGAATTTATTTCAACACCCGGCTTGGTGCGGTGGAATTTATAATGCTGGATACCCGGTCGTGCCGTGAAGGAAAAAAACGGGGAAAATACGGTTCTTATTTAGGCACAGACCAACAAAACTGGTTAAAAGAAACTTTGACAAAATCTACAGCTCCATTTAAAGTAATTTCAAGCGGGACTATGTGGTCTGATTACATAACCAATGGAAAGGATTCCTGGGGTACATGGGATACCTTAGCGCGGGAAGAAATATTCAGCCTCATAGAAACAGAAAACATCACAGGTGTTCTATTGATTAGCGGAGATCGCCATGGTGCACGTGGATTTCGTATACCCAGACATTCCGGATTTAATTTTTATGAATTTGAAGCTGCATCACTTGGAGGTGTTCCAGGTCCTGATGCAATGGCAAAAGATTCTATTAACCAGATTTTTGGTTATCAGGGAGCGGAAACAATTGCTTTTGGTGAGTTTACTTTCAACACCAAGGGAGCTAATCCTCTTGTTATTTTTAGACTAATTGATGAATTTGGCAATATCCTGGAGGAACATGAATTAACATATGCCCGGTTAACACCACGTAACTATTAAATTATCTTATGGCTAAAGTTAAGGTGAGAATTCAGAAATTAAATCTTTCCTTTGGCTGAGATGAAACCTGAAAGTCCGGAAACTCCATAAAACAATACCCGCCCTTAATGGTTCTATAATATCATTCTCAGCAATGAAAATGTATTAGAAACATATTAACCCGGTGGTATGCTATGAGAAAACTGATCATGTGGAACATCATTACCCTCGATGGCTATTTCCAGGGAGACCAAAACTGGGATTTATCCTTCCACAATATAATATGGGGGCCGGAGCTTGAGAAACTGAGCATTGAGCAATTGAAATCAGCTGATTATCTTGTTTTCGGCCGGGTAACCTATGAAGGAATGGCTGAGTACTGGAAAACGGAGGAAGGTGAAATTGCAGATCTCATGAACAAAATTCCGAAACTTGTATTTTCCAGGACACTGAAATCGGCCGACTGGAAAAATTCCACCCTGATTTCAGGAGATGCATCTGCTGAATTAGCAAAAATTAAGGCGGGTGGATCCCGGGATATGTATGTATTCGGAAGTGCCAATCTTTCTGAAACATTTATAAAAAACAATCTTTTTGATGAATACCGTATCGGAATTGCTCCTGTACTATTGGGAAGCGGACGGTTGTTGTTCAGTAAGGGAACCGTTGGTGAACTTGGCCTTATTTCCACGCAAACAGTTGAAACAGGTTGCGTTATCTTAAGATATGCAAACAAGGCAGCCGGTATGTGAGATTTCTACTTTAACCTGTACCAGCCTTTCCTGTATTTATTTGTTTTGGGATTGATTACCCTCGTGAACAGGCTGCCTTTCCTTTTTTTGATATCGTATAACAGAAGCCTGTTCACTTTAATTTTAAGGTCTTCATATGCCGGAATACCATCATTGTAAAAAAGATTGCTGTTCATGTTAAGAATATGCCTGGCAATATGCTTTACATGAAGTCCCTGTTGCCTTGCTCTTTTATCGGCAAGAATAATTTTAACAGAATCTCTGATATTCATATATGTCTGAACCTGGAATGAAACAAAATTCCCCATGACTATTTCTGATGATATCCAGCCATGCGGCAGAAGCGGCAAGATAAAAAATTCTGAAGCTTGTAATCAGGCAGGTAAATTAAATTATCCACTATTTCTTAACAGGCACAGAGCCGGGAGCAGAGGGTAGAGGGCACAGGGCAGAGGGCAAGAAAAAAGAGCAAAGTGCCCGGGGTGAAAAAAAAGGAAGGTTTGTCGGACTTAGCCTGCAGACTTAAAGTCTTTAAATTCCTCAAGTTCCTTGACAATCTGCAGAGTGCACAGTGCAGAAGGCAAAGAGCAAAAAGAAAAGAGCATAGTGCATTGTGCGAAACCCCCCTGAACATTTACCCTTACTTCATGTTTCATTTTTGTTAAATGGTTAACACACAACTCTCAAATAAATCAGTTATGGATAATACATTGAAGACAGCTGTTATTTACTACAGTTCAACCGGGAACAACTACCAGATGGCACAGTGGGCGGCGGAGGCAGCCAAAAATGAGGGCTCTGAGGTGAGGCTTCGTAAAGCTCCCGAACTGGCTCCCGAGTCGGCCATTGAGCAGAATCCGGCATGGAAAAAACATTACGATGCAACCCGTGATGTGGAGGAGGTGAGCATGGATGAACTTGACTGGGCTGATGTATATGTGTTTTGTGTGCCTACCCGGTATGGCAATGTCCCGTCACAGATCAAGCAGGTTCTTGATTCTGCAGGACGGCTTTGGCAGCAGGGTAAGCTGATGAACAAGGTAGTTACTGCTACCACCAGCGCCATGAACACGCACGGTGGACAGGAGACAACCTTGCTTTCCTTATTTACCACAATGTATCACTGGGGAGCACTGGTTGTTACACCAGCCTATACCGATGATTCATTGTATGCAGCAGGAGGGAATCCTTATGGTGTCAGCGTATCAGTTGACGGGCAGGGACAAATGAAGGAAGACAGGGAAGTGATAAAAAAAGCTCTTTTTCACCAGGTAAAAAGGGCCGTTGAAATCGGAAAGCGCATCAACGGAAAATAAATTATCGCTTTTTCCAAATTTTTTATCATGCTTTTCCCGGATCTTCTGTTGTTTTGTTAAACTTAAAAACCTTGTACAGGTAGCCAATGGATGGAAAGATGATCAGCACACCTACAACCAGTGCAATCAGCATGTAATATTGTGTCTGTTCAGGTGCGCTGGAATTCTGCAGGGTTATGTCCTGACCATCATTAATTTTAACAAGGATGGGAAACTGGATGGCAAACCAGCCTGCAACAATCATAGTGGTCTGGAAACCGGCAATGAACCGCACCAGGTTTTGCTTCCTGGATTCAAGGTTGATCCAAAGCAGGGGCAGTGCCAGAGTGGCCAGCACAACACTTACAATGCTTGCAGGCGACTGGATAAATTCCCTGAACAGAGGATGCCCTTCTATTTCGGCAGCCGTAAAAACCATACCACCTGCAATGACCATAGCTGTAATGAGATATTTTGCCAGGCGCCCGAACCGTTTGATGTCAGCTTCATCATCTATTTCTCCCAATGTATATATGTTTGCCAAAAAAGCAAACATGATGACCAGGAACATACCCAGGCTGAAGGAAAACAGGTTAAACCAGGGATTGATATACACCATGTAAAACCCCTTGCTCAAATCCCGGGTGATATCGCCAAGGATGATTCCCCCCATTGAAACTCCCAGAAAAAAGGTTGTGAAAAGGCTTGAGTACCTGAAAATGGCAGAATAAATTGCATTTGTTCTTTCTTCTTCAATGTCATAATGTCGGAAGGTGAATGCAGAGCCACGGAACACAATTCCGATAAGCGCCAGCAATACCGGAATATGCAAGGCGGTCATTACAGTGGAATAAACTGACGGAAATCCAACAAATAAAATCACGATTACCAGAATAAGCCAAACGTGATTCGCTTCCCATACCGGGGCAATGGCTCTCGAAACAATTTTTGCTGCTTTTCCGCGGGAGAACAGTTCGATAATCCCACCGCCAAAATCAGCTCCTCCAAGAAGAACATAAAGCAGGAGGCTTATAGCCATGATGGCAAATATGATCTCAGTCATTTTTGTTGTATTTAACGTGCAACATTTTAATCTGACGGCTGAAGAGCCATATAACAATAAAAGTAAGCATCAGGTAAAGCAACGTGATAATGTAAAAAGTGTACTGTATGCCAGGCATAGGTGTCAGTGAGTCACGTGTTTTCATAATGCCGTATATGATCCATGGCTGTCGTCCCACTTCGGTTACGATCCATCCTACCTCTACGGCTATGTAGCCAAGGGGTATGGAAAACACAAGAAGGTATAACCACCAACGCTTTTCGAGCCAGTGTTTCCACCTGAAGGTCCCTGCAAGGAAGATAATTCCCAGCAATGCCAGGAACATACCTATGGCCACCATGAGCTGAAAAGAGAGATGTGTAATCATTACCGGAGGCCATTCATCACGTGGAAACTCTTCCAGTCCCTTTACCTCGGCATTAAAATCGCCATGTGCCAGAAAGCTTAGAGCGCCGGGGATTTCGATGGCATAGTTTACAGCTTGATTGTCAACATCCGGAAGGCCGCCAATCAACAGGGGTGCACGGGTGGTTGTTTTAAAAACTGATTCGAAGGCTGCCAGCTTTGCGGGTTGCAGTTTTGCCACCATTTTGGCAGCATGATCTCCACTCAACGGTTGCAGGATGGCTGCCACTGACCCAAAAGCAAGGGCGATCGTAATGGCTTTTTTATGTAAATCATATTTTGTTCTAAGGTACAGCAGGGCATGCACGCCTGCTACGGCAAACCCTGTGGCTGAAAATGCAGCTATGGTCATGTGGTGCGTCTGGTGAAACCATGCCCTGTTGAACATGGCAGCTACAGGGTCAATGTTTTCTGCCTGCCCGTTTACCCAGTCAAAGCCGGCGGGAGCATTCATCCATGCATTGGCCGAAATCACAAATACACCCGACATCACACCTGCAACACCTATAACGAACCCAATATACAGGTGGACCTTTTTGTTAATCCTGTTCCAGCCATACAGCCAGAGTCCCAGGGCAATGGCTTCAACAAAGAAGGCTGTGCCTTCCCATGAAAAGGGTAACCCAAAAATGGGACCGGCATGATGCATAAAGGTAGGCCACAGCATGCCCAGTTCGAATGAAAGCAACGTTCCTGAAACGGCACCCACAGCAAAAAATATGGCTACACCCTTTGCCCATGTTTTTGCAAGGTCAAGATAAACAGGGTTATTGGTTCGCAGCCACTTCCACTCTGAAACAAACATGAACCACGGCATTACCATACCGATACAGGCAAATACAATGTGGAACCCAAGTGATACCCCCATTTGCCATCGCGCGGCCAAAAACTCATCCATGATATACTTATTTTGAAATTAAATGCAAAACATTTTAGTAATATCCCCCCTCACCCGGACTCTTTCTGATGAGCTAAATTACAATAATTATTTTAATGCTTCACCCACTTTCTCCTGCAGGCGCGGAATTACATCCTGAATAAACCATTCATTCTTTGCCTGCCAGATATTGTTTCGCGGAGAGGAATGCGGCAGCACAAAATAATAAGGCAGGTATTCCTCAAAATGCCGTACGGTTTCTGTAAGCGTTGGTTTGGCCGCGGGCCCCAGGTAAAACGACTGTGCATATTTTCCTACAAGAACTGTCAGCCTGACATTTTCCATATGGTTCAGCAGCCGTTGGTGCCAAAGGGGTGCACACTCGGTCCGTGGTGGCAGGTCACCCGACTTTCCCCTGCCCGGATAGCAGAAGCCCATAGGTATCAAAGCTATTTTCTCCGGATTGTAAAAGGTTTCCTTATCAACCTGCATCCAGTTGCGAAGGGTATCGCCGCTTTTATCGTCCCATGGAATGCCACTGAGGTGAACTGCAAGCCCTGGTGCCTGGCCCACAACTACAATCCGGGCACTGGGATGAGCTGTCACAACAGGTCTTACCCCCTGGGGAAGATGTTTTTCACAATGTATGCAGGCCGATATCTCCTTTAAAAGCTGTTCCATATAAAAATGAACCGGGAAAATTTTCCCGGCAGTAAGGGTTTTATTTTTTAAAAGGTCATAGTTTTATATCTGCTCCCAGCCCTGCCTGTAGTTTCGCCTGATCCACTGCTCAGAAGCTTCTACAGCTTTCAGTGTGGCAAACTCATTGTTGTAACGTGGCTTGCCCGCGGATATTTCGAAATTAATTTTTGTTGGAATACGCAGAACATCAGCAGAGACAATGTTAGTAAACCGCATGTTGGAAGCATCCCACTCCAGCTTTCTGCTGAGGCTTTGCATTCGCACTGCCAGTGGGCCAAGCAGCACTATTTCAGTGAGCGGCCCGGCATATTCAAAACCGGAGGCAGTATTCAGCCGTGTTTCACGTGGCTCTTTTGCTGCCCTTACCCAGTCCTGTTCATGACCCCCTTCCATTGGATTAAATATTCTTCGGATGGTTTTCTGAGGTTCCTGAAAATTTTCCATTTCACTCAACGGCAGAAGGGTGGGGTTTTGTCCGAATGCACCACACATGATTTTTCCGCGGGTTCCGTGAAAGATACATCCTCCGTTTTCATCCCCCATCATCTCGCCCGGTTTTAGTTCAGAAGGGCGTGGAGGCATCAGTCCGCCGTCGTACCAGTGAACCGTCACTTCGGGCATTGCCACCTTTGGAAGGTTGTCGCGCCGGGGAAACTCATACCTGATGAGTTCTGAATTGGGGAGTGAGTGGATATTGAAGCCCGATGAACTTGCTTCAACCGAACTGGGATGGTTAAGCATGAGGGCCTTGTAAACGGGTTCCAGGATTTGCGGCCCCATGTCGCCTGCCGCCCCAGTGCCAAAATTCCACCATGCACGCCACAGCCATGGGTGAAAATCGGGGTGGTAATCATACCATGCAGCGGGACCTACAAACAGGTCCCATTCAAGGTTGCGGGGAGCACGCCTGCCCTTTTCGGGGGCAGTAAGGAACTGCGGCCATGTAGGCCTGTTTGTCCATGCATCGGCATGGGTGACTTCACCAATCACCCCGGCCCAGATCCATTCACAGATGCTTCGGATGCCATCGCCTGAATTGCCCTGGTTGCCCATCTGGGTAGCCACACCGTACCTGCGGGCATTGTCGGCCAGAAGGCGTGCTTCATAAATGGAGTGGGTAAGCGGTGTCTGCAAAAAAACATGCTTTCCGGTGCGCATGGCAAGTACAGCAGGAAGTGCGTGCGAATGGTCGGGCGTTGCAATAACAACCGCATCAATGTCTTTCTGCTGGTCGAACATCACCCTGTAATCCCTGTGCTGTTTTGCCATAGGCCAGCGCTTGAATGAAGTGGCCGCTAAATCCCAGTCAACATCGCAAAGCGCCACAATATTTTCAGTTTCCACATTCCGGAGATTGATATAGCCATAGCCGCCCACTCCTATGCCTGCAATATTGAGCTTGTCGCTTGGAGCCTTATGTCCCAGCCCTGCAACCACATGTGAGGGAAGAATTGTAAAACCTGCTGTTGCGGTTGCTGCACCTGCAATAAATGCCCGGCGGGAAATCATGTTCATCTTTTTATCCATATTTTTCAAAAACGTTCAATACCTGAACAGGTTGATGCAAAGTAGAAAAAAAATCAGATACCTTCCAATTTTTCAGGAATTATAAAAAATGAAGTAGACCGGGATACTTGTTTGGTAATTCGTTTTGGGAGGCGGGGATTCCAATCCACGCATTTATTATTTAGATATTTAAATCAGCGGATTGGAATCCGCTGCTCCCTGTAAGGAACAGGTTATTAAATGAAATGGTCAGGTCCAAACTCAACCCAAACTCAACCTTAACTCAATGTAAATTCAATTATAATTGACTTTGTATTGACTTTAAATTGAATTTACATTGAGTTTACATTGAATTTAATATAGGGATGGTATCTTTTTTTTTTACTGAAATCAGAATATAGGGATTGATTTAGTCATCAACACTGATAATGTTTTGAAAGCAGGTTAAAGGTATTGCTTTTCAGCCTGGCACAAAAAAAAGAGGCTGCCAAAAATGACAGCCTCCTGTTAAAAGTCGTATAATAATGACCTGACTATGCAGGCATATCGGGAAGACTCCAGGGCTTACGATAAGTATGTCTGATAAGCTCTGCAGCAAATTCTTTGGCAGGAACCGGGTCAGTCCAGGTTTTTCTGAACGACGGGTGTCCGTCCTTGATTTCAAAACCATCTTTGATAACTGTGCGGACAGTTTCGTCCGCTCCCAGGTTGGTGAATTCCATTTTTTCACCGTTCCAGTCGAGAACTTTGTTCAGCGACTGCAGGCGAACAGCAAGAACACCCATAACAACCATTTCGTTAAACGGTCCGGCTTCGTAGAATGCCGAAGCTGTTTCTACACGGTTTTCAGGGGATTCCTTACATGCACGTACCCAATCCATTTCATGACTGGTTTCGATTCTGCGGCGGAATTTCGGTGCATCCGGCTTGCGGCCTGAAAGCAACCATGGGTTTACACCGTAGCAACCACAAATAAGACTGTCTTTGGTACCGTGGAAAATTACACCACCACCGGCGTCATTTGGGTTTTTGCCTGCCGGCCATCCTTTTGGAAGGTTCCATTTAATACCACCATCGTACCAATGTACATCAACCTGTTGGAACTGAGCGCCTTTTTTCATGCCTTTCCACGGACGTTTTGCCGCACGTGCAGGGAATGTAAGCTTCACGGATTGTGAAACAGGAGCACAGTCTTCAAGCAGAAGGCTGGAGCTACCCTGAGCCTGGGTTGGATATCCCAGTTCGAGCCCAACAAATACAGGATGCAGAATATGGCATGCCATATCACCTAGGGCGCCTGTACCATAGTCCCACCAGCCACGCCAGTTCCAAGGGTGGTAGATTTCATTGAACGGACGCATTTTTGCCGGTCCAACGAAAAGGTCCCAGTCGAGGGTATCAGGTACCCAATGACCGGCTTCCGGAGTGTTCAAGCCCTGAGGCCAGATAGGACGATCGGTAAAAGCTTCTACTTTTGTTACCTCACCAATTTCGCCGTTGGCCAGCCATTCAGTTACGAGGTTTACACCTTCGCCCGATGAACCCTGGTTACCCATTGAAGTAGCCACTTTGTGTTTATCAGCCAGTTTTGTTAAAAGGCGTGATTCATAAACAGAGTGGGTAAGTGGTTTCTGCACATATACGTGCTTGCCCATTGTCATTGCATGAGCAGCTGTAATGGCATGAGTATGGTCGGCAGTTGCAATAACTACTGCATCAAACTCTTTCCCCATCTCGTCGTACATCCTGCGCCAGTCTTTGTATTTTTTGGCTTTCGGATAACGGTCGAATACGCCGTTTCCACCGGTGTATTTCCAGTCGACATCGCAGAGTCCGACAATGTTTTCGGCTTCCAGGTTTTTCAGGTTAGCAAAACCCATACCTCCGACACCAACACCTACGATGTTTAATTTATCACTTGGAGCTTTATGCCCCAATCCGGCCACAACATGGCGCGGAACAATAGTAAGACCTGCTGCAGCAGCAGCTGTCGTTCCAAGGAATGCTCGCCTTGTAACAACACTTTTGTTCGAATTTTTCTCCATATTAATCGAAGTTTTAATTGGATAGGTATTTTTTATTCCTATTTATTATTTCATAAAAATCTGCTAAATATAACCATAATCAGGTTTCCCTCAAATACCGGCTTTATTACAAAGGATTTAAATTTAAGAAAAAAACCATTATGGTGACATGATTTTGAATGTTTTAATTTATAAAAAACCATTGAACTTCATCTACTTAAGATAAAAGTCAATAAAGCTGTTCTATGGTTGTTAAAAAAAATCAATTTGATTGAATATGCTCTTTAATCTATTTTTGGCCTCAAATTTTTAATGAGTCTAAATAACAAGTTCATAAACCATTTAAAAAATAAAAATATGTTGACAGTAGGAGACAAATTTCCGGCATTTGAGAAAAAGGCAGTTGTGTCGGTTGAGCCAGGTAAAGAATTTAAAAATATTTCAGGTAATGAAGTAAGTAATGGCAGGTGGACTGTTTTTTTCTGGTGGCCACTTGATTTTACCTTTGTGTGCCCAACTGAAATTTCTGCCTTTAATGATTATTATGAAGAGTTTGAAAAACGAGGAGCCAACCTGTTTGGCGCTTCAATTGATTCTGAATATGTGCACCTTGCGTGGAGAAACAATCATCCGGACCTGAAGAACCTGAGGTTTCCCATGATTGCCGATACTTCAAAGTCATTGTCGGAAGAATTGGGAATCCTTGAAAAGAAAAATAAGATTGCATACAGGACCACTTATATTATTGACCCGGAAGGAACCATACAGCATGTATCAGTAAACGGACTGGAGGTTGGCCGTAATGTGAAAGAAACGCTGCGCCTGCTCGATGCATTCCAGACAGGTGAACTTACTCCCTGCAACTGGGAACCCGGTCAGCTTACGTTGAACTAAATTTAACTTTCTATGTTCATATAAAAATCGGACATAATTCATAATTGTTTTTGATCTGCTTTACAAAGATTCGTTGAAAGAGGAACCGGAAGGTTCCTTTTTCTGGTTTTATACCATATTGGTTTATTTTTCTACCCATAGCTTGTATTTCTGGTACCGTGATTCGATTAGGCAGGAT
>Ga0209347_1003165_pt1 | contig 19853 bp, 19 predicted proteins | sample AutmiccommuBRH23_FD_187382 | JGI IMG/M metagenome (GOLD analysis project Ga0209347, IMG submission 187382) | Deep subsurface microbial communities from Mt. Terri, Switzerland - Autotrophic microbial communities BRH/23 (SPAdes) (version 2) | ecosystem: Environmental > Aquatic > Deep subsurface >...
CTGGGCCTGTGAACATGGTTACAGGAGTAGTGCTCGATAAACTTAATATCATACTTGTGCAGTTCCTCTTTCACGAAATGGAAGTATTCGTTTAGTCGTCCGAAATAGTTTGCGTAGTCGAATCTCACGTGAAAGCCGTAGTTCATTGCTGTATCGATATTGGCGCTTGCGAAACCTTCTGCTCTCCTTTTCACCTTATCTCTGATCACTTTCTGGGACCAGAGCAGATCATCCAGCGTATTCCACCAGCTGGCAACCCTTCTTGGCCGGAATGGTATATCGGGCGCAGTAATCAGTCCGTTCACCGGAGAAAAATGGATATAAGGTTGTTCTCCAACAGCAGCATAGAGTTGTCTTCCCAAACCAGCTCCGGCAACAACAAGGGAGGATCTTTTTAAAAAATCTCTTCGGTTAATGATTGTTTTCATATGTTTTTATTATTGTCTATCAAAGGTATAATTGCGACAGTATTGTATCATTGTCGGTTTGCGGCATTCCTGCAATTATTATCAGCAGGGACTAAATGACGGAGAAACTGATTGTAAAGCGCTTCCGCAATCAATTCATGTCCCAGATCATTAGGGTGGATACCGTCCAGGTATAGGAAATCGATATTCCCGGCTACATTGGTTTCGGATGCATGCTCATTGAACAGCTCCCAGGAATCAACAAGTGGTACCTCCTGTTCTCTTGCGATCGCCCTTACACAGTTGGCATATTGCTCCACCTGGGTAATTCTGAACTGCTCATACTTACTCCCCAGAGGATTCGGTGTGAGAAGGATTACCTCTCCTCCCTGTTCTTTTATTTTTTTGATAAAGAACTCGATATTATCCCGATACTTTATCAGGGATATCCTTGCTTTGCCATGGATCCCCTCATCCTGATAGGCATCGTTCAGTCCGAAATTGATGATTACCCACTGGGGGCAATGAACCAGCACATCAGATTGAAACCGGTCCATCCCGTGTCTCACCTTCGCGAAATCGTTGTCATTAACAGAGCCTGTATGGCTGCTTCCAACCCCTGAATTGATTACCACAGCAGCGATACCCGCCATATTCATCTTCTCCTGCAGCCTGACAGAGTAAACTTTCTCTACTCCTCTCCTGTGTGCAGTGGTAGAATTGCCAAACGCCACAATCTTCAACGAATCGGCTTGTGCATAAAGCGTCAGGGAAATCAGGAAGAACGTAACTGCCGGTATTATTCTATGCATCATTTTTATCACTTCTTTCTGTTTTTATAGGATCTCATACGGCCATCCTGTCACCTTCTTGTTCTGATCTTATGTCCCCACAGCGCGTAGAGCGCGATGATCAGATAACAGGGGACCACCATCAAGTATGCCTGACGGGCATCCAGGCTGCCGGCAAGCTGCTCGTAGATCAGCGGCAGTACCGCTCCTCCCGAAATAGCCATCACCAGCAGCGATGAGCCGCTCTTGGTGAAACGACCCAGATCGGAGATCGCCAGGGGCCAGATGGAGGGCCACATCAGGGAGTTGGCAAGGCCCAGCAGGGCGATAAAAAGCACCGAGGTAAATCCGCTGGTGAGCTGTGAGGCGATGATGAACACGATGCCCAGCACGGCGGAGAACACCAGGGACTGCTGTTGGGAGAAGTATTTCGGTATCCCCACAATACCGATGATATAACCCGTAAGCATAAAGAAGAGGGTCATCGAGGTGAAGAGCTTGGCGCTGCTCAGGGCAATTCCCTGATAAGAGCCGTAGCCGATGATGGTATTGCCGGCAATCACCTCTACCCCCACATAGATGAAAAGGGTGAAAACACCCAGCATCAGATGGGGGAACTGCGTGATCCGCTTTTTATCGGCACTGTAGCTCGTTTCAAAAGCGTCCAGGTCCTCTTCCTCCTCCTCCACCACCTCCGGAAGGGAAGAGAAGTAGATGGCCACCGCGACCACGATCAACAGGGCGGCAATAAGCAGATAGGGGACAATCACCTTCTGTGCCAGCTCATTGAGCACCACCGTCTTCTCGGCGACGGCCATCGTCTGCAGGGCGGCGGTCAGGCCGTCAGCATCATTGAGCACGATAGAGCCCAGGATCAGCGGTCCCAGGATACCCGCCACACCGTTGCATATCCCCATGATGCTCATGCGGCGGGCTCCGCTTTCACGGGGACCCAGGATGGTGACATAGGGATTGGAGGCTGTCTGAAGAATGGAAAGACCCAGCCCCTGCACAAAGAGACCCAGCAGGAAGATCCCGTAGATACGGGTCATGGCTGCAGGGATAAACAGCAGTGATCCCACGGCCATGCTGATCAACCCGATGGAGAGGGCATGCTTGTATCCTATCTTTTTCAGCAGATAGCCCGAGGGTATAGCCATCACAAAGTAGGAGATGTAGAAGGAGGAAGAGACCAGCATCGCCTGCAGCGATGTCAGCTCACAGGCGATTTGAAGGTAGGGGATCAAAACAGCGATGGCCCAGGTGACAAAGCCGAAGATAAAAAACAGTCCCCCGATAATCATTAAGGGATACAGATAGGCTTTCTTGCGAGCTGCATCCATCATTCTGGTATCCCCCCGTTTTGGTGCAGTGCCTTCAGGGCGTTGGCCACACTACCCTGCTCTAGCAGAAACGCATGCGCCTGCGCATAGTCACTGATATCGGATTTATCCATCAGTATGCGCACAGCCCTGTCGGTGATCTTATAATTGATCAGCTGCACGTTCACCATCCTGTTGTCAAGCACCCTGCCCATCTGGATCCAGACGGTGGTGCTGATCATGTCAAAGACCATCTTCTGGGAGGTGCCTGCTTTCATCCGCGTGCTGCCGGTGACAAACTCGGGACCGGTGATTACCTCAAGGGGGTAGTCGGACACCTCCGCGATCGGTGAGCCGGGGTTGTTGACAATGCAGCAGGTGGTGATGCCATGTGCCTTGCACATTCTCAACCCCTGCAACACAAACGGCGTGGTGCCGCTGGCTGAGATACCCATCACAATGTCCCTGGGGGAGACGCCCTTTTCGGTCAGCATCTGCCACGATTCTTCCGTGTCATCCTCCTTCTCCTCAAGGGCAAGGATCAGCTTATCTATACCCCCGGCGAGCACGGCGCTGATGGTATCGTCCTCCATGCCGAAGGTGGTAGGAAGCTCGAGCACATCAAGCACCGAGAGCCTGCCTCCCGTACCTGCTCCCAGGTAGATCATCCTGCCTCCTGCTTTAACCTTCTCCACAACCGCCGTCAGCAGCCTGTCGAACTGTGGCTTGGCGGCCTCCAGAGCCAAGGCTATCTTTTTGTATTCGGTAATCAATCCGGAGGTCAGCTCCTCGACGCTTTTCTTCTCCAGATCGTTGTATAACGAGGGTTGTTCTGTAATTTTTTCCATAAGTGTTGTTCTGTTCCAAATAATTATTCTGTTTGTTTCTCTTTTCGACGTGTACGTTCTCTATCTGTTGTTTTCTTTTATCTCCGAGATGATCTTCTCTTCCACATCCATAGGAAAGGTGTCGGCCATGCCGTACCAGTAGAAGGAATCCATCCCCTCATAGTTCTTCTTCTCGATATGCAGACAGGTGGGCAGATAACTGGAGACATCGTTCGTGTATCCTGCCACCGAGACCATCCTATCAGGCCAGAGAGCCTTTACCCCCAAGCCGTAGGGGGTGGTCGTCTCCCGTGAGAAGCCCACCAGCTTCCAGTTACCGACATTAACGGTATGCACATAGACCGGCATGGGAAGTCGCTTCAACCCCTTCTCCAGGTTGTCCAGCATGATCTCACCCCAGGTGTGGTTACGCTCGGCGAGCATCGCGTTGGCATTGATCGCTTCATCTCCTGTGAGGGACAGGATCTGCTCCCTGCTTCTTATTGCCACCTCAATAGCCACGGTGTCGAGATAAAAGGTGAGTGGTCCGCTAAGCTTCTGCATGGGGCCATCCAGCACCTCCAGCACCGCATGGGCAAGCTTCTCGCCCGTGATAGACTCCGGGTTATCAAGGGGGTTGACATCACCGGCAGTACCCTGAAGAAAGAGGGTGCGGCTGACTCCTTTCTTCTCCTCGAGCACTTTCCTTGCTACCCCGGGGAAATTGGCGGAGAGGGTGAACCGTTCAGACGCTTCGCTGAATACAGGATGACAGGCTGCCATAAAGAGATACCCTTCACTCTGATCGTGCTGATAGCGGAAGCGCAGCACATCGACAGCATCGTCATAGATCTCCGGTCGATCCCTGAGGCTCCTGTTGTAACCGAGCTGGGCACTACCCCGTCCGAAGAAGAGATCGGCCGGCTTTGCATTGTCGAGCGACTCCTCCACCGCCTTCACGATCGCCTCACGCACATAGCTATAGAGATAGGTGGAATCAGCAATACGGTTACTCTGCTGCCACGTGGGCCACCTCTGGGTGACCGGGGCGAAGTGGGTGTGGGAAGAATTGATGAACAGTGCCGAGGGTGGAAGAGACCTCTTTTTATAAAGCTCTTCCTTGACCATCGCCGTAAAGGTGTCGTTGATTCCCGTCAGATCAAGCCCGACGATAACCACCGTCTGCCCGCCGCTACTGATCGAGAGGGCGCGGGCGGAGAGCTCGCCACGGCTACGGTGCTCCCGCTGATAGAGTATGTTGTTGTCATCTATCCCGTAGAACTGGCCACCGCCAAGGGCAATGGCTCTGATCTCCTCTGATACGGTCACACCGTTCTTGTATCCTATCCTGATCCATTTACCCTGCTGATAGCTGCCTCCCTGCTGATAGAGTACTCCATCCCGGGTGAGGGCCACAAGCTTATCCGCATCGCCGGCAAGCGAGACGATGCCCGCAAGGGGGAGAAATGAGGCATTGTCCCATTGCAGCTTCCGGGACCTGAGACCGGCCACGCGGAACGATCCCTCACCGTCGGCCAGATAGAGCTTCTCGCCGGAGACAGTGAGCGCACTTACTGGCAGGTCCACTGTGCCGAGATCCTTCCACCTGAACCGTTTTTTGGATAAATCACCCTTTCTCAGCTCTCCTTCGGATGTGAGGCCGTAGATCGTGTTCCCCGCGATGGCAATATGCCGGATACCGGCTGCCTCGCCGATCTTCGCCCAGCCGGAGGTATCTGCCGGACTTCGCCGGTAGAGCGAATGACCATCTACGTAACAGAGATGGGTCTCTCCTGCGCTGAACGCTGTATAGGAGGGGATAGAGCCCTGCGCTTTCCACTGGAGGGTGAAACGGCCTTCCCAGGGAGCGGCGTAACCGGCAAGGGCCAGGGAGACAAACTGATCGTCAGGCTCCAGGCTCACCGATGAAAAACCCACCCGGTACGTATCCTGCGAGAAACAGGGATACAGAAACAAAACAATCAACTGAGAGATAAAGAGTGTTTTTATTCTCATAATTTATACTATTTAAACTGTTTGAGACCTTTATAATGAAGGCTCGTTTGATTCGTAATGGAGTAAAGGCGTACTACATCTTGCTGATAGCCTTCGCCTCGCGTGAGATCTTGCGGATGGCATCTGCAATCTTTTCCATATCGCTCTTGCTGCCCAGCAACATCGTCTGATAAAACCATAATGCCTCCTCCTGGCAGAGCTTGTCGTTCACCGGACAGGAGAGCTGCTCAAGCCACTGTTGCATTCGCTTCTCACCGTACACCTGCAGGTAATGCCTGTTCTGGGCCAGGTTCCTTACGTAGGCATCTTTGGTCAGTGTTCCGTAACCGGTGGAACAGGGGATCCCTTCGGCGCCGAGTGCCTGAATAAATTTAGCGCGGTCCATGCCGGCAAACGCCTTCTTGTCGTAGCGGAACATATAGAGATGGTAGGCACTGCGGGTAGTACCCTCATAAAGTTTGGCCGGCCTGATACCCGGGATCTCTGAAAGCATCTCCGTCAGATAGTCTGCATTATCGGAACGACGTTGCACCTGTTCCGGGATACGGGTCATCTGCGCCAGAAGGATCGCTGCCTGGAACTCTGTCAGCCTAAGATTGGATGCGCGTGTGCCCGAGCCGGGCTCGAGGCTCGCTGCATCGGAGCCCTGGCCCTGATGGTGGAAGCTGTAGCATTTGTTATAGAACTCCTCGTTGTTGGTGATGATGGCTCCCCCTTCGCCTGAATTCAGGTTCTTGGAACCCTGGAAGCTGAATGCACCGCCAAGGCCGTAATTGCCTACTTTTTTCCCTTTCCACTCTGCGAAGTGTGCCTGGCAGGCATCTTCGATCACAGGAAGGTTGTACTTCGAGGCAACCTTCATCACAGTGTCGATATCAAAGGGGGATCCTCCGATATGTACAGGCATCAACACCTTCGTAGCGGGGGTTATTGCCGCCTCAATTTTTGTGGCGTCGATCTGGAAACTCTCGATATCGGTATCCACAAAGATGGGGAGCGCGTAGTTCTGGACAATCACATTATAGGTGGCGATAAAGGTGTAGGGAGGGAGGATCACCTCGTCTCCGGGACCGATATCCAGCGCGCCGAGCATGGTGTAGAGCGCCGTGGTGCCACTGGAGGTGGCAAGGGCATGTCCAGAGCCGGTCATACCCCTGAAGGCACCTTCAAAACGGGGTGCCGTGGGGCTACCCAGACGGCACCACTGCCCACTATGCAACACTTTCATCAGCTCCTGCTCTTCAGGGGCACCAATCACCGGCCAGCCCGGCCAGCTGCCGTTGAACGACCGCTTACCACCCAAAATGGCCGATCGACGTGTCTGCGATTGCATCGTGTAGGGGATACCTGACAACCCCATGGCAGCTCCCATACCTATCATTGATGTGTTTCTGAGAAAATCTCTCCGCTTCATTGTTTTATTTTTCATATTGATTTCTTTTTTAAGTAACTTGATGAAAAAGTAGCATCTACAATATATTCAAATGATGGTAACGATCTCTAAACTGAACAAGTGGAGGATCGTTTTCATTCAACTCGGTAATCAAATAATTGATATCAGACAGATCAGAGACCTGGTAACGTTTTGAGAAATTTAATTTTTCTGAAATTGTGAGCAGGGCATTCCTTTCTGAAACCTGAAACATCGCCCTGTTCACCTCCCCTACTTCCAAATCGATATCTGTCATCCCTCTTTCCACAGAAACAGCATTCACACCCATAAAACAGAGATCAAACCTCATTTGGTGGAGCTCATTGATGGTGCGTGAACCGACATGAATATTGTGATCTCTCTTCAAGTGACCTCCAATCGTATATACACTTATGTTTGGGTGGTCTGACAGCGTGGTTGCAATTTGGGGACTTATGGTAAATATTGTCAGAGTGAGATTATCCGGAATGATCTTTGACAGTTCAAAAAGGGTTGTTCCTCCCTCAAAAAGCAGAGTCATGTTGTTTTCAATCAGCTTTACAGCTTTGGAAGCAATGATTCTCTTTTCTTCGATGGAGTATACATTTGCATCTGCGATGAAAGGCCTGATCAGGGAATTACTGATAGCTCCCCCATGTACCCTGACGATGTGACCGCTGTCGGCCAGTTCTTTTAAGTCTCTTCTGATAGTATCTTCCGAGACACTCAGCAAAAGACTCAGATCAACCGAAAGCACCTTGTTATGCAAATTTATTTGCTTCATGATGATCTGAAATCGTTCCTCTTTTAACATAACCTATATGTTATTTACTTACTATTTTGACTCCTTTTGCAATAGAAATAATGTCGACTTTCTCAACTTACAAAATAGGCATGCGTTTATATGCGTTTTTACAATACAAATATAGGCATATATCCGAACCCACAAACAACATTCTCAATAAAAACTGTTAAATACATTATATGTTCAATTTTAATCTTTATCAGGATATTGATCATTTTTCAGCTATGTTCAAATCGAACGATGGGTTTCGCATTTTAGTCGCTATATGCAGATGACAAAACAAAAAACGCATCTTTTACAATGTTATATTTTTCCAGAAATGTAACCTGATTTGGATGACAATATATCAATACCCCGTCTGCATATTGCCCTCCGTCATTGATCACTTTTCCCACATATTCAGGTGTAGTAGCTCCCAGCTTGGAGTGTGCATGTGAGTATACATCAATATAAATTGGGAATCCGATGTTGAACAGTTTTCTTAAATGCTCAATCTCAGGCTTCACCAGATCGGGATTCTTCAGATTTGCACCTGCCGGGTCAGATTCCGCTCTATAGGGGAATAGTATTCCGTCAAAATACTCCTGATAAGAAAAAACGAAAGAAGGTGTTATCTGCCTATAATAGGAACAGGGTATAAACTGTAATTTCGGATTGTGTTGATCGATCTCACTGATCATCTCTTCCAGATAAGAGGGTGTATATGTTGAGAGGTTATGCACAAAATCGTCGATACTTATGGCTACCAGATTAGGATACTGGACGCTCAATTTCGCAATCTCAGCACACCATTTCAGGTAATCGGTACCATAGGGTTCCGAGTTCCATTTCGCCTTTGGCTTTGACTCAGAAGGAGGGACAATGGTGATCCATACGGAAATATTGTATTGCTGAGCCACGGGTAAAAAAAGTTTTAAGTCATCCCAATCCTTTTCTCCTTTCCATACCAGCCAGTTATACGTATTTGCATGTAAATCCCTCAACTGAACGATCAACTTTGGTATATCAGCCCTCCCATTTTCCATTCTTGGCAATTCAGCATAGGTGCCAAGTACCATTTTCTCGCCAAAAACCTCCTGCGTTGTGAAACTCTTTTCTTTCCCGTAACTCATTGAACCCTCCCCCGAAAAAGCACGGTATGTATATGTTGTGGAGGGTAAGAGCTTATTGAAAACAACGCCAAAAACATTGCCTGATCTCTGTGTACTCAAATATTTTCTATAACCGGAACCATCATTGAGTTCAATCCCGAAGTCTGGCGACGGGAGATCGCCCATATCAATCACTTTTCCTTTACATAATGCAGAGATGTCGGTTACATCGGTTGCCTCCATTGTTTCCACAACAGGTAACTTTCTGATATCATCAACCGGATTTTTAGTACAGGAAAGAACCAATACCATGAATACCGTAATTAAGATATTCAAAAAAGTTCTCATAGCAAAAGTCTCATTTTACCGGTACAGGAGACAACCCTTATAAACAACCCGAAATGTTTATTTGAGCTTTGCAATGTTGTTATGGACTTTATCCACTGCGTTAATGATGTCGTCCATATCTGATTTTGATCCGAGCATAAGTCCGCCATTCCAAATCCAAAGGGATGAGTTATAGGTCTTAATCAAAGAGGGACAGTGATTACTCTGCTTGTATTGTTCAAAATCCAACTCTTTCGCCGTGTAACACTTCTGATATATATCGGATTTGAACACCTCATTCATCATCGGCTGAGCGTATAGCGGATCGTTCGGATAACCTGTTGCCACAGGAACTCCTTCGGCTTTGAGCGCATCGATGAACCGTTGACGCGGCAGACCATCTAGTTTGTCCTGATTGTAAACCATCGCATAAATATAATAAGAAGCGGCGGTTGCCCCCTTGTGCAGTTTGACTGGTGTGATACCGGGATAGGCAGCGAGCTTCTCATTGAGGTATGCCCCGTTTGCGTTCCTTATTTTGTGTTGTTCCTCCAGTTTCTCCATTTGGCACAATCCGATAACAGCCTGGTACTCTGCCATACGAATCTTGTTCGCTAAGATGAGCGCTGAGATGGAACTGATCTGTCCCGAGACGGAACCTGATGCGTATCCAAAATTGTGATAAGAATAGAGACGATCGTAATATTCGGTGTCGTCAGTCAGTATACCTCCTCCTTCACCTATGGGAAGGTTTTTCGATGCCTGAAAGCTAAAGCATCCGGCATTGCCAAAAGTCCCGACCCTCTTACCACCGATTTCCGCCAGATGAGCCTGACAGGCATCTTCCACAACGAATAAATTGTGCTCCTTAGCGATCTTCATAATAGAGGGCATGTCAGACGGATAACCACAAATATGAACCGGGAGAATACCCTTGGTTCGCGGAGTGATTTTCTTCTTGATCTGCTCGGGATCGATTTGAAATGTCTCCGGATTTATGTCCGCAAAAACGGGCATGGCTCCTTTGTAGAGGATGCCGAAAATAGAGGCGCTGAACGTGTAAGGTGAACAGATCACCTCATCGCCAGGACCAATGCCGGACTGCATCCATGCAGCACTCAAAGCATTGGTACCGTTGACCGTCGTGAGGCAATGCTTTGATTCGTGCATCTCTGCCCATTTATTTTCAAATTCGGTTACTTTACGGCTGCGCGACCAGACCCGGTTACCCATCACTTCGTTCATCCTTGGATTGAATTTCTCAGCATCCCATTGCGGCCAGGGCTGCCATTTTTTATTACCTCGAACAGAAGTTCCACCTAAGAGGGCGAGCTTATCGGTTGTATCCCGTGAATTTCCAAAAACAGGTGTAATACCCGAAACTGCCACCCCTGTGGTAGCGGCGGCCAACGTGCCAATAAAGCGACGGCGACTGATTTCATTTTTTTTCATGATGGTATCTTTTAAAAAATTGTTGAATGATCTTTTCGTATTCACTATTCATTCTTTTGCATGTTGTTTACGTTTTTCTGTAATTTGAGCCGTTCATATTGAAAGACTTAACCCAATTTGCACCACAATAGTAAACATTTTGCTGAAGATATACAAAACAAATCTGATCATTTGGAGATGTATCCTTCTATATCATGACAAATATAGAACAGATCCTACAATATCTGTTTTCTAATTACGCAATCCATCCCTCAAAATACGCAAATGTCCCATATTAAAGCAGATGAATCCCTGAAATAATTTGGTCGACTTTTACCCGAGTCAGTCCCATTACTCGTTCCAATAGCGGTTGAATTTGACGGTCATACGCTGCATAAGGCTATCGAACAAGTGGATCAGATGACAGATCGCACAAAAAAGGGAGTGATCTTTACTTAATTATTACTTGCGAGACTTGGGTAAATTATTGTAAATAACTGCACAAGTTGAATGATAACACTGCTTCAATAAATCTTTTACATCCATCGCATTGCTATATGTAGTATTAAAAAGCTCAACTGAAAAAGCGCCCCTGAATCCGGTCTGATATAAAAGAGGGATTACTTTGTGAAAGGGACAGATCCCTTCTCCGGGAAAGATACGATCCGAATCTTTCAATGATTCTCGGGAGATATCACCGGGATAATCATTTATATGAAATAGTGGTAACATTTTCCCATTTAACATCCAGAGTGAGTCAAATGAATTATCACCTTTGTGAAGATGATAAAAATCAAGCAGCATGGATGCTTTCGGATGTGCCGCACCAATAGCAATTGCAGTAACATCGGAGAGCTGGTTCGCTGCTCCGCCACCCCATAACTCAATCAGGGGGGTCACACCTCTTTGATCTCCTTCATGCAGAAGTTTCTGATAGCGATCAGCATATATTGGCAATCTATCTCTTTCGATGCTTGATAATCCTTGCACAGGAGCAGCAATATATGAACCTCCCAATCGGGCTGTAAGCTCCATATCACGATGCATTTTCCTCACACCTTTTGCCTGAAGTAATGGGTCATCAGCCATCCAGGTTGAGAAGGTGATCATATTCTCAAGAACCAATCCAAGTTGCTTAATCTGCCGGTTCAACGTTTCAGGTGTACCTCCGTTTTGAATATATTTCTCAACATCATCCACCCATAACTCAATGCCATCAAAACCCGCCTCTGCACATAACACGATCTGTTGATCAACCGGCAACTTGTAGTCCCTTATAGTTGAGCTATTTAATGATATCCGAAAAGGAAGATCACGTTTATCCCGGGATGTAGAGGAGTGGCTCTTCCTTGTGATGCAAGAAGAGAAACTGCCCAGACTTCCCACTGACAGGGCTATTCCTGAAGCAACCAACATATCTCGTCGTGTCATATCTGTCTTTTACATAAGCTTGTTCTACAAAAGAGACAATCACACCTGTATCCCGTGTTACACATGGACCCAAACAAATACAATTATCATATTGCAAATGAATGCGAAATAAATCAGATTTCATATTCATTTCCCGAATAGATATACTCAAAATTCGTAATATTTGATCATACGAACCTGCACAAAGCGTTAGTGGAATCTGATCATTTGTCTTCACGTGACGATTATTTGATGATTTGATCATCTCCAAACAAGTTATCGAAAACATTTGTTCTTTCACCTCCAGTCACGGCATCCTTGGGATTATCATGTTCTAAAAACCAGTTTTGATATACGCTGCATTGTTCTTCAGGTACTCCCCTGATCACTACTGCTTTTACCGGTGCTTTGAAAGTATTGTTGCTTATCATTATAAGTGTTCCCGCTATACTTGTCCCATCTTTACGGTCGCGGCCTCCGTGCATATCAAAACAATGACTCAAAGATTCTCCGCATTCAATATTATTTTTTGCAATATAGCTGCATCCGCTTACTCCAGTTCCAGCAATCGAATGCCGGTTGCTGTCAAATAAATTATATTCGATAGAGGAGGAGGCTTTGGAGTGGCTTATACCATAACCAAGTCCGTTATATTGGCAATGGTGAATATAATTATGATGGATACGATGCTTTTCCCCTTTTATCAATCTGATCGCTGCTTGCGAGAAAGCGGATATTGCACAGTTGTCCACAGTCAGACCATCATGTGCTGTAAGAATACCTCTGGAAACGGGAAATTTGTAATAGTAATCTCTTCCAAGCCCATTCTTCCCGAAAGATCGCTGATAGTGCTCCATATGTCGTTTGGGATTAGGCCCTTTTATACTAAGCCCCGTAATGCGTACATTACTCCCTTCGGTTCTTATTACACCTGGTGTGTCATATGCATCGCTAAAGATCATTGCTCCTTCACGCCCCTGATATCCACGGTCGCTGGCCAAAGTTACCCCCGGGGGAATTTTTAAAATAAACTTGTCGATATATACACGGGTTGTTAAATCAATGGAGCATCCGGTAGGAATAAAAACAACTTCTCCTGCTTTTGCCCTGGACAAAGCGTCTTCCAAAGCATTGATATTTTCAGCAATATAATCACCGCGGGTAAAAACTTCAGTGTAACCGTCTCCCCCTCCAATAGGTCCTCGTTCATCAGGCTGTGCGCCATAACTCTTTCCATTTTTTATCACGTGTGAAGAGTTTTGGTCAAACAGACAAGAGCTACCAGCCGCAGAAAGCCGATCCTGATTCCTTACACCATCGCGTGAAAATATTTTATGACTTATAGCAGATGAAACAAGCCCTATAGATGCAATATTTATAAATCGTCGCCTTGAATAATTCATGTTTTTCTTTCTGTTAATGATGACCCAGGTTTCACAAGCCGTTTAGAGAATTCTTCGGGAATAGTAATTTCATCGGTATAGTCGATAATAAGCGTTTCAATATTATCCAAATGTGCATTTTTCAAATCATTGCTGTCCATTAAAAATCATTTTATATTTCCACGCTTTATTGTTCGTTTGCTATTCCTGTTCCGGGTTTCTTTAAATCTCGTCAAATACTGGTAATTGAATAAGTATTCAAAATGGGAAAGGCCTATGACTGGCTTTCCAAAACTCAAAGTTCCTGGGAATAGTGCATCATAATCACATCTACAATAACCCTTTTGTGTATCTTGCAACCATGCTTATGATACATGTACACTCTCAAAATATCCGGTAAAACCTCTTCATCTTCGTTAATAATAAATTCCCTGAAGACTTTCAAAAAGTCCAATTTGGTCATCCTTTGAATGGAAGCTATATATGACGACATAGGGTTCTTGAAGTGATAAAAGGACATTGGTTTTTTAGCATATATCGACGAATCACCTTTGGCAATCTCTTCATCCAAACACTTCGAGTAAAACTCTTTTTAGGATTTAATTTCCTGAATAAGGTCTTTATATTCTTCGAGTGCTTTTCCGGGGGAGCATTCCAGTTTCTGGATTATTTCATTCAATTCCTCCGTTGAAAGGCTTTTTACGGGAACCATATGTCCTAAATATACTTTTCGTAATGAATCTGTAAATGCGACGGTGTCCACATTTTCCGGAATAGACCGAAGCGCTTTCACAAAGGCGTCACTCCTTTCCCGGCTCATCTTCATTATTGAGTCTGCCGATATTGTCGGTGCTTTAACTTCTTCAAACATCGGAATACCTTTGATAAGCCGGGAGAATTCGTTCCATCTACTCTTAGAGAATGTAGCTATAAAACTGCCCTGACCTTCATTCTTTTTCTTTATCTCCTTGTCAAGAAACATAACCGATTCGTACCTTATTTTTTGATTGTGTACCTTAAAAATATTTTCCAGGTTCACCTCACAATCCGATCCTGCTCCGGTTTGTATCGTATCAACTTTATTTTGCGGATAAGCAAAAGCAACCGAAAGAATAGACAGGCAATGCATAATGATTGTTTTTCTCATAGTTTTCGATAATAATTCTCGATAATATTTACTTAAGAGCGCCTTACAGTTGTTGTATTTCCTTCCGTTAAGGAGAGGTCCACAGGTTTATTTGTTCTCCAGGCCCCACGCGTAAAATCAGGAATTTCAACGGGTTTTGAACGGTTCGATACAGACTTTTCACTTAACGGAATAATCACGCTCCATGCAGCGGCATCATACACGTCGATATCCATCGGAAGCCCGTTTCTCAAACAATCAATGAGCCGCCATGTCATTAAAAAGTCCATTCCCCCGTGTCCCCCGACTTTTTGGGCCATATCACCTATTCGTTTAACTATTTCGGGCATATAGCGGTCGTTGACTTTCTTCATCTCTTCGTCGTCGAGCCATTGGCTACCCAAAGAAATCCTGGCGGGTAAAGGATACTTCTGGGCAGCACCATTGGCGCCACTGATCATATGGATACGGGAATAGACCCGGGGACTGGTTATATCGTGCTGAAGCATGATGGTACGCCCTTTCTCTGTTCTGATGATGGAGGTATTTATATTTCCTCTGTAAGAGCCGGTGTCATATTTTTTATAAAACAGATCATCTTTTGCCAGTTCCGAAACCTTTTTACCCAACATGAAGTCATTTGAAGACATCGAAGTCATATAGTCCAGTTTATCCCCTCTGTTTATATCCATGACCTGACAAACAGGACCTAACCCGTGTGTAGGGTACAGGTTCCCGTTATGGCGTCGGCTTTCTTCCAAACGCCACATATTATTATCTTTCGTTTTTTCATAAATTGACTGGTGGTGGATATAAGCGGCATCGGCATGGATAATATCCCCGAGAAATCCTTGTCGGGCCATATTCAGTGTCAATAATTCGAAGAAATCATAGCAACAGTTTTCCATCATGTAGCAGTGCTTCTTTGTCTTTTCCGATGTCTCAACCACTTCCCACGCTTCGTCAACAGTGGCTATTGCCGGTACTTCAACAGCCACATGCTTGCCACATTCCATGGCATACACAGATATCCGCGCATGAAGCGGACCTCTTGGAACGGCAATACTAATTAAGTCTATGTCAGGATTTTCACATACTCTTCTCCAGGCATCCTCACTCCCGGTATATACCTGTGCTTCAGGCAATCCCTGTTTCACAAGCAATTGTTGCACATTGTCAATACGGAATTGGACAATATCGCAAACCGCCTTTATCTGCACGCCATCCAGGAAGGTCATCTGGTTCAGGTTCGAATACCCGCGATTTCCTATCCCAATAAATCCTACACGTACAATATCCAGCTTGGGAGCCCGGTAACCGCACATATTAAAATATTGTTTTCTTCCTGTCCCCTTAGATAAGACTTCAAATTTATCTGAAATGGATCCTTCAGCATGGAGGCCAGGGATAAAACCCAAGCCAATACCTCCTGCGGTTATCTGTTTTATGAAATGTCGTCTGTTTGTTTTCATACGTTTATTTTAATTGTCGATATCTTATCCTTTTTATAAAACTTTTCCTTACGTTGAATTCTTGTCAGTGCCTTGCGATTTGTACTCTCATGCTTTCGCTCCATTTATCTCTTTAGCATATTTTTGTATCTTTCGAATAGCTTCAGCTATTTGTTCCATATTAGATCGGGAACCTAATAAAACTGTCTGGGTGAACCACACTGCAACTTCACTGGATATTTTTTCATTAACCGGACACTGAATACGCTCCAACCAATTATTCATTGCCTTTTCTCCATATATCTTTAAATAATGTCGATTTTTGACAAGTGAAGTTACTCGGGGAGTTTTTTCCATTTGTCCGTATCCTCCGCTGCATGGTGCCCCTTCGGCCGAAAGAGCTTCCATGAAGCGTGCTCTGCTCATTCCGGCAAAGTGATTGCTGTCGTAACGGAACATGTACAAGTGATACGCACTGTTGGTTGTGCCAGGATATAATTTTGCGGGTGCTATGCCTGGTATCTCGTTTAACATCTTGCTTAAATAAGCCGCATTTTCGCTTCTCTTTTTAGCCAGTTGTTCCAACCGGGTCATTTGTGCGTTTAAAATGGAAGCCTGAAACTCAGTCATCCGAAAGTTTCCGCCTCTAACCCCACCTTGAGCAAATGGATTTTCGGTTAAAACCGCACCTTGGTGATGAAACCCAACGCAAGCGTTCATAAAACGATTGTCGTTTGTCGTAATTGCACCGCCTTGTCCACAGGTAAGGTTTTTGGATTCCTGAAAGCTAAAAGCCCCACCTAAGCCAAAAGAGCCTACTTTCTTCCCTCTCCATGAGGCCAAATGTGCTTGGCAAGCATCTTCAATAACAGGCAGGTCGTGTTTTTTCCCAATTTCTAGCACTGTATCCAAATCGAACGGTGATCCACCGATGTGCACGGGCAGTAGAGCTTTTGTGTTTTCGTTTATAGCAGATTCCATCTTTTTTGGATCAATTTGAAAGCTTTCAGGATCAATGTCAACTATAATGGGCAATGCATTGTGCATCGCTACCGCATTGAATGTTGCAATAAATGTATAAACGGGAAGAATCACTTCGTCACCCGGACCAACATTTAATGCTCCGAGCATCGTAATAAGTGCTGATGTTCCGCTGTTCACAGTAAGGCAGTGATTTACTCCCAACAGTTTCGCGTAATTATTTTCGAAGTTGTCTGCCGCATTGTTTTTTACACGTCTACCCCATCCGCCTCCACGGAGAGCACCCATTAATGCGTTTTCTTCGGTGGAATCCACGAAAGGCCAACGTGGGAATCGTTCAAGCACTGTTTTTTCTCCTCCTAATATGGCAGGCTTTGCATCTGCACGACTATTCATTGCCCATGTAAATCTTGGTTTGAGAATCATTCCAGTGCCAAGAATGGACGCACTTCCTAAAAAGTTTCGTCTACTTATTTTTGAATTGATTTTCATTATGACCTGTATTATAATTAGTTATTTACGTACAAGTCGGAAAATTTATTTAGAGAACTCTTCCTTGATAATCGTATATTTCTCTACATCCCTTACCGGGTCGGGATGAGTATAAATCAACACGCCGTCCCCATGTTCCCTAGATAATATTATCATCTCAGATACATAAGCGGGAGTGGATGTTCCTGCTTTCGAGTGGGCACTTGAATAAACATCAACGATCAAAGGCAATCCCTTGAACTTTGTACGCATCCACTTAATCTCCTCCACGAGGAGATCAGATCTGCTCAACGTTTCTTTGCCGGACGATTCTGCTTTATAGGGGAACAACACACCATCAATGTATGGCAAATATGCTGTATAATCTGTCAGTTTGGTTGAGTTATAATATATACAAGGCACAAAGGCCAGGATCGGATTGATATTTCGCATGGCAGTCACAAATTCTGAGGTATATTCAACCGTATAATACTGCATATTCCAGCCGGAAAAATCATCAATACTCAACGCCTTCAAGTTAGGGTATTTTAAACTCAGTTTGGCAATCTCTTCTGCCCACTTCACGTAATCTGTTTGGTAAGGCTCTGAAGACCAGTTCGAAATGGGTTTCGACTCTGAATAAGGAACAATGGTTACCCAAACGTTGATTTTATTTTTTTCAGCGATGGGTAAAAACAGCTGAAGGTCGTCCCAATCCTTTTCTCCTCGCCATATCAGCCAATTGTACGTATTCGCCTTTAAATCAATCAACTCGTTTATTAGCTTACCAATATTTAATCTGCCATTGGCTAACCTCGACGAGAAAGCGTAGGTACCTCTTATCCCTGACAACACATTTTTTGTTACGAAACTTGCCTTTTCCAGATAGGTAATCTGATTGTTTTTATCTTTTACGTATGGCAGAATATAATAGGTGCTTTTAGGCTGTAGATCCGTTAATGTAATCTCTGGTTTTGAAAATTCTTTTTTTACAGGATCGTTCAAGGTCGCCTCACTCTCGCTATAATATATCCCCCACTCTTTTAGCCGATGCGTGTAGCTGAACGAGACCACCGCTGAACTACTGGTTATCTTATCAGGGTCGATGGCAGCCATAAAGGTTAAGGCAGGAAGTGTGGTGAACAACTCTTCACTCCCGTATGTAATATCCCCGGCTTCAATATATGCCCGATAGCGGTAAGTGGTTCCCGGAGTCAAATCTGTCAGCTTGACGTCAAACTCACCATCCACTAATTTGTTTCCCGAGTGCTTCACATACCCCTCACCTCCATCCAGCTCAATACCAAATTCAGAAACGACGCCCGTTTCAGTGTCAAATACCCTACCCCAACAAACAGCAGAAATATCAGTTATATCCCGTACATCTAATGTTTCAACGCTTGGTCCTTTTTTTTCAGCTTCGCATCCTACAAGGAAGAATGCTAGAATAATCACATTTCCGATGATCCTTTGGTGTATTGTTCTCATAATATTTGGTAACATTTCTTCATTACAAATTCCTCCGTTGATAGGCTTTACGTACAAGCCAGGCTTCCTTTACATTCTCTTTGTCATGAATCTTGTGAATATTTCTCAAATATATTCAAATACAACAAATCCGAAATCTCGAAAAACGTTAATTCCCACTCAAATAACGTCATTATTACAATCGGCGCACTTATAGATAGCAGGGATAGAGTATCCGGTAGGAATAAAAACGACTTCTCTTGCTTTAGCCCTGGATAAAGCGTTTTCCAACGCATCAATATCTTCAACAGTATAGTCTCCATGGGTGAAAATTTCCGTATAATCGTTTCCACCTCCAATGGCTCCTCGTTCATCAGGTTACGCTCGATATGTTTTTCCATCTATCTCTACGAATGAAGAGCTTTGATGAAACAGATGGTGGTTGCCGGTCGCGAAATGCTGTTCGTGTTTCATTATTTAATTGACTGGAATTATTTTATGATTTATAGCAGATGAAACAAACCCAATAGATGCAATATTAATAAATCGCCGCCTGGGATAATTCATATTCTACTTACTTTCTATCCATAAACATATTTATACTTCATAAGCTGGAAAAATAACTTCTTCTTCAAATTTTCTCAAAAATGCTTTCTGCTTTTTATTTTTCATTTTAAACGCAAACATATACTTTAATAACAAAAAAATGAGTTTGTTGTATCGGCCACCCGTTATTCAGAGATGAGTTGTTCAGTTGCCATCGCGGGGATTTTAATCTTTAGGCTTTTGCACTCTAACGTGGGTGGAGCATACGTTCCTAATGGCCGATTTGTCCGTATTGTTTCAAAAATTAATGGATTTTCTCTACAGAAAAAATAAACCACACCCTTCTCGTCATCAAAGATTATAGTTCTCACTTCTTCAAAATCTTCTGATTTTTGTGGTTCTTTTACAAGTCCAAATTCCTTGAACAAAGCAAGCGACTCTTCTGTTGCCGAAATACTAGAATCATACCAATAAAACAACTTCCCGTTTTTTTCTAAATATCTTGATGGAATTTTATTGTTTCTGCTCTTAATGTCATCACTGGTAACGTAAAGGCTCCCTAATTTTCTGAAAATACTAACCGCGACAATT
>Ga0209347_1003166_pt1 | contig 19852 bp, 16 predicted proteins | sample AutmiccommuBRH23_FD_187382 | JGI IMG/M metagenome (GOLD analysis project Ga0209347, IMG submission 187382) | Deep subsurface microbial communities from Mt. Terri, Switzerland - Autotrophic microbial communities BRH/23 (SPAdes) (version 2) | ecosystem: Environmental > Aquatic > Deep subsurface >...
ACTCCTGGACCCACGGGATACGGATAGTAGACACAGGCAGCTGGCAAATCCTCAATGGCCCGCATGCCCCAACCACCAGATCCGGAATAGACGGCCTCAAGTATTACCGCGGGAACCTTTACGCCATCCGCAATGGCGGCAGGGACAAATCCAGCCATGGGCTCATACGCATTGCGCTCAATGCGGCCGGCGACAGCCTGGGGGAGGTTACCCCCATCCTGCTTGGGCATGAAAAGATGGATATCCCCACCACTTTCGCGATACATAACGGATATGCCTACATCCTTGCCAACAGTCAGCTGGAAAAGCTAGACCAGGAGGCGATGCAGATCCGGGCGACCGATAGCCTCACAAACACTTTCATCATCAGAACTAAATTATAAGCCATGGACCTCAAGGATCAGTTGAAAAATTTATTCCCCGACCATCAGCCACAGGAAGAGGATACTACCGGGGAAGCGCCGGGGGGGATCTGGTTACAGGAAACCCCCATCATTTGCAAATATGAAAAACGGCGGGGCAAACCCATCACTATCCTGGAGGGCTATACGGGGGCGGAAGACGATTTCTCGGCCCTGGCGAGGGAGCTGAAAACCACCCTTGGGGTTGGTGGCAGCGTGAAGGATGGCACCATCATCATCCAAGGCGATTACCGGGACCGCATTATGGACATACTAAAGCAAAAGGGCTTCAAAACCAAACGGGTAGGCGGGTAAATTGTGTTAATAATCTTTTGTTTTTTTTGATTAAATGTTACCTTTAGGGGTTAGAAACTAAACTACACTGAAAATGAGATCCCAATTGCACATTACCAACGGGGATAACTTTACCCAACGACTTCAAAGTTTAAATGTAAAGGGTGATATTATTACCTGGAGGGAGATGCTGTGCGAAGGGAAAACCGAAACCAATGTAGGGAGCGAATCCTTCTGGAAAACCCGCTTCGATTTCCTGCATAAGAACTACAATGTAAGCAAATCCTGGTTTGTAGAAAAGACCCTTAAGGAATACCGCTCGCTTTGTAACCACAAACAACAGGACCAGATCATTTTATGGTTTGAATACGACCTGTTTTGCCAGATAAACATGCTCGCGGTCATCAGTTGGCTTAAAACCTACCGCCGCCATGCCGAAATCTCCCTTATTTGCAGCGGGAACGAAGATGATAGCGAAAAGCTTTACGGCCTGAATGAATTGAGTGATGAGCAACTGCTCGACCGCTATACCAACCGCCGGATCCTTACCCAGGATGACATGGAATACGCCGATTATGTTTGGCAGCTTTATTGCAGTGATAACCCTATCCGACTTGAAAATCTTACCGATTTTGAGAATTACCAGTTCGACTACCTCTCGGAGGCCCTTCTTGCCCACCTGAAGCGGTTCCCGAGTATAAAAAACGGACTGAACGAGCTGGAAAACCGCCTGCTGGAGCTTTCCTTCCTAGATAAGCCCAAAACTAAAAAAGCCCTCCTTGGCAGCATCCTCAGGAATCAGGGGCGTTATGGGTTCGGCGATAGCCAGTACGAACGCATCCTCACCAGCCTGAAGCCATTATTTTCCTCGTTTAACCCGGTAAGCCTTACCAAAAAAGGGAAGGAAATCCTGGATGGAAAAACCAGTTATTATTCCCATATTCGCGATAACGAGTCGTATCTGGGAGGCGCCTTAAAGTATAACTTCCTCTATAACACCGAATCCGGCAGAATCCTTAAGCTTTAGTATGCAGCTTGGTACCTCGGAGCTGATCCTTAACGCGGACCGGACTATCTACCACCTGAACCTTTATCCGGAAGAACTGGCGGATACCATCATTACCGTGGGAGACCCGGACAGGGTAGCAATGGTTTCCAAATACCTGGACCATCTTGAATTCAGCAAGGGCAAGCGCGAATTCATAACCCATACCGGTTACCTGAACAACCGGAGGATAAGCGTGGTTTCAACAGGGATCGGGACAGACAATATAGATATCGTCCTTAACGAACTCGATGCCCTTGTTAATATCGACCTGCACTCCAGGACCGTGAGGCCCGTAAAGCGTATCCTGACCCTGGTCCGGATAGGCACATCCGGCGCCATTCAGCCCGATATCCCGATTGATTCCATGCTGGTAAGCGGACTGGCCATAGGGCTCGACAACCTCCTGCACTTTTACAAGCACCCCCCCTCAAAATATGCTGATGTGGAAGATGCCTTTATCCGGCAACTCAACTGGCAAAAGGAAAAATCCAGGCCTTATGTCTCCGGCCCGGACCCTGCCCTGCTTGACCTTCTAGGATCCGATTCCGTACAGCGGGGTTTTACCGGGACCAATTCGGGCTTCTACGGGCCGCAGGGCCGGCAGCTGCGCCTGGAACCCAGAGATGCGGGCCTGTCTGAAAAATTAGCCGCTTTCGAATACAATGGGTTGAAAATTACCAACCTGGAAATGGAGACTTCAGCCCTCTATGCCATGGCTGAGCTGATGGGGCACCGGGCTGTTTCCATCAACAGCATACTCGCCAATAGGGCAACGGGCGAATTTTCAGGGAATCCGAAAGCCGCTATGGAAAAGCTCATCCAATATACCATGGATAAACTCACCCAATCTTGAAAAAAATACGCCTTTCGGGGGTTCCCGAACATTTTAATCTTCCCTGGCATATGGCCATAGAGGAAGGAGCTTTTGAAGATCGCGGCATAGTTGCCGAATGGACCGATGTGCCCGAAGGTACGGGCAGGATGTGCGAAATGCTTCGCGAGGGTGAATCAGACGTGGCGATCATCCTCACCGAAGGGATTGTCAAGAGCATCAGCGAGGGCAACCCGGTACGGATCGTACAGGAATATGTGTCGAGCCCCCTCCTTTGGGGCATCCACGTGGGTGCCGGCTCCCCTTACGAGCGTCTATCCGATCTGCGGAATGCAAAGGCAGCAATCAGCCGGCCGGGCAGCGGCAGCCAGCTGATGGCTTTCCTGCATGCGCAAAGTATGGGCTGGGATACGGAAGGCCTTGGCTTCGAGACCGTAAATAATCTGGAGGGGGCGGTTAAAGCACTATCAGAAGGCGCGGCGGCGTATTTTATGTGGGAGCACTTTACCACGAAACCCCTGGTAGACCAGGGAATATTCAGGCGCCTGGGTGACTTCCCAACCCCCTGGCCGTGTTTTGTGATCGCTGCCCGGCAGGGGTTCCTGCAGGAACAGGCCGGAATCCTGAGACATGTACTGGACATAATCAACCTGTACACAGCAGAATTCAGGCAAATCCCGAGTATCGACCGTACCCTTGCAAACCGCTACGGCCTGGAGGTTGCCGATATCCGGGAATGGCTTTCAAAAACACGGTGGAGTCAAAGACAAATTTCTATCGAAGTAATTGAAATTGTTGTAGATAGCCTACTTCATTTAAAGTTAATATCCAATAAAATACCTGCCGGAAAATTTCTGTACCCTTAGCGAAGATTACCATTCAATAGGCGATTTTCCCTGCTGAAGCAGCAGGGCATTTGTTTTACTGAAATGCCTGTTCCCAAACCAAAGGCCGCGGTTGGCGCTAAGGGGTGAAGGATGCCCCGAACTCAGGATGTGATGCCGGTTACGGTTGATCAGCGCTGCTTTTTTCTTCGCATACCCGCCCCAAAGAAGGAAAACAAGGCCCTCCTTTTCCATATTCAGTTTGCTGATTACCATATCTGTAAAAATCTCCCATCCCTTGTTTTGATGGCTGCCCGCAAGGTGTGCCCTTACCGTCAGCGTGGCATTAAGCAGCAAGACCCCCTGCCCGGCCCAATGTTCAAGGTTTCCGCTGGCCGGATAGGGTTTTCCCAGATCGCTTTCCAGTTCCCTGAAGATGTTCGCCAGGGAAGGTGGATGCGGGATGCCCTCCCCCACCGAAAAACATAAACCATTGGCCTGTCCCGGCCCATGGTAGGGATCCTGCCCGATGATCACTACCTTGGTAGCATCGAATGTAGAATGGTCAAAGGCGGCAAAAATATCCTTCCCCGCCGGGTAACAGGTGTTGGTTTTGTACTCCTCGCGGACAAATGTCGCCAGCTGTCTGAAATAAGGTTTCTCAAATTCACTTTGTAAGCGGGATTTCCAGCTGGGGTGGATGCTGACATTCATGTGAAAAAGGGCTATTTTGTACCGCTAAAAATAGCCTATTATCAAGCGATGGACAACATCAGCCTTAAAACCTTGCAGGACCTTGAGTTTCCAACCGTACTGAAACAGCTGTCGGATCGCTGTCAGACCGACCTTGGCAGGGAACGGGCGCTTGCCCTGGCACCCATGATAAACGAGGACGAGCTCATAAATTCCCTCGGGCAAACCTCCGAATACCTCTCTTCCCACACCACGGATAACCGGATCCCCAACCACGGATTCGAGGCGATTGGCCTCGAACTGAAGTTGCTTCTGATTGAAAATACCACCCTGGAAATTACGGGCTTCAGGAAGATTGCGGCCATTTGTGAAACCATCGCCACGCATAAGCAATTCTTTAAGAAATTCAGGGAATACTACCCCCTGCTTTTCGCATTTTCCGAAGAAATTGAGATCAATACCGAAATCCCCGCCGCCATACATGAAGTCATAGACCGCTTTGGCGAGATCAGGGATGATGCTTCCCGGGAGCTGAAAGAGATCCGTCAGGAAATCCTGAAGGTAAGAGGCAGGATCAACCAGAGTTTTGCGGCGGCACTGAGTACCTATAACGCTTCCGACTACCTGGACGACATCCGGGAATCGGTGGTCGAAAACAGGAGGGTGCTCGCAGTAAAGGCCATGTACCGCAAAAAAGTAAAGGGCGCGGTAATGGGGACATCCAAAACGGGGAGCATCGTTTTTATTGAGCCCGAAGCTACCCTGGCCCATGGCCGTGAACTAAACAACCTCGAATTTGAGGAACGGGAAGAGATCCAGCGGATCCTTAAACAGCTTACCGCCCAAATCAGGCCTTTTGCGGCCTTGCTTGGCGACTATCAGAACTACCTGGCCCAAACAGACCTTACGGCTGCGAAGGCCCGCTACGCCCATGAAATGAACGCCCTGCTACCCCTGATTAACCGGGAGCGTATACTGGAACTGCGCGAGGCCTATCACCCTTTGCTTTACCTGGCCAATAAGCGGAGCGGCGAAAAAACCTGGCCACAAACGGTAAAACTTTCCCCCGATAAGCGGGTCATAGTGATTTCCGGGCCGAATGCCGGCGGGAAAAGCATCACCCTGAAAACCATTGGCCTGCTGCAACTCATGCTTCAGAGCGGGCTGCTTATCCCGGTACATGAACGCAGTTCCATTTGTTTATTCGAACAAATACTCACCGATATTGGCGATAACCAGTCCATAGAAAACCACCTGAGCACCTATAGCTACCGGCTGAAGAATATGAACCGCTTCTTGCAGCGATGCGATAGCAAAACCCTCTTCCTGATTGACGAATTTGGCACGGGAAGCGATCCGGAACTAGGCGGGGCCCTGGCCGAAGCCTGCCTGGAGGTATTCTATGAACGGGAAGCTTTCGGGGTGATCACCACCCATTACGCCAACCTGAAATTACTGGCCGATGAACTGTCCCATATGGCCAATGCCAATATGCTTTTCGATGCCAAAACCCTGGAACCTACATACCAATTGGTACTTGGGCAGGCCGGGAGCTCCTTCACTTTTGAGGTGGCCCAGAAGAACGGCATCCCGTTCAGCCTGATCAACAGGGCAAAGAAGAAGATAGCGCGCGGAAAGGTTCGCTTTGACGCCACCATAGCCAAAATGCAGAAAGAACGCAGCAGGATGGCTAAAACGGGCAGCAGGCTGGAGGAAGAAGAAGGCAAGGCAAGGGAAGAGGCAAAAAGGCTGGAAGAACTGAACGCCAGGGTAAAATCCAAGCTGGAAGACTATCAGGAATTATACGACCATAACCAACGGATGATCTACCTGGGGAATAAAGTGAACAATGCGGCTGAGCTGTATTTTCACGACAAGAAGAAACGGCCCCTGGTATCCGAGCTCCTGCGCATCGTGGAAACGGAAAACAGCAAACGCCGCAAACAATCCGCCCGGGAGGCCAAAGCCGGCAAGGAGAAAAAGGAACAGCTGGCACAGGAAGTACAGCAGGAAGTTAAGGAAATCCGGAAAAAGAAGAAGGCGTCCGGAAAAAGCCAACCAAAGGAAAAGGAAGCGCCAAGGCCCGTATTTAAGGTGGGCGACAGGGTGCGGTTGCACGACGGGAAAGCCGTGGGCAGTATAGACAGCCTTGAAAAGAATAAGGCCGTGGTAAATTACGGTCAGTTTACCACCAATGTCAGTGTAGACCAACTGGAGCTGGTGGAGAAATCCCGAAGTGGCTAAGCCCTAATAATGTACTTGTACTTCCACTTGTACTTGTACCCGCCTTCGGCCCGCCAAGGCCATTTGAGTTTGGGTTTGGGTTTGAGTTTGGGTTTTGGTTTGATTCAAAATTTTCCCCACAAACCAGGGAGGGGTGTTTATTTAATTGCCACTTAATATTAAGTTGGAGGAAAAGCACTAAAGTACCCCTGACCCGTTTACCTTCGACCAGCCAAGCCGGCGACCCGGCAAGGCCCACCTGCGGCCGGTATACTTGAACTTGCACTTGTACTTGCACTTGTACCTGCCTTCGGCCCGCCAAGGCCATTTGAGTTTGAGTTTGAGTTTGATTTAAAATTTACCGGCTCTCATAGTTTGTAAAAGTTTCCCTTTTCAGCCTTACCTTTGCGCCATGGATTTCCCGGATGGTAAAATGATCATACTTTTTGACGGCGTCTGCAACCTCTGCAACGGGGCGGTTCAATTCGCCATCCGCCACGATAAGCGGAACCGTTTCCTGTTTGCCGCCCTACAAAGCGAGGTTGGACAACATTTGATCCGTGAAAGGCATATTGATACCGAAAAAACAGATTCCATTATCCTGATTGATCCCGGGATAGCTTATTATACCGAGTCTGAGGCCGCCCTGAGGATTACACATGAATTTGGCGGCCTCTGGAAGCTCCTGGACCTTTTTCACTGGATGCCTGCCAGCCTGAGGGATCCCATCTACCGCTGGGTAGCGCGTAACCGGTACAAATGGTTCGGGAAGAAAGAGGAATGCATGGTTCCCACACCCGAATTAAAGGCAAAGTTCCTGTCTGAATCCACATCTTCCTGAAATCAGGAAGCGGGGAGGGACAGCTTATAATGTAGCCAGCCTGCTATTAAACAAATAATTGGAATACAGCTCATTATAATAAACTTTCTTCTCAATCGATTCAATAACCTTTGAAGAAAAATCCACTTCGTACATACTGCCCATGATATTCAGCCCACCCGGGCTGAAGACGTTAATTTCCATGAGTTTATCCCCTACTATGTCGATTCCAACCAGGAACATCCCGTCCTGCACCAGTTTTGGCCTGACGATTTCGGCGAGCTCCAGGATGGTGTGGGTCATCTTAACTTTTTTGGGTTTACCCCCTGCGTGGATATTGCTGCGAATATCCCCCGACGAATTCACGCGTTGCATGATGGCATAGGAACCGTCAACTTCAAATGGTTTCCCGTTCATTAAAAAGAGCCGGGTATCCCCGTTCTTTGCTTCCTCCAGGTACTCCTGCGCAATGACGAACCCATCCCTTATAATGGCATCAATGGTTTGTGAAAGGTTTTTCTCATTCTCCTTATCCATAAGAAAAACATTTGCCCCGCCCGAGCCCTGCAGGGGTTTCAGGATCATTTTCCCATTCTGTTCTTTAAAGAATTCCCTGATTTCCTTGTGGTCTCTTGTGATTATCGTCCTTGGCCGAAGGATCTCGGGAAAATGCTGAAAGTACATTTTGTTGACCGCTCCTGCCAGGCTGTTGGGGTGATTCAGTACCAGTACTTTATCGCGCATGGCTATTTCCCCGAAAATAAATGCGGCATTCTGCGCCCAGTTCCTGTCGTTGATATCGGCAGAAGGGTCGTTCCGCAGGAAAAGCACGTCGAGTTCTTCCGAACTGATAGCACTGAAATCCTCCTTCTGCACCGCCTTAAAATAGGTCAGCTGGTTTTGGAAATTGGGTCCTTTTATCGTTTTGCAGCGGGCTTTCAGGTGTCCGTCAGAAGCATAGGCCAGTTCCCCAATTCCGATGTAGAATACGTCATGCCCCTTTTTGTAGGCGGCATAGCCCAGGGAGGGGGTGGTATAGTTTGCCTTTTCTGTGGCGTGATCGTTTATGATGAATGCAATTTTCACAGTTATGATGATTTATTAATGCGGCTCTTTACCACCTCTGGTAAGGTTAGCCATATTTTACCGATTACAGGTATTGCAGAATTTTAATTTCTTGACTCATTCGGTTGACCTTCTCAATTCACCAGATCGGTAATCCTGATCCCGGAAACAATGCGCTCCAGCCTTTCTTTCGTGGTGTTATTTTTATAAAAGGCCGGGATAACAGGGGCCTTCAAAACGGAACGGTGCAACAGTTCCTCTACGAGGTCCACATGGTTGATATTGAACTTCCCGGTATATAGGGTCTGCAGGTCGCCTCCCTTCCTGATATAGTCCATGACATTGAGCAGGCCTGTCAGGTACAGGGCGTCTTTGGTTAGGCCTCCCCCCCGGTAGATCCTCACACAGATATAAAATGCCACTTTCTTCGCAAAACCATAAGCCAGGACCAGCATGTTAAAGGTTTCTACAAAGCCGGCCCCGCTTATCATGGATTCCACTGCTTTTACCCGGCCTGCAAGCAGGCGCATCCTGTTAACGGTAAGGCCGCCTACCAGGTATTCGGATAAGACGGCCAGCCCTTCCTGTAACTGATCGTATCCGGCAAACCCTGCATACATCTGGTGCAGTGGCTGCTTCTTCCCGTTTCCGTAGGTGAGCATATGGGTGCCTATCTCATGCTGAATAAGGGCTTCACTGCGTTTTTTATCTACCGAAAATTCATCGCTGATCAGCAACCGGGCCTTTGAGACCATAATCCCCGACACATCTTTACGTATTTCCACGGTAAAAGGAACTTTGGGAAAATCCTTATTGTACGAAGCTATTTCCTCCCGGGCCCTCGCCGCAAACTCATAGCAATTCATCCTGTCAGCTGCTTTGCGCACCGTATCGGCCCCGAAAGTTTCCAGCAGGGTATCCGCTGCTTCTATAACCCTTGTATCAAGTTTCCCGTAAAGGCTTTGACTGATATACCTGAAATTATCCGTTCCCCGTTCTTCGAGCATGGTGAGCTGTTTCTCTATTTCCCGGCGTTTATCCCTGAAAATAAAAGCGAGGGTGGGGTCTTCCACCATTTCGATCGGGATATTGTACAATTTTCTTTTGAGCAGTTCGGGATCAATGGCAATAAGGCGGTAATTAAAGGACGGGCATTCACTAAACCCGCAATCGCGGAAGCGTTTCCATTCTTCTGTAGCGTTAACCGGGCTGACGCGAAGCAGGAACGACATCCCCTCACTGATTCCCGCGAGTTCCCGGTCTGCCTGTTTGCTCACCTTGTCGAGGTGGGTTTTGCCCAGCATCAGGTAATGGTGGAAGGGGTTGGAGGTTTGCACCCTTATAAACTCAAAGGCCGCCCTTTTTACTACCTTCGAAAACTTTTTTATCAGCTTTCTGCGAAACAGGGCATATACTTCATCTCCTCCTGCATCCTCATAAATCGCGGGGATGGCCATCCCGATAATAAGGATGCCGGCCATTTTTGATTCATCTACGGTAAACAGGGGGTCCATGCCCGGGGGATGCCTGTGGTCTGATGCCTTGATGATTGCGGAGACGTCCGGGAAGATATCTGCCAATTCGTTGATCCCATCCTGGAGCGCGGTCAGGGTGGCAGGCGATTTGCCGTCTGGACAATAGATGTTGAAGGAAGCCTGGTGATCCTGCCTTATCGGCCACATTTCAAGGATCAGGAAGGCATGGAGGTTTTTGGTCATCACCCGCGAAACAGCTTCAAGCAGGCCGTATAAATCAAAAGATTCCTCACATATGAGGTAAGCCGCCTGGGTTCTTAGCAAGCCGGAAAAATTCAGGTCTTCCTCTTCCCTGTACCGGTATATGCAGATATAGGGCAATAATTTATCAATATGGAGGACCCCCCCATTGGGCAGGGGCTCATTAACCACCATTCCTTCGGCCAACCGCTCTTTTACCCTTTCTGTCAGTGATTCGGTTAACATGTAAGTTCCGTTCTGAATTCGACAACCTGTAACATCAGAACGCTGCTCAAATGCACTTTTATGCAATGGACGATTTCCGGAAATACAACCCCTGTTAGTTCATCACAATAAATTTTGGCGATCTCCGTGGCCAGGACGAGGGTATTGCTGAATTCAGAGGTGATATACTTCAAAAAATAGCCGTTGCCCTCAAAGGTGTCGTTTATTCCCGCCGAAGCAGAAATATTATAGGGCAGCTGTATCTTTTCGAGTTTTGCCTTCCAGGATTCCACCTGGCATCCGTACCGGGAGTTGTCTATATTCTTAGTGCCGAGATTCCAGGTGGGGACTTCCCGCTCCCACCGTTTCCAGTTGTAGCTGTGCATATCATAAACGACGACACGGCCGAATTTTTCATTCAGCTTCTTAAACAGGGCCTGTACAACTTTATAAAAGTTATAGTGCTTCTGCAGGCTAACCTGCTGTTCGGAAATACCGGGGGGCTCCCGCCACAGCTTTTTTCCCCAGGCATCCTCATAAATACAGTTATAGGGGTCGCGGTTGAGATCGTATTCGAACCGGCTGTCGCGCCCTGCGAGGACAATGGGGAACATTTCAATAAACTGCCGGGTACAAGGGTCTTCCTCGTACCACCTTTCGTATTCGCTCAACAGGCAATTATCCCACAAGGAGGGCCGGAACTGGTGACCGTCATGGATTGCCCCGCAAACGAAATCGGTATATTCGCGGATTTTAATACTGAAGGAATAATCATCCGAAACGCCCTCAAAGGGAATTTCGGAACTGATAAGGGAAATCATCTCATCGATGCGGAGCCTGACCATTCGTTTGCTATACTTTGGATTCGCTCACAAGGAATCAAAAGCGCACGAATAATCTTATTGCAGAAAAAATCAATATTAGCTCACTTCCCCGTATTTATCGTCCCATTCCTTGACCCGGGGCTTAAGGACCCTGCCAAGCGACTTGGCAACCATCATGGAAACGGTAGCGTCGCCTGTTATATTAACAACGGTACGGCACATATCGAGCGGGCGGTCTACCGCGAAGATCAGGGCCAGGCCTATGGCCAGCTTGTCGGGCGGAAAACCAATGGCCTCCAGTACGATCACCAGCATGACCATTCCGGCTCCCGGGACGGCAGCCGACCCTATGGATGCCAGCAGGGCCGTCAGCACAATGGTAAGCTGGTCAGCAAACGTCAGGTCAAAACCCAGGGCCTGTGAGATAAAGACCGCGGCCACGCCCTGGTACAGGCTGGTTCCGTCCATATTGATGGTGGCACCCACCGGGAGGACAAAACTGCTGATGTCCTTATCCACGCCTATATGCTCTTCTACCCTTTCCATGGTTACCGGCAGGGTAGCCGCACTGGAACTGGTGGAAAAGGCAAGCAGCTGGGCAGGGCTTATCCTGCTCAGGAAGGTCCATGGATTGTACCTGGTAAAGGTACCCACCACCAGGCTGTAAAAAACGATCATTAGCAGCAGGCCCAGCACCACCACCCCGGAATATTTAAGCAGGGCCAGCAGGAGATTGGGATCTCCGGAAGTTACGACCACATTGGCCAGCAGGGCAAACACCGCCACCGGCGCTGTCAGCATGATCAGGTCGACCATTTTCAGGACCACGTCGTTCAGGGCATCAAAAAAGTCCTTCATTGGTTTTGAAGCCTTTTCCCCAATCAGCAGCATGGAAATCCCCAGGAAGATGGTAAAAAAGATCACCTGCAGCATCAGGCTGTTATCGCTTAAGGCGCCGAAAGCATTGTCGGGCACCATATCCTCCAGGAACTGGAGGGGGCCGCTCTGCGTTTGCCGGGAAGCTTCTGCGAGTTTTGAGGTTACTTCAGCATTGGAAGCGTAGGTTTCCGTTAACTGGGCAACCGTTTGTTCCGAAATGCCATCCCCCGGTTTCAGTACATTTACCAGCACTAAACCTATGGTTATGGCGATCACCGTTGTGGTAATGTATATAAGAATGGTGCGTACCCCAATGTTCTTGAACTGGGAAATATCCTTGAGGTCGGAAATCCCTTTGATCAGGGAAGCGAGGATCAGGGGAATGGCAATAAGTTTAAGAAGTTTGACGAAAATAGTCCCGAAGGGGTTAATCCAATCCTGGACAAATTGCCGCCCCCAGTCGGGATAGGTCATGGCGAATCCGAATACGATGCCCAGCACCATCCCTATCAGGATCTGCCAGTGCAATTCCAATTTCCTCATAAAGTTTGATTTGATTATCAGGGGGAAGATACTATTTTGACAGTAAAACCCCTAAAAGCCCCTGTTATAATTTAACGCTGCGGTTAAGAAGGGAGAAGTCTGCCAGCACAAGGGCCGCCATAGCTTCCACTATGGGCACCGCCCTGGGGACCACGCAGGGGTCGTGCCGCCCCTTGCCCTGTGCGGTAACCGTATTTCCTTCCTTGTCTATGGTTTCATAGGATTGTATCAGGGTTGCCACGGGTTTGAAGGCCACATTGAAGTATATATCCATTCCATTACTGATCCCGCCCTGTATCCCGCCACTGTTATTGGTCCTGGTACTGCCGTCGGGGTTAAAGGCGTCGTTGTGTTCACTGCCTTTCATGGCTACGCCGCCGAAACCACTCCCGTATTCAAAACCCTTAACGGCATTGATAGAGAGCATGGCCTTGCCCAGTTCTGCGTGTAGTTTGTCAAACACCGGTTCGCCCAGCCCCCTGGGCACTTGCCTGATGACACAGCTCACTATGCCACCGATGGTATCACCTTCCTTGCGGACTTCCCGGATGTAGGCTTCCATACGTTCAGCTGTTTCAGGGTCCGGGCAGCGTACAGGGTTCGATTCGGTCAGTGAAAGGTCGAGCCGGTCGTAGGTTTTGTCGAGCTTCATGTTACCCACCTGCGACACATAAGCCTGGATGGTGACGGGTGCCAGCAGCTGCCTGGCGATAGCGCCGGCCACAACCCGGGAAGCCGTTTCCCTGGCCGAGCTCCTGCCCCCGCCGCGGTAGTCCCTGAAACCATATTTTTCGTCATAGGTAAAATCGGCGTGCGAGGGGCGGTAGGAATCCCTGATATGGGCATAATCAGCGGATTTCTGGTTGCTGTTATGGATGACAAAGCCAATAGGGGTTCCCGTGGTCTTCCCTTCGAAAATCCCCGAATAAAAAAGCACCGTATCCGCTTCCTTACGTTGGGTGACAATGGCCGATTGGCCGGGTTTACGGCGGTCAAGTTCGCCTTGTACGGCTTCAAGATCGAGAAGAAGGCCTGCAGGACAACCGTCTATAACTCCTCCGATTGCGGGGCCATGGGATTCGCCGAAAGTGGTAAGCCTGAATAATCTGCCGAAACTGTTTCCTGCCATAGGGAGATAAACTTGCTAAAATTAATGATTCCGGCAAACGGTGAACCGCTTCGCCCAGCCAAAGATAAATTTTAAATACCTGCCAGCCAAAACTGGCTTGGTAATGTTCAATTAACAATAAAGCGCTCTTCTTAATCCAATCTTAACAGAAGGATTATTCAATGATGACATCCGTCTGCACTTTTTATATACCATTAGGTTTAATTTTGTTGAAGCTTATAATTGGCATTATATTGAAAAAGCGTAAAATTGATGTAGCTGTCATCTCGGATGTCCACCTGGGGACTTATAGTTGCCACGCGGAAGAATTGCTGGCCTACCTGAGCAGCATAAAACCGAATACGCTGGTCCTCAACGGCGACATCGTGGATGGGTGGCAGTTCAACAAAAGGTATTTTCCTGCTGCCCACCTGAAAGTGGTGAAAAAGATCATCAACCTGGCTTCCAATGGCACCAGGGTTGTCTATGTTACCGGCAATCATGATGAAATTATCCGAAAATTCAACGGGACCACCATCGGCAATTTCAGCATCAGGAATAAACTGGTGCTTGAGCTCGACGGGAAGAAAGCCTGGTTCTTCCACGGGGATGTCTTCGACGTCTCTGTCCGCCATGCCAGATGGCTGGCTAAACTCGGTGGTTACGGATATACCCTCCTGCTACGGCTTAACCGCCTTTTTAACTGGATCCTGAAAAAAACCGGGCGGGATAAATATTCCCTGTCACGTCGCATTAAAAACAGTATGCCCCACGGCGCCCGGTACCGCAGGGATTTTGAGCGATCCGCCTCTGAACTGGCCATTGAAGGAGGTTATGATTACGTGGTTTGCGGGCACATTCACGAACCGAAAAAGCAGTTGTACGAAAACCGCAACGGGCACTGTACCTACCTTAATTCGGGTGACTGGCTGGAAAACCTAACGGCCCTCGAGTACTCCTTTAAAAGGTGGAAGGTTTACAATTACAGCCACGATAAACTCTCCCCCTTCTTTGCGGATGAGGAACTCAAGGAAATGGATATAAACGACCTTATATCCAATATTATTGACCTCAGGTTAAAAAAGGACCGGTCCCTGGAAAAGGATGGGGAATCAATTGGGGAGTAAAGCCTGCCTCAGGATGCTGACAGGATGCATGGCCGCTATCCCGGTACCGTCTTTGATCTGATGCCTGCAGCTGGTCCCGTTGGCAGCTATCAACGCACCCGGGTCGGCCTTCCTGACTGCCGGAAACAGCCGTTGCTCCCCTATTGTCATACTTACTTCATAGTGCTCCTCTTCATAGCCAAAAGATCCGGCCATCCCGCAACAGCCCGAATTGATAATTGTTACCTTATAGTTTACCGGAAGGTTCAGCATATCAAAGGTCACTTTCTGGTCCGATAATGCCTTCTGATGGCAGTGGTTATGTATTTTCACGGTTTTTAATTCTTTGGTAAATAGCTCCGGCGAAATATGGCCCAGGCTGATCTCCGAAGCCAGGAATTCCTCTATAAGGAAGCACTTTGCCGCAATGGCTTCTATCCCCTCGGTTTCCAGCCCGAACCTCCTGTACTCGTCCCTGAATGAGAGGATGGCCGAAGGTTCCAGGCCCACCAGCGTCCACCCGGCTTCAACCAGTGGCCGGAGTTTTTCTGTATTCCTTTTTGCCAGTTTTTTCGCTTGCTTCAAAAAGCCCTTGGAGATAAAGGTGCGGCCGCTTTCGCCGTAAAATAGCCGGACCTCATAGCCCAGGCGGGTAAGCAATTCGATGGCATCCCTGCCAAGGTCCACATCCATATATTGCGTAAACTCGTCAATATAGAGCAATACTTTTTTGAAATTGCTATTGGGTTTGTAATCAATGTTTTCCAGGTACTTGTCGAAATCAAAGCTTACAACTTCGGGAAAGTTCCGCTGCCCTGCCACCCCGGCCGTCCGTTTCAACAGGCCGCTTATGGTTGCCGAGCCGTAGATGGCATTGGTAAGGCGCGCGACCTTACTTCCGAAGCGATTGATTAGTGTATTATAGGCAAATAGCCGGCTTCGGAGCGGGTAACCGTTGGCTTCCTGGTACTGGTAAAGGAACTCGGCTTTCAAAGTGGCAACATCCACATTACTCGGGCATTCGCTCGCACAGGCCTTACAGCTCAGGCAGAGGTCGAACACCTCCTTGAGCTCGCTTCGGTTAAACCTGTTTTCCTGCCCGTTGGCAGTGAGGAACTCCCGAAGCGCATTAGCCCTCCCACGGGTGGTATCTTTCTCATTTTTAGTGGCGTGATAACTGGGGCACATGGCCCCTGCCGCCTTGTGCGTCTTCCTGCAGTCGCCGCTCCCGTTGCATTTTTCCGTGGCTTTAAGGATTCCTTCGCTATCGGAGAAATCCATATACGTTTCAATCTGTGGTTCCTGCCTGTCGACCTCATAACGGAGCGAGCGGTCCATGGGATAGGCATCTACGATTTTCCCGGGATTGAAGATCCCATGGGGGTCGAAACTTTTTTTGATCCGCTTCAGGAGCTGGTAGTTTTCCTGCCCGATCATCATCGGGATAAACTCGGCCCTGACGATCCCGTCGCCGTGTTCCCCGCTAAAACAGCCGCCGTACCTTTTGGTGAGGCGTGCCACTTCGGTTGTTATGCTGCGGAAAAGGGCGACATCCGCTGATTTTTTCAGGTTTAATATAGGCCTCAGGTGCAGTTCTCCCGCCCCGGCATGGGCGTAATACACGGCCTGTTGCTGAAACCTTTCCATGATCAGGGAGAATTCGCCTATAAAAGACCGGAGGTCTTCCAGGGCTACTGCCGTATCCTCTATACAGGCCACTGCCTTCCGATCGCCAACCATGTTCCCCAGCAACCCAAGGCCGGCTTTCCTCAATTCTATCGCTTTTGCGATATCCGCGCCCCGGAGTACGGGGTGTGCATAACTCAGGCCTGATACTTCAATGGTTTGCAGGAGGGCCTGGAGCGATACTTCCAGTTCATCTTCCGTTGTGGCGTTTAATTCGAGCATCAGGAGGGCAGCCGGATCGCCCACCACAAAGAACCGGTTCGCCAACTGGGCCCTGTTGTTCCGGGTACAGTCCAGGATCACCTTGTCCATCATCTCGCATAAATGCAGTTCGTGCCGCATTAAAGGAGCAACATCGGCCAGGGAGTCGGCAAGCGTCCTGTAATGGGTTACCACCATGGCCTTATAAGGCGGCGGAACAGGGTCGAGCTGCAGAGTGATCTCCGTGGTGAACGCAAGGGTACCCTCACTGCCGCACAGGAGTTCGCACAGGTTTATGTGGTTTTCGGTACCGCCGAACAAGCTGCTTTTCAACAAGGCATCTACCGCATAGCCGGTATTCCTCCTATGGATTTGAGGTTTTGGAAATTCAGCCTTTATTTCACTTTGTATCTCTTTAACAGACAGTTCGTTGTAAATATCTTTATAAATCTTCCCTTCAAGGGTATCCAAAGATGTCTTCTGCAGGAATTCCTCATTGGTAAGGGTTTTGAATTCTACTTCGGAACCGTCGGATAAAATTGTTTTCAGGGCCACCACCTTATCCCTGGTCACCCCGTAGCGGATGGAGGTGGTGCCGCTGGAATTGTTCCCTACCATGCCCCCCAGCATACACCTGTTGGAGGTTGAGGTATTGGGTCCGAAAAAAAGCCCGTATGCTGCGAGGAACTGGTTAAGCTCATCGCGGATAACGCCGGGTTGTACAACCACCTGCTTGTTATCCGGATCGAGGTGGATAACTTCCGTAAAATGCCTGGAAACATCAACAATAATGCCTTCTCCCACACATTGTCCGGCCAGGGAAGTGCCGGCTGTACGCGGGATCAGCCCGAGCCCGTGTTGTCCTGCGAAAGCTATGAGTTTCCTGATGTCCGCCGCATTTGCCGGATAGGCAACCCCCAGGGGTATTTTTTTATATACGGAGGCATCGGTCGCGTAAAGTGCTTTGCTAAGTTCATCAAAATGGAAGGAGCCCTCCAGTTGTTCCCGGAGCTCTCCAAGAAGTTTTTTATCCAAGGCTGAACAATTTTAGGGCCTAAATTAAGTTTTTATTAACCAAAGGCCTATATCAAAGGTTTATTTTTGACCCGAACTAAAAAAATGTAAAATGAAGACATTACATGTATTGAGTGCCCTGCTGCTTTTCGGATGCGTTTCCGTGAGCGCACAGAGCATTTCTGAACACGCCCTGGGCCTCCGCCTGGGAGACAGTGACGGCTTTGGCGCCGAAATTTCATACCAGAAATCCATAGCCCGTTCCAACCGGGTGGAAGTGGACCTTGGATGGCGCGACAGCCGGAATTTCGATGCTTTCAAACTTACAGGAATTTATCAATGGGTTCGTCCGCTCGACGGGAATTTTAACTGGTTTTACGGAGTAGGTGGCGGACTTGGGAGCGTGGATTTTGAACCTGTTCCCATCCCCGGCGGCGGTTCTGCGGATCCGGATGGCGGCCTCTTTATTTTTGCCGCGGGAGATATTGGCGTGGAATACGACTTTGACATCCCCCTGATGCTTTCCCTGGATTTCAGGCCCGAAATAGGGTTGGTTGGCTATGATGATTTCTCAGATAATTTTGATTTTGATATTGCCCTTGGCATCCGGTATCAATTCTGATCCCAAATAAACGTTGTAAAACCTAAGTCCTTGACATAATGCAATGTTAAGGGCTTTTTTTATTCTGCTGCAGTTGACTATCTTTGGCCACCTAAAACCAAATAATGAAGCGATATAGCATCTTTGCCCTGATCCTGGCCCTGGCTGCCTGTAATTCCAACCCCGGCGGTTATACCATTGAGGGGACCCTTAGCGGGGAACTTGAAGAAGGAACCGCTGTTTACCTGAAAAAGGCCAATGAGCAGAACCAGCCGGTAGATGTGGATACTGCCATGGTACAAAACGGAACATTTACGTTTACCGGAAACGCCGAAACCCCCGAATTACATTACCTCTTTATTGAGGAGACCCAGGGGAATATCCCGCTTGTCCTGGAATCAGGCACCATCGATATCCATGCCCATAAAGACAGCCTGGCTTACGCACAGATCCAGGGGACGCCCCAGAATGATTTATTCGCCGACTTCCTGGAAGCTTCCAGGGCACTTTCCCGAAAAGCGCTCTCCATGAACGAAGACATGCGCTCCGCCTCCGTAAGCAGGGATACCGTAGCTATGAATTCGCTGCGGGAAGAATATTTTGAATTGCAGGAAGAAGCAAAGGATTTTGAGCTGAACTATGCCAGGGAGAACCCGGATGCACTTATCTCTGCACTGATCATTGATAAGATCCTGACTACAGGAGCGCTGCCCGATGCGGAGGTAAAGGAGCTTTACGAAGCCCTTTCCCCGGAAATCAAGGGCACCAAGGTTGGGCAGAAGATCAAGACACGCCTGGAGAAGGCCTCCAACGCCTCCATTGGCTCAAAGGCGCCCAACTTCACGGCCCCGACCCCCAGCGGGGAAGAACTGGCTTTGAATGATGTTTTGGGAAAAGTTACCATCCTCGATTTCTGGGCTGCCTGGTGTAAACCCTGCAGGGCCGAAAACCCCAATGTGGTGAGGATTTACCATAAGTACAAAGACCAGGGCCTGAATATCCTTGGTGTTTCCCTCGACAGACGGGCGGAAGACTGGAAAAAAGCCATTGAAGATGACGGCCTGGTATGGAACCATGTTTCCAACGTGCAATATTTTGATGAGATAGCGGAATTATACAATGTGAATGCTATCCCCGCTACTTTTATCCTCGATGAAAACGGCATTATCGTAGCGAAGAACCTCAGAGGGGAAGCCCTTGATCAGAAAATAAACGAACTCCTCCAATAAGGGGCTGCGAAGTAAACATTAAACCCGGTGACCCCGGGTTTTTTTATGGGTACTACCCGAAAAAACTCAGATCTTCCCCATTTTTTCCATTACAAAGAGGATAACGATGGGGATCGCCAGCAAAAAAACCATGAGGGTATCTGTAAGCAACAGGTCGGGCTTGAATAACAGCGTGGAGGCGTAACCGCCAATGGCCCCGCCAAAATGCGCCGTATGCCCGATATTGCCAACCCGGTTTTTCATCCCGTAAATGGAATACAGCAGATACCCTACCCCCAGGATGTATGCCGGGATCCCAACAGTGGGCAGGAAAATAAAATAGAGGGGGTCGTTCGGTTGCAACAGGATGGAAGCGTAAAGGATGCCCGTTACCGCGCCGCTTGCCCCCACTGCGCTGTAATAAGGTTCATTCCGGTGGAAGAATACCGCCAGGAGGCTGCCGGCAGCCAGGCTGATAAAATAGATGATCAGGAATTTCGTGGCGCCAAACCAGCTGATCACCACATCGGCAAAAAAGTAGA
>Ga0209347_1003167_pt1 | contig 19839 bp, 9 predicted proteins | sample AutmiccommuBRH23_FD_187382 | JGI IMG/M metagenome (GOLD analysis project Ga0209347, IMG submission 187382) | Deep subsurface microbial communities from Mt. Terri, Switzerland - Autotrophic microbial communities BRH/23 (SPAdes) (version 2) | ecosystem: Environmental > Aquatic > Deep subsurface >...
CGCGTCCGCGAGCAGGCCAAGGAGATGACGTGCCGGAACAACCTGCATCAGTTTGCCCTGGCGCAGGTGATGTACGTGGACGACAGCGATGGCCGGTTTGTCAACCCGGGGACGTGCCTGATGGGCAGGAAGAGCGATGACAACAGTGATTATTGCCGCTGGCACGATCCGAGCTGGCCCCATAAAGGTCCCTTCTGGCCGTACCTTCCCGCGGAGAAGGTCAGGTTGTGCCCTTCCTTCGCGGTCCTCTCCAAGAGCGAGGGCGAGAATCACCCGGGGCATAAGCCGAGCATTCCTATTATCCCGTACTACAGTTACTCGATGAACGGCTTGCTGGGGATGGACAAGGTCAGCGACGGCACAGGCGCCCACAAGGACCCGGGCGCCCCGAAGCTGGCGAACGTGACTCGTCACCATGCGGAGGTCTTCATGTTCTCCGAGGAGAACATGTGGGCTCGCGGCGGCGATGACAGCGTGCTCAACGACAATGCCCTGCTGCCCAACTTCCGCGATTGGTTCGGCACGTTCCATCAGACCAACGCCGGCAACCGCAACGGAGGGGTGGTCAACGCCAGCTTTGTGGACGGCCATGTGCAGGAAGTGAAGTCGGCCTTCGGGGAAGATCCGGAGGACAGAAGCAACATGGAGTATGGGCGATTCGAGAAATATGGCTGGCCGCACCGCAAGCCGCCTGCCACGCCCTGACCAGTGGATGGTAGCATGAAGCAATCGGTAGCTCTGGTTCTCATTATCGCAGTATGCGGATCGTTGGCTCTCGCGCAGGGGAGGGAAGTCGAGAAGTGGGATCTCTTCGAGTTGTCCCTGCCGGGGCCGGCTGCGGGCAATCCGTTCATCGGCGTCGAGTTCCGCGCCGTCTTTGAGAACGGGGATCGCCGGTTCGAGCCGGAGGGCTTCTACGATGGCGACGGGATCTTCAAAGTTCGTTTCATGCCCGACCGCGAGGGGACGTGGACCTACAGGACCCGGAGCAACCGGGAAGCCCTGGACGGCAAGGAGGGACAGTTCCTGTGTACGCCGGCCAAGCCGGGCAACCATGGGCCCGTGCGAGTGAGGAACCAGTACCATTTCCAGTACGAGGACGGCACGCCCTTCTGGCCCTTCGGCACGACGATCTACGAGTGGCCATTCCAGCTTGAGGCCAAGCGGCAGGCGACGATCGAATCGCTCCGGCACGCGCCGTTCAACAAGGCTCGATTTCTGATGGTTCCCCCGTGGCGGCAAGAGTATAACGAGGGGCCATACGCATTGGACTGTTTCCCATTCGAGGGCACCTCCAAGGCGAATTGGGATTTCTCCCGCTTCAATCCGGCGTTCTTCCATCGCGTCGAGCGCTGCGTGTCGCAGATGCGGGAGATGGGCATCGAGTCGGACCTCATCCTTTTCCGGCCGTATGACGGCGGCAAGTGGGGCTTCGACACGATGGACGCCGAGACCAACGACCGCTACACGCGGTACGTGGTGGCCCGTTTCGCGGCCTATCGCAACGTGTGGTGGAGCCTGGCCAACGAGAACAGCTTCATCAAGCACCTGACGGATGAGGACTGGGACCGGCTATTCCAACTCGTGCAGGCCTGCGACCCCTACGGCCATCTTCGGTCCATCCACAACGCCGACCGGATCTACGACCACAACAAGCCTTGGGTGACGCACGTCAGCCTGCAATACTATATGGCGGTTCGGTTCTTCGGCGTCTCGCCGCTGCTGCGGGACATCTACCGCAAGCCGATCATCCACGATGAGATCAACTACGAAGGGAACATCGACAGCCGCTGGGGCCAGTTGTCCGGCCAGGAGATGGTGTATCGCTTCTGGGTCGGGATCGTCGGCGGCGCCTACGTCACGCACGGCGAGACGAATCGCGGCGAACCCTTCGGTGATGGCTGGATCTCCACCGGCGGCACGCTGAGCCGGGAGAGTCCCCCCAGGATCGCCTTCCTGCGGAAGATCGTCGAGGAAGGGCCGGCCCAGGGGCTCGATCCCATCGAGCAGTACTGGCTGCCCAACATGGTCGGGCAGAAAGGGAAGTACTACTTGATCTACTTCGGCAACGAGCCGGTCAAAGAGTGGGCGTTCCTTCTGCCGGACGATGAACTCGAGGCGGGCATGCGGTTTCAGGTCGATGTGATCGACACCTGGGACATGACGGTCACGCCGGCGCCGCAGGTCTTCGAGGTCGAGCGGATGGACCGGTACAAGTTCGCCGACAAAGGCAGGGGAAAGGTCTCGCTGCCGGGCAAACCCTATATGGCCTTGCGGATACGCCGAATCGATTGAAGGCTGTTCGTAGTGTGCCCGTAAGGGCATATCTTCCGCAACGTCGAAGATAACGCCTTACGGCGTCACTACGAACTGAAGAGGTTGCCTCGCGACGAAACCACAGGCAGGGCTCTCCCGGTGGAGGCCCGGTCGTGAGAAACGTGTTGGAGATCGTTGCCTATGGGTGCAGGACAGAAATCGACCCTGGTCGAGCGGCTCGACGCTCTGTACGAGTACGACCGCGAGCCTGTCAGTGAGGACAAACTCCACGGCTGGAAGACGTTCATCGCGATGTTCTCCAGCGAGCATATCGCGGGCACGGAGTTCGTCCTGGGGACGTTGCTGGTCCTTCATGGGGTGACCGCATTCGATGTGTTCGTAGGGCTGGCCCTGGGCAACCTGCTGGCCGTACTCAGTTGGGCCTTCATGTGCGCTCCTGTGGCGGTCAAGGAGCGGCTGACGATCTACTGGCAGATCCGCAAGATCGCGGGACCCTATCTGACCGTGGTCTATTCGGGGCTGTTTGCGTTGATCCTGTGCCTGCTGGCCGGCTCGATGGTTGCCGTGTCCACGACCGCCATCGCCACGACGGCAGGGGTTGCGAATCCGAACTATGCGGCGGGCGAGACGATCCCGAGCCTGCCGTGGATCGCGATTGCCGTGGGGGTCGGGGCGGTCATCGCCGTCGTGGCGGTGCTGGGATTCGAGCGCCTGGCGCACTTTGCTAAGGTGGTCGCGCCCTGGATGCCCTTCGTGTTCCTGGCCGGGGCGGTGGCCTCGCTGCCGGCGCTGGGCGTCACGGGGCCGGGCAACTTCTGGACCGTCGCCAACGAGAAGATCTGGACGGGGGTCCCCAAGGAGGGCCAGATGCCCTATGGCTTCTGGCACTGCGTGGGCCTGGCTTGGCTGTGCAACATCGCCCAGCACATGGGCATGGGCGACATGACGATCTTTCGCTACGCGAAGAAGTGGCAGATGGGCTTTTGCTCGGCGTTCGGCATGTTCCTGGGGCACTACATGGCTTGGATCTGCTCCGGCGTGATGTGCGCCGCCTTCGTTCACGCGCAACAGGCCGCCGGCGTTGCCGACCCGAATCCCACGCCCGGCGACATCGCCATGCTCGGGGCGGGCTATGCCGGCATCGTCTGCGTGGTGCTGGCCGGCTGGACGACCGCCAATCCCACCCTGTACCGGGCCGGGCTGGCCTTCCAGGTGGCCACGCCCAACTGGCGGCGCTGGGTAGTGACTCTTGTTGCGGGCGTGGTGATGATCTTCACCGCCTGCATCCCGGCGGTGCTGGCCTACCTGGACCGCATCGTCGCCTACTACGGCCTGTTCTTCATGCCGCTGGGGGCGTTCATCTTCATTGACTTCTGGCTGTTCCCCAGGCTGGGGCTCGTGCGGAATTACGCCGAGCGGCGGCGCCTGACGATCAGTTGGCCGGCGGCCGTCGGGTGGTTCGGATCGTTTGGCATCTGCTTCATGCTCTACGCCAAGGATCAGTATGCCGGTTGGGCCTGGGTGAACGATCGACTGCCCCCGTTCCTGGCCCGCTACAAGGCCGACTTGTTCCTGCAGGTGTTGCCTGCGTGGATCATCGCCGTGACATTGTACACGCTGTGCAGCATCATTCAGCAAAGAGTGGCAACTGTGCCGGCGCTGGAAGGAGATGTGGCATGACTGTGCAGACACGACTCATTCTGAAAGCCGTTTCCTTCCTGGGACTGGCCCTGTCCATTGTCCCGGCGTTCCTGGTCTTTGGCGGCGTCGTGTCCAAGGCTGTCTATTTGCAGGTGATGATCCTGGGCATGGTGATGTGGTTCGGCACGGCGATCTTCTGGGTCAAACGCGATCATACGAGCGGTTGATCCGGCCGGTTGGTCCCAGAGCAACCTGTGGGAATTGATGATGAATGCAGACTTACACGTCCGGCGCTTGCGCTGCGAGTATCTTGATAATCCTCTGGGCATCGATGAGACGAAGCCGCGGTTGAGCTGGAACATCGAGTCGGAGCGCCGGGGCGCACAACAAGTTGGCTGGCGGGTCCGCGTGGCCTCTTCGGCCCAGCGGATTGCCCGGGGCGAGGCCGATCTGTGGGACAGCGGCCGCGTGGAAGACGACCGCACAGTACACATCGAATATGAGGGGGTTCCACTGGTCTCGCGGATGACCTGTCACTGGCACGTGCAGGTGTGGGACGAGCAGGGGGGGACGGCTCTATCGGAGCCGGCCTTCTGGACGATGGGATTGCTGCAACCGGGCGATTGGCAGGCACGCTGGATCGCCGCCGACCCCGAGTATCTCGACCGTGCCGAACACGCGATCCGGCCGACGCGAACCGAACCGGGGACGCCGCCGTGGCTGCGCAAGGCCTTCTCGCTCGACGGCCCCGTGCGGCGGGCGACGCTCTATGCCAGCGCCCGCGGCCTGTTCGATCTGCACCTGAACGGCCGGCCCGTGAGCGGTGACGTGTTCGCCCCGGAGTGGACGGACTACGATAAGCGGATTCACTACCGCACGTACGACGTCACCCCACTGGTCCGACTGGGCGACAACGCGCTGGGGGCCGTGCTCGGCGACGGATGGTATAGCGGCTACGTCGGCTGGCAGGAGACACGCGGACGCTACGGACTGCAAAACAGCCTCCTGGTGCAACTGGAGATCGAGTTGGAGGATGGCACACGCCGGACTGTCGTTACGGACGAATCGTGGCGCTGTGCGGCCGGACCGATTCTGTGCTCCGACTTCATGATGGGCGAGACCTACGATGCCCGTTATGAACTGACCGGCTGGGATGGCCCGTGGTACGACGATAGCAGATGGTCCAGGGTCGTTGTGGTCGAGCCGCCGGGCGTTCCCCTGGTGGCCCAGCGGTCCGAGCCGGTGCGCGTCGTCGAGACCCTCGATCCGGTCTCCATGAACGAGGTCAAGCCGGGCGTTTTTCTCTACGATCTCGGGCAGAACATCAGCGGTTGGGTGCGTCTGTGTGTCCGAGGCCCCGCAGGCGCCAAGGTGACGCTCCGTCATGGGGAAAGGCTCAATCCCGACGGCACGCTCTACACGGAGAACCTGCGCCGGGCCAAGGCAACGGATGTGTACGTGCTTCGGGGTCCCGTAGCATGGGCGTCCCGCCCATGTCTTGAAGACCACGGGCAAGATGCCCGTGCTACGGAGGAAGTCTGGCAGCCGCGATTCACGTTTCACGGGTTCCAGTACGTCGAGTTGACCGGCCTGTCGGGTGAGGTCTCCGTCACCGGATGCGTCGTTCGCTCGGGCACGCCGGCGGCGGGCCGATTCGAATGCTCCCATCCGGGGATCAACCGCCTGTGGCGCAACGCTCTCTGGAGCCAGAAGGGCAACTTCCTCAGCGTGCCCACCGACTGCCCGCAGCGCGACGAGCGTCTGGGCTGGATGGGCGACGCCCAGGTGTTCCTCCGCACGGCCACCTACAACATGGACGTGGCGGCGTTCTTCACGAAGTGGATGATCGACGTGGAGGATGCGCAGACCCCGGACGGTGTCTTTCCGGATACGGCCCCGCGTCTGCGCGAGGACGAGAACTTCGTCGGCTTGGACGGTCTGGGCGGAGCGGCCGGCTGGGCCGATGCCGGCGTGATCGTCCCCTGGACGATCTGGCGAGTGTACAACGACCGGCGAATCATCGAGCGGCACTACGACGCCATGGTGGCGTGGCTGGACTATATCGAGCGAACCAATCCGGACGGAGTGCGCAGGAACGAGTTGGGCAACAACTACGGCGACTGGCTCTGCATCCCCTCCGACACGACGTTCCGCACGCAGTCTCCGATGAAGACCCTGCTGGCCACCGCCTACTGGGCCGACGATGCCGCGAAGCTGGCTCGCATGGCAGGGGAGATCGGCCGCACGGAGGACGCCAGGCGTTTCAACGCCGTGTTCGAGCGTGTGCGCCAGGCGTTTCAAAAGGAGTTCCTGCTGGACGACGGCCGGCTGGCGGTCGAGACGCAGACCGCCTACCTGCTGGCGCTGGCCTTCGATCTGCTGCCCGCGGAAGTCAGGCCTCGCGCGGCGGAGCGACTGGTGGAGAGCATCCGAGATCTGGGCTGGCGCCTGAGCACGGGATTCATCGGCATCAGCCATCTGAACCCCACCCTGACGGCGGTTGGCCGAGCCGACGTTGCCTGGCGACTGCTGCTCAACGAGGACTATCCATCCTGGCTCTACCCGGTCCGCCACGGCGCCACGACCATCTGGGAGCGATGGAACGGCTGGACCGAGGCGGGCGGGTTCTTCAATCCCCAGATGAACTCCTTCAATCATTACTCGCTCGGGTCCGTCGGCGAGTGGCTCTACCGCTGCGTTGCGGGGATCGAGCTCGATCCGCAAGTCAACGCTTTCAAGCGATTTCTGATCCGTCCCTACCCGGGCGGCGGAGTGGAGTATGCCCAGGCCGCCTATGAGTCCATTCACGGCGCGATAGAAAGCCGCTGGCAGCGACGGGGCGACACATTCACCCTGGAGGTCACGATCCCGGCCAACACGCAGGCACGGGTCTGCATCTCGAGTGACGAAGCTACTGCGGTCATGGAAGGGCGAAGCCCAATCGAACAGGTCCCGGGCATCACAAGCCTCGGCCGTGACGGGCCATTCGCTGTTTATGAAGTTCCTTCCGGACGATACTGTTTCAGGAGCGCCTATTCCGGCTGATTGCACCATGGACGATACGATTCGCAGACTCGAAGAGATAGCCCGTTCGATTCGGATCGACGTTGTGACGATGATCCACAAGGCCGGCGTGTGAGAGGAGCAGCACTATGGATCATATCGAGAGATTCCATGCGACGATTCAGCGGGAGCCTGTGGACCGCCCCTGCACGTGGCTGGGCATTCCCGACCCGGAGGCCCATCAGGGGCTCTTCCGATACTTCGGAGTTCGCGACGTCCATGGCCTGATCGAGAAGTTGGACGATGATATCGTGCCCGTGGAGTTGCCCTATCATTCGCCCACGTCGGACGCGATCTACGCGGCCTTCGACTTCGCCAAGAAAGGCAGGATCAAGCGGGAGCACAGGACTCTTAATGCCCCCGGCTTCTTCGAGGATATTGCAGACCCGGCTCGGATCGATGACTTCGACTGGCCCGATCCGACCCAATACATCGATCCGGATGAGTGCCGACGCATTGTGGAATCGGCGCCGGTCGGCCGCGCCGTCCTCGGCGTGATCTGGTCGGCCCATTTCCAGGACGCCTGCGCCGCCTTCGGTATGGAGAATGCCTTCATGCAGATGGTCCAGGCCCCGGAGATGTTCCAGGCGGTGATCGACAGGATCGCGGATTTCTATATGGCCGCGAATGATGTCTTCTACAACGCCACGCGGGGCAGGCTCCACGCGGTGCTCATCGGCAACGATTTCGGCTGCCAGACCGGGCTGATGCTGTCCGCGGACATGATCCGGCGATTCGCCTTTCCCGGCACCCGGCGGCTTGTGGAACAGGCCCGCAGCTACGGCGTCAAGGTGATCCACCACTCCTGTGGCTCGATCCGCGACATCATCCCGGACCTGATCGAGATCGGCGTGGACGCAATCCACCCCATCCAGGCCCTCGCGGCGGGCATGGAGCCGCGGTCGTTGAGGCGGGATTTCGGGGACAGGGTCGCCTTTTGCGGCGGCGTGGATGCCCAGGACCTGATGGTCAACGGGTTGCCCGACGAGGTCCGTACCAACGTCAAGGAACTGAAGGGAATCTTCCCGACAGGTTTGATTGTCTCGCCCAGTCACGAGGCGATTCTGCCCGACACGCCCCCGGCCAATGTGAAGGCCATGTTCGACGCGGTGCGCGAATGAAGCCGGCTGCTCTCGCCAATCACATCCGACCGGGAGATAGACCGACGTCACGCGACGCCAGTTCCGCGTCCGCAGGGACGACGCCCAGGATCAGGTAGCTTCCCGGGCCGCGCGGATCGAAGGTGATCCGGCCGGCATCATAGGAGAAGACGTGCAGACTGACGCCGGGACAGCCCTCGACTTGAACCGCATTTCGCAGGACAGCCTCGACTCCGTTGTGCCGCGCCGCCTCCGAGTCGAGATCCGGGTTCGGCGGCTTCGCCCAGAGGGGGCGATTCTCTATGAAGTAGCCGATCAGCACCTTCACCGGCGTCTCCGTCCGAAGCTGGATGGGGGCCAGGGTCCCGGACTTCCCTGCGTCGTGTGAGAATCGAATGGCCGTCAGCCCCTCCAATTCCTCGGCCAGTTGCAGCACCGTATATCCGCGGTCCGTGAACGGGTTGGCGCCGACTTTCAACTCGTAGGTTTCCGCATGCGAACTCAGCAGGACGAACGGCACGCCTTCGAGTCGGGGTCCCGGCTTGCTCCGGGGCGAGGTCTGTTCCCGGTCCAGATTCGCCACGCGGGCTCTAAACTCCGCCAGTTCCTGCTCGTACAGCGGCAGCATCTGCACCCAGTGAAAGTAGTAGGGCCGGTCGTCCTTCCAGCCGCGGATGGGAATCCGACGGTGGCCGGTCTGGAGGGTGTTGGCGTACCGATAGGCGTCGGTCGTACGCCGGGCCAGCTCGCGATAGATGTCCAGGCTCTTCTCCAGATGGACTGCCGCCCGCGTCATATCCTGCTTGTCCCGGCTGTAGCCATAGCGCAGCACGAGCATGGCGGCTCGCACCTTCTCCTCGTAGTTGCGGCTCACGAGCCCAATGCAGTGGATGTCATTGCGCAGCCGCTCGAACTCCTGGCGGTTCGTCCTCACCAGCGGTTCGGCCTTTTCGATCGCGGTGACCGCCTGGGCGGCGAACCGCGAAGCATCCTCGATCACCGAAAGGGGCGTCTCCCCTTCGTGCGGCTGTCTCGTCCACTCCTTCCTGGCATACTCCTGGAGCCGTTCTCCGGGCGGCGCCTGCCATTCCCACAATCCGCTGAAGGGCCCGTAGGGCCCGGGGTCCACCAACTGATCGAGGAACATCCCCAGCGAGAAGGTCTGGCGGTTGCCTTCCGTGATGCCGAAGCGGCGCAGCAGCATCGGGGCGCAGTTGCCGGAATCGTTGCAGGCCGACAGAATCAGCTCCGCCGCCTGCTCGTTGCCGAAGGTGTCCGTCAGCCGCTGGACCCAGTACCGATGATCGGCACTGGGATCGCGATCCGGCTGCCACAGGTATCTCGCCCAGGCCTCAAACCAGATCCAGTCTCGCTCATACTGCCTTTGATAGGGACTCACGTTGTCCGGCGTGTTCGGCCAGTCCCAGTAGGCCAGCGGATAGAGGTGCAATCCCTGCGCGCCGAGCCGATCCCGGCAGGCCAGCACGCTCTTGCGAATGAACTCCGTGGCCCCGTAGCGAAACGGCTCCAGGTTCGACAACAGGTGGACGTTGACCACATGGGTCGAGCCCAACCGGCTCATGTCCAGGTGCACCTGCTGCCACTGGCCCCGCGGTTCGTAGGTCGTCAGGGACTCCCCGTTGTACTTGGCCATGGTGTAGAGATTTCGGTAGTGCTTCATCGCCGATTCCACCATGGCCTTCACGTCCGACACCGCGTGCGCCCGCACCACGATGGGCGGCTCTTCGGTTATGCCGAGCCGCTGCATCCCGTCTTTCACCCCTGCGAGAACCGTCTCGTTCATCCAGCGTTCCTGGTTCTCCTGTCCGCCCAGCGCCTCCCCCAGGCAAACGAGCAGCCCCACGTTCGGATACGTCTCGATGAACTTGGCGATCGACTTGCGGTTGTAGTCCGAGATCAACTCGGTCCCAGCGCGATGCTGGGTTTCAATCCTATGGTGCTCCGCAAAGGGCTGGGACACAAAGATATTGTAGAACATCTGGATCACCCAGATGCCGCGCCGATCCGCCTCCTCGGTCAGAAAGCGGTACATCTGGACGTTGCGCCGGTACACGCCTTCGGGCACTTCGAGAGCGTACGGATATTCCTCCAACTTCACGAGCGACGCAAACGGGTGGCCGTTCCACAGGTACAGCGTGTTGAACCGGTTCTCGACCAGGAAGTCAAGGTACTCGATCCACTGGGCCCTGTCATAGAAGAATGGAAAGCTCTCCGGCGTGTACGGGTACTCGTAGGTCTTGCGGCCGGGCAGAATCGACGTCAACTGCATCGCGACACACGGCCCGCGCAGCCGAAAGGCGGGACCATCCGTGACGTCCAACTCCGGCGGCAATTGCCCCGCGGCGACCATGCGCCGGCCCAGTTCCAGACAGCCATAGAGTGCTCCAGATTCGCCAAAACCCGTCACGCGATAGGATCGGTCTCCCTCACGCGACAAGCGGAAGCCCTCGGGCCGTCCGCTCTGACGTTCCACCATCACTGTGATGAGCGGCGAAGCCGATTCGCGTTCGGTGGTGATTGTCGGTTCGTAACCCGCACGCCGCAGTGTCTCGCTCAGACGATCTGCCCCGAATCTCACTCTCGGCGATGCATTGCCGTCCAGGTGAATCCCGACTTTCCCGGAGGCCGCCGCCGCATTGTCAAGACATAGACCCAGCGACAGAAGCACCAGCCACACGCCACACGAGTTTTTCACTCCACAGCCCCTTTCTCCGGCTCCGGACCGAACAAGGATCAATCGACGTTCAATTCATAACCCGCCCGGCAGGATCGCGATGGCCGCCATCATATCATGGAAGAGGGGCGGTGCTCAAGCAAGGACGTGTCAAAGGAGCCGGAGCCCGGTGGCCCATTGACGAGAGCCACGGACTTGTTATGATTACGGTCGTGCCGGATACTCGTGGACCCACAGGAGCTCAACCGATGAATCCGATTGGTTTTCGATTTCTCCTTATCGTCTGTTCCATTGCCGGATGCGCTCGTGCGTCCGACATCCCGCCGGAGCGGATGCGGGCCATCTATGAGGAGGTGAGAACGCCGCATAAGTACGGCATCGTCATTGCGGCGCCCGAGGGCAGGAAGGTGGATTGCCCCACGGTCTTTCGGCATGGCGACCGATGGTACATGGTGTACGTGCAGTTCGAGACCGATCCCCAGGGGTATACGACCCAGTTGGCCGTCAGCGACGATCTGTTGCACTGGCAGGCCAGGGGCACGATCCTCGCCCGCGGGGACAGGGACACCTGGGACAAGGCCAACGCCGCGGGCGGGATCGCACTGGCCGATACGCAGTGGGGGGGCGACAGCCGGCTCGGGACCCACGAGGGACGCTGCTGGATGTCGTACCTGGGCGGCCCGCATCCCGGCTATGAGACGCCGCCGTTATCCATCGGCATGGCCTCGACGCTCGATCCGACGTCCCCGGCCGGGTGGGAGAGGCTGCCTGCCCCGGTCCTGCGGCCGGACGACGCGGACGCGCGTCCCTTCGAGACCGGCACGCTCTTCAAGAGCTTCGTTTTCCGCGACCCCGGCGCCATCCTCGGGGCGCCCTTCGTCATGTACTACAATGCCCGCCCGCCGCGTGGCGATGAGACGATCGGGATGGCAGTCTCCCAGGACTTGCGGACGTGGCGACGATATGGCGATAGGCCCGTTATTGTCAACACGCGGCCGCCCGACCTGAAGCACGGCGTCATCAGCGGCGACCCGCAGATCGTCCGCATGGGCGATCTATGGGTGATGTTCCACTTCGGCGCGTTCTGGAAGCCCAAGGCCTTCGACACGTTCGCCGCCTCGCGAGACCTCATGCACTGGACCCGCTGGGACGGTCCGCACCTCATCGAGCCTTCCGAGCCCTGGGATGCCGAGTTTGCCCACAAGCCATGGATTCTCAAGCACGACGGCGTGGTCTACCATTTCTACTGCGCCGTCGGCAATCAGGGCCGGGCCATCGCACTGGCCACCTCCCGGCCGATGACGGAGTCCTCGCCATGAGCCGACGGCTGGAGATTGCGGCGATTCTTGCGTCTCTCGTTGTCCCCGGAGAGCATTCTGATTGGAGTGGAGTCAAATGATGAAGAAACGTCTATCGAGTGTCTTCGTGTGGGTATCAGCCCTTGGTTTGAGTGTCTCGGCTCTGGGCCAGTACCCCAGGGTGCCTTCGGATGTGCGAGCCGCGGCCGAGGCGATGCAGAAAGAGGCGCAGCGGCTCTCGGACGAGGCCTGGCAGCGGGCGCTGCCTGTCGTTGAGCAGGACGCCAAGCAGGGCAAGCCCTACATTCCATGGGCGGCCAAGCCGCAAGACCTTCCGCAGGCGAAGATCCCCGCGTTCCCCGGCGCCTGGGGCGGCGGCATGTACTCGTTTGGCGGACGCGGCGGCAGGGTCCTGGTGGTGACCCATCTTGATGACTCCGGCCCCGGCAGCTTTCGGTGGGCCTGCGAACAGGGCGGGCCGCGCATCATCGTCTTCAACGTGGCGGGCGTCATCCGCATCAAGGCCCCCATCAGCATTCGTGCGCCGTATGTCACGATTGCGGGCAACACCGCGCCGGGAGACGGAGTGTGCGTCGCAGGGAACACCGTGCAAATTGACACGCATGACGTGGTCCTCCGGCACATGCGCTTCCGCCGCGGCAAGACCGACGCCGCCGACCGCGACGATTCCCTCGGCGGCAACGGGGTCGGCAACATCATGATCGACCACGTATCCGCCTCATGGAGTCTGGATGAGAATTTCTCGATGTATCGCCACATGTACGAGCCCCCGGAGGGTGGGCAGGCGTTGAAGCTGCCGACGGTCAATGTGACCATCCAGAACTCGATCTCTTCCGAGTCGCTCAACACCTACAACCACGCCTTCGGCTCGACCCTCGGCGGGTTGAACAGCACCTTCCATCACAATCTCTGGGCCTGCAACACCGGACGCAATCCGAGCGTCGGCATGTACGGCGACTTCACCTTCGTGAACAACGTCCTGTTCAACTGGCGTCACCGCACGATCGATGGCGGCGATCATCGGAGTTTCTTTAACATCATCAACAACTACCTCAAGCCGGGGCCGGGCACGCCGGACGGAGACATTGCCTTCCGCCTGCTCAAGCCCGAATCCGAGCGCAGCAAGACCGTGGTGGACCATTTCGGCAAGGCCTACGTCTGTGGCAACGTGGTCGAGGGCAACGAACGTGTCAGCGACGACAATTGGGCCGGCGGCGTTCAGCCCGACGTCCAATCCAAACCGTTGACCGACGTGCTGACTGAAATCCGCGTCAATGAACCGTTCGAACATGCACCGCTGCAAATCCAATCCGCCCGGGAAGCCTACGACCACGTGCTCGACCATGCCGGCGCGACGCTGCCTCGCCGCGATGCGGTGGACGAGCGCATCATCCGCCAGGCGCGCACCGGGGAGATTCCCCCTCGCCAGATGGCCGAGGACTCCATCGAGAGGGCGAAATTCTACGGTTTCCAGCAGAACGTTATCGATAAGATAGCCCCACTCGTTCCTCTGGGTTTCATCACCGATCCCAACGAAGTGGGCGGCTGGCCTGAATACAAGGGCAGGCCGTACCGGGATTCCGACGGTGACGGCATGCCCGATGCGTGGGAGGTGAAGTACGGACTCGATCCCAACGCTCCGGCCGACGCCGTCCTGGACTGCAACGGCGACGGGTATACGAATATCGAGAAATACATCAACGGCATCGATCCCACACGGAGGATCGACTGGACCGACCTGAGGAACAACATGGATGCGCTGGCCGCCCGTGCGGATGGCTTCTGGGGCGATGTGCCGCGTTCGTCTTCGGTCGCCGATCCGGACCCCGCCTACACGCGCACCCTCACCGGCCGGGCCGACAAGATTGTCAAGACGCTCGACATTGCCGATGCAGCGAAAAGCATCAGGGTTCGCGACATCATCGTGCAGCAGTACCGCAACTTGAACGCGATCCACAACCAGGGTGACAAGGACATCAAGGCCGCACCGGAGAACGCTCCGGCGATCAAGGAGCGTACGGATGCTCTGCTCAAGCGGGTGCATCAGGACTATCTCGCGAAGCTCTCCGCGGAACTGACGCCCGAGCAGGTAGACCAGGTCAAGGACGGCATGACCTATGGAGTGCTTCAGGCCACGTATCGCACGTACCTGGCCCAGCTGCCGGAGTTGAGCGAAACGCAGAAGCAGCAGATCATGGCATTTCTGGTCGAGGCGCGCGAGCTGGCCATGGATGGCGGGACCTCCGAGGAAAAGCATCAGTGGTTTCGCAAGTACAAGGGCAAGATCAACAACTATCTGTCCTCGCAAGGCTACAAATTGAAGTAGGTGCGTGATGAAGTGCGATGCATCGATCTTGACGGTGGAAACCAGACTGCTGATCCTGGCGTCAATGGTTGCCTTGGGCTGGATCGGATTGGCCGATCTCCGTGCGGCCTGGGACCCTCGAACGAACCGGCCCATATCGCAGGGCCCCGGTCGTCGGTTGGTGTACTCTGCAGACGAACGCGGCAATCGCATACCGGACTTTTCCTATTGCGGCTACATGGCTGCGGAGCAGCCGATCCCGGATGTCCCGATCCGCGTTGTTGTCCCTGCTGCCGATGGCGACGCCACGCGACGAATCCAGCGAGCCCTGGATTATGTGGCCTCGCTGGCAGCCGACGCCAATGGCGTGCGCGGAGCCGTGCTGCTGGAGAAGGGCACGTACCGCGTGTCTGGCAGTCTGAAGATCACCACCGGCGGCGTTGTCTTGCGGGGCAGCGGCATGGGCAAGACAGTCCTGCTCGGCACGGGGCAAAGCCGGGACACTCTGATCCGCATACGAGGTGTCAACGACCGGATGACCGGGCCTGCCGTGGCTATTGCCGATGCCTACGTGCCGGTCAACGCCATGGTGGTTCGCGTGAATGCGTCGCACTCCCTCAAGGCAGGCGATCGAGTCCTGGTACACCGACCTTGCACGAAGGAATGGATCGACGTGCTCGGCACGGGCCATTTCGGCGGTGGCATCACGTATCTCGGTTGGAAGCCCGTGAGCCGCGATCTCTACTGGGACCGGACAATCGTGTCGGTCGAGGGGGACCGGATCACGGTGGATGCCCCATTGACGACCGCCCTGGACTCGGCCTACGGCGGAGGCAGTGTCTCGGCGTACCGGTGGCCCGGCCGGACTGCAAATGTGGGCGTCGAGAACCTCTGCTGCCGATCCACTTACGATGACAACAATCCGAAGGATGAGGCCCATCGCTGGATGGCCGTGACCCTGGAGAACGTGAGCGACGCTTGGGTGCGGCAGGTCCGGTTCGAGCACTTCGCCGGCTCGGCGGTGGCGGTTCTGGAGACCGCCAAACGCGTCACCGTGGAAGACTGCAAGTCGCTGACCCCGGTCTCCGAAGTGGGCGGCCGGCGACGCAACACCTTTTGGACTGCCGGCCAGCAGACGCTCTTTCAGCGTCTGTACGCGGAGGGCGGCTGTCATGACTTTGCCGTGGATTTCTGTGCGGCGGGCCCGAATGCCTTCGTGCAGTGCGAGTCGAGCATGCCCTTTGGTTTCAGCGGCGGCATCGACAGTTGGGCGTCGGGCGTGCTGTTCGACGTCGTCACGATCGACGGCCACGCGCTGAGCCTGTTCAACCGCTCGCAGGATGCCCAAGGCGCCGGCTGGAACGCCGCCAACAGCGTCCTGTGGAACTGCTCGGCCGCTCGGATCGACTGCTACGCGCCGCCCACCGCCTTCAACTGGGCCTTCGGCTCGTGGGCTGAATTCGCAGGCGACGGATACTGGGAGGAATCCAACAGCCACGTGCAGCCGCGAAGCCTGTACTATGCACAACTCCGGGATCGACTTGGCGAGCGGGGCGCGGCTCGCGCCCATCTGCTACCCGTAAGCACAGAGGCCACAAGCAGCCCCAGCATCGAGCTGGCGGCGGCCCTGACGGCACAGGCGAAAGACCCGCCGCCGCAACTCTGCGACTGGATCGACCATGCCTCGGAGCGACAGCCCATCCCGACGTCTCATGCGGCTGCCAAGACGATCGAACAGATCGGATACGGAGAAGCACCTGTTTCGGATGAGGCGGCTCCCCGTAATACTCACGGGCAAGATGCCCGTGCTACGGAGTGGACGGGCCCGCGCATGCGGATCGAGAACGGCTGGCTCGTCTATGGTGACGCTGTGATGACGGGCAGACAGCAGGGGGTGCGATGGTGGAGCGGGGGCCCCCGGCCGCTGGATGTCGCCAAGGCGACGCCGCACATCACCCGCTTCGTGCCCGGCCGGATCGGACATGGACTGACGGATGATCTGGATGAAATGGCCGACGGGCTGCGCGAGCATGGCATCGTGGCCCTGGAGCACAACTACGGCCTGTGGTACGACCGGCGGCGCGACGATCACGAGCGCATCCGGCGGATCGACGGCGACGTGTGGCCGCCGTTCTACGAGTTGCCGTTTGCCAGGAGCGGGCGGGGCACGGCCTTCGACGGCCTGAGCCGATACGACCTGACGAAGTACAACCCGTGGTATTGGATGAGACTGCGAGAGTTCGCCGACCTCGCCGACCGCAAGGGCTTGGTTCTCATCCATCAGAACTACTTCCAGCACAACATCATCGAGGCGGGGGCCCATTGGACCGACTTCCCCTGGCGTCCGGCGAACAACGTCAACGAGACGGGGTTCCCCGAGCCGCCGCCCTACGCGGGCGACAAGCGGATCTTTCTGGCCGAGCAGTTCTACGACGTGAATGATCCGGTCCGCCGGCCGCTGCACCGGGCCTACATCCGCCAGTGTCTGGATAACTTCGCGGACAACCACAGCGTGATCCAACTCATCGGGGCCGAGTACACCGGCCCGCTGCACTTCGTGCAGTTCTGGATCGATACGATCCTCGAATGGGAACGACAAACGGGCAGACGCGCCCTCGTGGGACTGAGCGTCACGAAGGACGTGCAGGACGCCATCCTGGCCGATCCGGTGCGTTCGGCGGCGGTGGACATCGTGGACATCCGCGTGTGGCACTACCGCAGCGACGGCAGCCTGTACAGTCCCGAAGGCGGGCAGAACCTTGCCCCTCGCCAGTATGCCCGGCTCGTCTCCCCCGGCAGGACCTCGTTCGAGCAGGTCTACCGGGCGGTTCGGGAGTATCGCCAGCGGTGTCCGGGCAAGGCGGTCATATACTCGATGGATCCGGGCGACGACCTCGCCTGGGCGGCCTTCATGGCCGGCGGCTCGCTGGCCGGGGTTCCGCGGATTGCCGAGCCTGGCCTGCTGGAACGTGCTGCATCCATGACGCCCGTCGATGTCCCCGGTGCGCGTGGCGGGCAGTGGATGCTGGCCAACGCGTCTGGGGAGTGCATCGTGTACTCCCGCTCCGGTGCCGTGAATCTTGACGTTGGCGTGGCAGCCGTCCCCATGACCGCGTACTGGATCGATCCAAGGGCTGGCTCGCTGCTGGGCAAGCAGCAGCTCGATGGCGGTCCGTTGAAGAGTCCCACATCCGGCCCGGCGGTCGTGTGGGTAGTTCGTGCCCATTGATGAAGAGTGAACGGATCATGTACATGCGGTTGCACTGTCTTTTGTTCGTTGTCATCTGTCTGGCAGACACCGGCGTCCACGCGGCCGGTAGCGGACTGACCGACACCTCGGCCAGTCCGTATGTCAGGCTGCGAAGCGTTGCGATCGACGACGTGCGGTGGACCGAAGGATTCTGGGCCGAGCGATTTGACTGGTGTCGAGAGACCGTCATCCCGAACATGTGGCGGCTGTTCGAGGATCCCAACTTCAGCGACGCCTATGAGAACTTCCTGGTCGCCGCCGGCCGCAAACAGGGCAGGCACCATGGGCCGAAATGGAACGACGGCGATTTCCTCAAGTGGCTGGAGGCCGTGGCGTTTGCCTATGCGACCACCCGCGATGAATCGCTGGACCGGCAGATGGACGAGATCATCGAGGTGATCGGCGAGGCCCAGCGCGAGGATGGGTACTTCCATACTCCGGTCGTCATCGCTCAGCGGCAGAAACTGCCCGGGCCCGGTGAATTCGGGGACCGGCTGGCCTTCGAAACCTATAACATGGGGCACCTGATGACCTGTGCCTGTGTCCACTACCGCGCCACCGGCAAGACCAGCCTGCTGGAGACCGCGAGGAAGGCCACGGACTTCCTCTATCGAACCTATAAGGACTCCCCCGACACGCTGGCGGGCAACGGAATCTGCCCATCGCACTACATGGGCGTTGTGGAGATGTACCGCACGACGGGCGATCCGCGGTACCTCGAATTGGCCCGGGGCCTGATCGACATTCGCGATCGGGTCCAGGACGGCACGGACGACAACCAGGACCGGATTCCCTTCCGCCGGCAGACGGAGGCTGTGGGGCACGCCGTGCGGGCGAACTACCTCTACGCCGGCGCGGCCGACGTGTACGCCGAGACGGGCGATCCGTCTCTGCTCAAGACTCTGGAGACGATCTGGCAGGATGTCGCCACGCGGAAGCTGTACGTCACCGGGGCCACCGGCGCCTTGTACAACGGCGCCTCGCCCGACGGCTCCAAGTCGCAGTCCTCGATCCAGCCGGTGCACCAGGCCTATGGCCGGCCGTACCAGTTGCCCAACCTCACGGCCCACAACGAGTCCTGCGCCACGGTCGGCCTGATCCTGTGGAACTGGCGCATGCTGGCCGTCACGGGTCAGGCACGATTCGCCGACCAGCTCGAACTGGCGCTCTACAATACCCTGCTGGCGAGCATCAGCCTGGACGGCAAGGGCTTCTTCTACACGAACCCCCTGGCGAAGTTGGACGAGCTGCCATTCGAGCTTCGCTGGTCGCGCCGGCGCGAGCCGTACATAAGCTGTTTCTGCTGCCCGCCCAACGTCGTGCGTACGATTGCCGAGGCCGCCGCCTACGCGTACAGCGTGTCCGACGAAGGGGTGTGGGTCAATCTCTACGGCGGCAATACGCTTGAGACACAACTGCCTGGCGGTGGGACGGTCAAGCTGCGTCAGCAGACCGATTATCCGTGGCAGGGCACGGTTCAGATCGCGGTGGAAAGCGCGCCGGCGACGGAGTTCTCCCTGTTCCTGCGAATTCCCGGCTGGGTGGGAAACGCGCAAGTGACGGTCAACGGCAAGCCCGTTGGCGGACAGACGAAATCCGGATCGTACCGTGAGATCAAACGCGCCTGGGCGGCCGGCGACAAGGTGGAACTGGTCCTGCCCATGCCGGCGGAACTGCTGGAGGCGCATCCGCTGGTGGAGGAGACCCGCAACCAGACTGCCGTGCGTCGCGGCCCGATTGTGTACTGCCTGGAGTCGGTCGATCTGCCGGGGGATGTGAAAGTCGCCAACGTGATGCTCTCGCCGGACGACCCGTGGGAGGGCCGATTTGATAAGGACCTGCTCGGCGGAGTGACGGCTCTATACGGAACGGCTCGAAGACTTCCGGATCGCGACTGGGACAACACTCTCTATCGGGAGATCTCTCCCACACAACCGGCGGCGCTCGACGTGCGTCTGGTCCCGTACTACGCCTGGGGCAACCGGGGCGATGCCCAGATGTCCGTCTGGTTGCCGCTGGCGACGGCGGACCTCAGCACGCATGACGCACCACGCACAACGCACGACGATTCCATGTTCGTCCTCGATGCCCGGGCGTTCAAGCACCACGTCGATTTCTTCAACGGCATGGAGCCCGAGAACATCGTCAACCACGTCCCGAATCAGCAGTCGTGGGCGTGGATGAAGGAC
>Ga0209347_1003168_pt1 | contig 19838 bp, 19 predicted proteins | sample AutmiccommuBRH23_FD_187382 | JGI IMG/M metagenome (GOLD analysis project Ga0209347, IMG submission 187382) | Deep subsurface microbial communities from Mt. Terri, Switzerland - Autotrophic microbial communities BRH/23 (SPAdes) (version 2) | ecosystem: Environmental > Aquatic > Deep subsurface >...
TGGCTCGCCTGCTCGGGGTGGCCATCGACCGCGCGGCCCGCGACGCCGGATGGCCCGTGGGTGGTGCCTTTCTCGTCATCCCGATCCCCTCGTCGACCCGCGCCGACCGGTCCCGGGGCGACCGCCCGCTCGTCCGCGTCGTCGGACGGGCGGTCGCCGGGATCGGTGACGGGACCATGACCGCAGGAGGTGGGCCGTCCGGCGCCGCACACCGGCTCGAGGGGCCGCTGGTGGCCCTGCGGCACAGCCGGACCGTCGCAGACCAGGCCGGGCTCGGCGCCCTGGCCCGGCTCGTGAACCTCCAGTCGGCCATGGAGGTGCGGGGGAGTGCCGCCCACCGCGTCCGGGGTCGCCGCTGCCTGCTGGTGGACGACGTGATGACCACCGGCAGCACGCTGGCCGAGGGCGCCCGCGCTCTGCATGACGCAGGTGCTGCGGACGTGCACGCGGCCGTCATCGCGGCAACCCCCCGCCTTCCCCCTGCCTTCCCACAGCCGACGCGGCGAAGTACTGTCATCGAAAGAGCCCCGGTCCCGGGGACGGCGTCATCCGGACGGCCGTGACCTCGGGGGCCTGATCCAGGGAAGGGGTGGTGCCGAGGTGACACGTGGGCCTGTCCCGGGCCCCTGAGCAACAGCACCGAGCGCCCTGAGCGCGACCAAGGAGGAACCGTGGAGATTGTCGTGACTGGACGCCACGTCCAGGTCCCTGACCGATTCCGTCAGCTGCTCAACGAGCGTTTGGCCAAGGTGCCATCGCTCGCCCCGAAGGTGCATCGAGTGGATGTGGTGGTGACGCACGAGCGAGTCGCGCGAGGTCGCGGTTCGGAACGCGTCGAGATCACCTGCCGCGCCAAGGGGCCCGTGATTCGAGCTGAGGCCGCGCTCGATGACAAGTACGCCTCGCTCGACATGGCTGTCGACAAGCTGATGGAGAGACTTCGCAGGGTCAACGACAAGCGCCGCGTGAGCCGGGGACGGCGCGTTCCAGAGTCCGTCGCGCAGGCCACTGCCCGAAGCGACACCGGGGACGAGGCTCTGGCCGTCGGCGCCGAGGAGGCCGGCCCGGACGACAGCGACCGCTTCGGTGCCGTCGGCAACTCGCCGATCGAGGTCCGCGAGAAGGTCCACAGCGCGGCTCCGATGTCCCTCGAGGACGCGGTCAACCAGATGGAGCTGGTCGGCCACGACTTCTTCCTCTTCCACGACATCGACACGGACCAGCCGAGCGTGGTCTACCGGCGTCGCGGGTGGAGCTACGGCGTGCTCCACCTGGCCACCGCACCGGCTGTCGCCGCCACCGGCTGACTCCACCCTTGCCGAGCAGGGCGCCCACCGCGGAGGTGGGCGCCCTGCCTGCACCGTCGAACGACTGGCCGGAACGTCGGTGCGGCCTGCCAAGATGACCTACGTGACCCACAGCGCCGATGTGACACCCCCCGACGTGATCCGAGTGCTCATCGTCGACGACCATGCCCTCTACCGGCGAGGGCTTCAGACGGTGCTGGCCACCGAGGACGGCATCGAGATCGTGGGCGAGGCCGCTGACGGCAACGAGGCCGTCGACGTCGCCGAGGAGGTCCTCCCGGACGTCATCGTCATGGACGTCGGGATGCCGAAGCGCGGCGGGATCGAGGCGTGTCGGGTGATCAAGCAGCGGGTCCCGTCCGCGCGCATCATCATGCTGACCAGCTCGGACGACGAGGAGAACCTCTTCGAGGCGGTCCGCGCGGGGGCGAACGGCTACCTGCTCAAGGACGTGCCGCCTGAGGAGGTCGCGGCGGGGATCCGCGGGGTCTTCCACGGACAGTCGCTGATCTCACCGATGATGGCCTCGAAGCTGCTCCAGGAGTTCGCCCAGATGAGCCGCCACGAGGGCACGGTGCCGGCAGCGACTCCCGAGCTGGAGCTGCCCCGGCTCACCGAGCGGGAGCTCGGGATCCTGCGTCTGGTCGCCCGAGGCAGGCTCAACCGTGAGATCGCGAGGGAGCTGTTCATCTCGGAGAACACCGTGCGCAACCACATCCGCAACATCCTCGACAAGCTGCAGATGCACTCGCGCATGGAGGCGGCGATGTACGCCGTCCGGAAGCGGCTCATCGAGCCGGGGGAGTGACGTCTGCCGTGCCCCCGGGCTCCGCCCGCCGGCTGACCCGTGCCCAGGCCCGTCGCGTCGCCATTGCGGCCCAGGGCTTCCTCGACCCTCGCCCGCCTCCTTTCCGGGCGACGATGCGCCACGTCCAGCGGGTGGTCGACCGGGTCGGTGTCGTCCAGATCGACAGCGTCAACGTCCTGTCGCGGAGTCATTACCTCCCGTTCTTCTCCCGGCTGGGGCCGTACGACCGGGCTCTCGTCGACCGGGCCCGGGACCGGGCCCCACGTCGCCTCGTCGAGTACTGGGCCCACGAGGCGAGCCTCATCCCGCCAGGGACCTGGCCCCTCCTCGACCACCGGATGCGCCGGGCCTCCGAGGTCGCATGGGGTGGGATGCGGCGGATCCTCGCCGAGCGACCCGAGCTCGTCGACCTCGTTCAGGCCGAGGTCGAGGCATGCGGGCCGTTGACGGCCCGTGCCCTCGAGCGTGTCCTCGAGCACGACCAACCGCGCGGAAAGGACCAGTGGGGTTGGAACTGGTCAGAGGTGAAGCAGGCGCTCGAGTACCTCTTCTGGGCGGGCCGGATCAGCTCCGCCGGGCGCACATCGCAGTTCGAGCGCCGCTACGCAGCCCTCACTGCGACAGCTCCCCCCTCCCAGCGCGACGCCTGGCTCGACCGGCCCGGACCCGAGGCCGACCCAGAGCGGTTCGTCGAGCTCGTTCGCATCGCGGCCCGCGCCCACGGCGTCGGCACTGAGCGCTGCCTCGCCGACTACTTCCGGATCGCTCGGGCCGATGCCCGGGAGGCGATCGCGCGGCTGACGGCCGACGGCGAGCTGATCCCCGTGGAGGTGCCCGGCTGGCGTCCGGCCTGGCTCCACGCCGACGCACGGGTCCCCCGTCGGGTCCAGGTGGAGGCCCTGCTCAGCCCGTTCGACTCGCTCGTCTGGCAGCGGGATCGCGTCCACGACCTCTGGGACTTCCACTTCCGGCTCGAGATCTACACTCCCGCACACCAGCGCGTCCACGGCTACTACGTGCTGCCGTTCCTGTACGGCGACTCCCTCGTCGCCCGGTGCGACCTCAAAGCCGACCGGGCCGCCGGCCTGCTCCGCTGCCATTCAGTGACCTGGGAACCGGGCGCCTCGACGGAGGCCCGTCTCGCTCTGGAACGCAACCTCGAGCAGATGGCGGAGTGGCTGGGCCTGCGCCACGTCGTGACGGGCACGGTCTCGTGAAGCCGGCCCAGCGGCATACGGATGCGCTCTGGGACGAGCCCGCGCAGTGACGGGAACTCCCGTCGGCCCGCGGTCCGTTGGTCGGGAAGGCGGGGCTACGACTAGCCTAGGCAGGTCCCGTGACGCACACGGGTGATCGTGCCCGCCGCATCGGCGGGTGGCATGACGTTGAGTCGGGAGTGAGTACGCACCATGGTCTTGGGCATCGACAAGCTGCTCCGCGCGGGCGAGGGCAGGACCCTCAAGAAGCTCCAGGGCATCGCCGAGCAGGTCAACGCCCTCGAGGCCGACTTCGAGAAGCTCACCGACGAGGAGCTGCGCGAGGAGACCCCGAACTTCCGCAAGCGCCTCGACGCCGGCGAGAGCCTCGACGACCTCCTGCCCGAGGCCTTCGCGGCCGTGCGAGAGGCGAGCAAGCGCACCCTGGGCAAACGCCACTTCGACGTGCAGCTCATGGGCGGCGCCGCCCTGCACCTCGGCAACGTCGCCGAGATGAAGACCGGTGAGGGCAAGACCCTCGTCGCGACGCTCCCGTCCTACCTCAACGCCCTGACGGGCAAGGGCGTCCACGTCATCACCGTCAACGACTACCTCGCGGAGTACCAGTCCGAGCTGATGGGCCGCATCCACCGCGCGCTCGGCATCGAGACCGGCTGCATCCTCTCCTCGATGACCCCCGAGCAGCGCCGGGCCGAGTACGCCAAGGACATCACCTACGGGACCAACAACGAGTTCGGCTTCGACTACCTGCGCGACAACATGGCGTGGGAGCCGTCCGAGCTGGTCCAGCGCGGCCATCACTTCGCCATCGTCGACGAGGTCGACTCCATCCTCATCGACGAGGCCCGGACGCCGCTGATCATCTCCGGTCCGGCGGACATCGCGGCCAAGTGGTACGTCGAGTTCGCGCGCATCGCCGCCCGGCTCAACCGCGGCGAGGACGGGCGAGGCGACTACGAGGTCGACGAGAAGAAGCGCACCGTCGGCGTCCTCGAGGGCGGCATCGCCCGGGTCGAGGACCTCCTCGGCATCGAGAACCTCTACGACACCGTCAACACGCCGCTCATCGGCTACCTCAACAACGCCATCAAGGCCAAGGAGCTGTTCAAGCGCGACAAGGACTACGTCATCATGAACGGCGAGGTCCTCATCGTCGACGAGCACACCGGTCGCATGCTGCCGGGCCGCCGCTACAACGAGGGGATGCACCAGGCGATCGAGGCGAAGGAGGGCGTCGAGATCAAGAACGAGAACCAGACGCTCGCGACGATCACCCTCCAGAACTACTTCCGGATGTACGACAAGCTCTCCGGCATGACCGGCACGGCCCAGACCGAGGCCGCGGAGCTGAACTCCATCTACCAGCTCGGCGTGATCCCGATCCCGACGAACATGCCGATGATCCGCAAGGACCAGGCCGACCTCGTCTACCGGACCGAGGTCGCGAAGTTCAACGCGGTCGTCGACGACATCGTCGAGCGACACACCCTCGGCCAGCCGGTCCTCGTCGGCACCACCTCGGTCGAGAAGAGCGAGTACCTCTCGCAGCAGCTGAAGAAGCGGGGAATCAAGCACGAGGTGCTCAATGCGAAGCAGCACGAGCGAGAGGCGGCCATCGTCGCCGATGCCGGACGCAAGGGAGCCGTCACCGTCGCGACGAACATGGCCGGCCGAGGCACCGACATCATGCTCGGTGGCAACTCGGAGTTCCGGGCCGTCGCAGAGCTGAAGCAACGCGGGCTCGACCCGGAGGAGACCCCGGACGAGTACGAAGCCGCCTGGGACGCAGCGCTCGCCGCAGCGGAGGCCGCAGTCGCGTCCGAGCACGAGAAGGTCACCGGCCTCGGGGGGCTCTACGTCCTCGGTACCGAGCGGCACGAGTCGCGCCGGATCGACAACCAGCTGCGCGGTCGCTCCGGCCGCCAGGGTGACCCGGGCGAGTCCCGCTTCTACCTCTCGCTGCAGGACGACCTGATGCGGTTGTTCAACGCGGCCCTCGTCGACCGGTTCATGGTGTCCGCCGGCATGGAGGACGACCAGCCGATCGAGTCCAAGATGGTGACCAACTCCATCCAGAAGGCCCAAGGTGCCGTCGAGGCGCAGAACTACGAGATTCGCAAGAACGTCCTCAAGTACGACGACGTGATGAACCGCCAGCGCCAGGTCATCTATGAGGAGCGGCGGGCCGTGCTCAACGGGCAGGACCTCCACGAGCAGCTCCGGATGTTCGTCAACGACGTCGTGGCTGGGTACGTCGACGCGGCGACGGCCGAGGGGTTCGCGGGCGACTGGGACCTCGACCGGCTCTGGGACGCGCTGCGTCAGGTCTACCCCGTCTCCATCACCATCTCGGAGATCGAGGACCTGGCCGGCGGACGCAACGCCATCAGCGCGGAGTTCCTCCGCGAACAGCTCATGTCCGACGCCCACCACGCCTATGACGAGCGTGAGGAGTCCCTCGGCGCCGACACGATGCGCGAGGTCGAACGCCGCGTCGTCCTCTCGGTTCTCGACCGCAAGTGGCGCGAGCACCTCTACGAGATGGACTACCTCCAGGAGGGCATCGGCCTGCGGGCGATGGCCCAGCGCGACCCCCTCATCGAATACCAGCGCGAGGGGTTCCAGCTCTTCGAGGCGATGATGGAGGCCATCAAGGAGGAATCGGTCTCGAACATCTTCTCGGTCCAGGTCGAGGTCAGCCAGCCGGCTCCCCAGGTAGGGGCCGCGCCCGTCCCGGTCGGCGACCTCATGGGCAGTCTCTCGGCGGCCGCATCGGACTCGCCGGAGGTATCCGGAGCGGGCGCCGGGCGCACCCTCACGGCTGTCGAGGACGGTCCGACCCCCGCGAGTGAGGCGGCCGGCGTGACGGTGTCCGGCGTCGACCTGCCCAGCGCGGAGCGGCGCCCGTCAGCGCTGCGCTACACCGCCCCGGGAGAGGACGGCCGGGCCGTCGAGACGAGCCAGCAGCCCGTCGAGCGCAAGGCCGACCGACGAGGGAAGAAGGTCAAGCGGCGTCGGCGCTGAGCGCTCGACGCGACCGCCGAGCGAACCCACCTCCGGAGGGCCCGACCACGCATGGTCGGGCCCTCCGTGTCTGGCCCATCGTGCTCGTGCTTCCTTGACCCGGGCAAGAGCGGATGCTTTGCCCGGTCCCGGTCAGCCGACGGCGACCTGCGTCATCAACCATCGTCCGTCCAGGCCTTCGAGGCGGAAGGCCAGCGCGCGCACGCGCCCGTGGGACACGACGACCGCGCAGGCTTCCACGACGCCGTCGGCGGGCTCGCAGAGGCGGATCCGGCGGACCACGGCCGGGCGCCGGGCACCGCCGGTCAGGCGCCGGGTGGACACGAGGGCCCGTCGCGCGAGGAGGGCGTACACGGTGGGACTGGCGTGCCGGATGAGCTGGGTGGCGGGCCGCTGGCCGGAGATCACCTCGACGACCGCCTGGGCGATCTTCGCGACGAACGGCTCGGGGTCGGGGAGGTCGCTCGAGCGGGTCGGCTGCCGCGCGAAGTCATCCTCCATGGCGGGGAAGAAGTCGAGCGCCAGGGCTTCCTGGGTGTACGGGGCCGCCTCGTACACCCAGGCGTCGTCCGCGCTGATCCGGCGCGGTGCCATGTCAGGGATGTGTCGCACGCTGAACCCCGCGAAACCCGACGACTGCGGTGGGATCACCTTGGACGGGTGGTGCTTCCTCACCGTGCCACCTCCGCCGTCGGGGCACGGAGGAGCTGCCCCGGGAGCACGACGTCAGGGTCGTCGCCGATGACCCCCCGGTTCGCCGCGAACCACAGTGGCCATTCCGCCGCAACCTCGCTGTCACTGGCGCCGGAGCCGAGGTGCCGCGCTGCGATCGACCACAGGGTGTCGCCGCGGCGAACGGTGACCGTGTCGATCGTCGAGCCGGCCGGTCGAAGTGTCCCTCCGAGAAGAGATCCGGGTTCTGGAGAAGTCACCCGCGCCGGACGGTCCGGGACCCACCCCGGGGCGGGGGCCGGAGTGGTGCGGCTCACGGCGCCGTGGGCCGGGTGGCTCGGCGCGAAGCCCGGACCGGGCACGCCGCTCCCCGCTGCCGCTGGGGCGACCGCGGAGGCAGCGCCGGAACTGCTGTCGGCAGCACTGCCTGAGGTGCCCGTGGAAGGGCTCCCGGAAGTGCTGGTGGAGAGGCTCGTTGCGGGGCCTGCGGCGGTGGTCCCGGCGGTGGTCCCGGCGGTGGTCGCGGCGATGGCCGCCGGCGCAGGCAGGGCCACCGTGCCCACTGATGCTCCCAGCGCCAGTGCGAGGGCTTGCCGCGCACAATGCGGAGTCAGCGAGTGGGCGATGCGGCAGAAGGTCCGCCCGAGCGCCCCTGGCGCGGCGCTGAGCGCGAGGATCGCGAACGTGATTCCCAGCCACCCGCAGAGGGCCACGGCTGCCCAGACGAGACTCGCCCCAAGGACCTCGTCCGTGGTCGGGGGGCCGTCGCTGCCGGCAACCGGCCAGTCCTGCAGGGCCAGGCAGGTCAGCGCCCAGGCTGCGGTCCCAGCGCCACAGCTCAGCGCACCTGCTCTGATCGGTCCGGCGCCGGCCAGAGCGGCGCGTGCATGTACCCCTGAACGTCTCATGACATGTATTCAAGAGTGTTTGCTGCCGTTTGACAACGACAGCTACGGCAGGCTGTGGATACCCCGACTACACTGCAAGTCCCAGGAGCTGGCGGGGCGGAGGAGGGCAACGTGCGTTGGGAGCGACTCTTCGCGGACCTGGAGGCTCGCTGCTCGGCCGAGGCTGGGCTCGAGCGGGATGTTGAAGTCGCGGACCGCACGCGGCGGGAACGCGCCCAAGTCGGCTTGCACGCCCGCCTGCTGGCCAACGTGGGTGGACCGGAGATCTCACTCCGTTTGGCCGGCACCGCGCCAGGCGGCGCGGCAGCGGGGGTGCTCGTCGACGTCGGGCCCGACTGGCTGCTCCTCGCCGAGAGCCGACGACAATCCCTGCTCGTCCCGCTCCCGGCGGTCAGAGGCGTGGTCGGCCTCGTCGGCGGTGCTCAGGAGCCCACGCTGGTGGCCAAGCGGTTCACCCTCGCCGCCGCACTCCGCGGGCTGAGCCGGGGGCGCGTGCCACTGCAGGTCACCGCGGTGGACGGGTGGACGGTGACCGGGACGATCGACGCCGTCGGCGCCGACCACGTGGACCTTGCAGAACACTCCCTCGACCAGCCGCGCCGAAGCAGGCACGTCGTTCGGGCGCACGTCCTGCCCTTCGCGGCGCTCAGCTACCTCCGCCACCGCTGAGCGGCGTACCTCTTGTTCGGGTCACTCCTCGCCGGCCCCGCCGAACGGATGGGCCTGCACGAACGTTCGAGTCTCGGCGTACATCCGCTGGATGTAGGTCTCCAGCTCGGTGACCTCCACGCGCCACTGACCTCGACCGCCCACTTTGATCGCGGGGAGCTCACCGGAGCGCACGAGGGCGTAGGCCTGGGCAGACGAGATGTTGAGGATCTCGGACACCTCGGCCAGCTGGAGGAACCTTTGGGCCACGATTGCTCCTTCACTTCGTTGCCGCCGAGCGACGGGTCATGCGCGTCTTTGAGCAACTCATACCCCAAGCGGCGTCAGGTGCACTCTCCCGGTGCCGCGCGGCTCGGTGAGAGGCCCTGATGGTTGAATCCGGTTTAGTTTTCCACAGTTAACCCCGTGGAGCGGCGATTTCCCCTCGAATGAGGCAGGATGAGCGTGGCACGTCCTGCTGTCGAGCGTGCGAAGGGCCCCACCCTGCCGCGTGCCCGAAAGCCGTTCGAGGCAGTGGCCTGTGCAGCGGCCGTGCCATGTCCGAGCTCCACCATGCCCACCAGGGGGTTGTCCGACCGATGAGCGCCCATGCCGCACCGACCGCCAAACGACTCGAGAGGCCCTCGTGGCGAGACAGTCGACTGGTGGTGGGCATCATTCTCGTGCTGGTGTCGGCGACACTCGGTGCCCGGCTCGTTGCCAGTGCCGACGAGCGAACGCCCTACTTCGTCGCCGTGGAGAACCTCGTAGCCGGTGACCGGGTGACCGGCGCGACGTTCCGCAGGGTCGACATTGCACTCTCGGACGGAATGGGGGGCTACCTCCGAGCCGATTCCCCGGTGCCGGTCGGCAAGGCTCTCACTCGTGATCTCAGGGCGGGGGAGCTCGTCCCGTCCTCGGCGCTCGGTGACCCGGGCGAGGTGGACGTCCAGCGGGTCACCGTGCGCACGGACGCGACCGCCACGGTCGGGCTCGACCGCGGGCAGCGGGTCGACGTGTACGTCACGCCGGACGCCCACACCGCCGGGACAGGGGACGAGGATTCGGGTACCGAGCTCCTGCTCGAGGCGGCCGCTGTGGTCGAGATCGTGGCGAGCGAGGGCGGTTTCGGTGCGGCGGCGCGGACGTCGGTTCAGCTGTACGTGCCCGCTGGCCAGGTGAAGGCGGTGGTCGAGGCGGTCGACCACGACGCGAAGATCACGGTGGTGCCGGTCTCCGGCGGAGCTTCCGGCACCGGCGGGGGCGACGCGTGACCGACGTGATCACCGGGCTGAGCCCGGAATGGGAGTCGGTCGTCGCAACGACGTTGGAGTCGGCGGCCGGGGTCGTGGTGACGCGGCGGTGCGCCGACGTCTCGGAGCTCCTGGCGGTCGCCGAGGCCGGGCTGGGCGAGTGCGCGGTGGTCAGCGCGGACCTTCGTGGCCTCGACCTCACGACGGTCCGGCGCCTGAGCCGGGCCGGGCTGATGGTCGTGGGGCTCTGTCCTCCGGGTGACGAGGGGGCGGAGCGCCGGCTGCGCCAGCTCGACGTCCCGATCGTCCTGTCCGTCGACGCCGGCCCTGAGTCCTTCGACACCGCGCTTGCCTGTCCGGGTCCTCACCGCGCGGGCACCTCACCGAGTGGAACCCCGTCGGGTGGCCACGGCTCCGAACACCAGGTGGTCATTCCGGACCACATCCCCGATGATCTCCTCGGGGCCCGGGCCGAAGGGCCTTCGCTGCCGGTCGGGGACAAGACCGAACTCCAGTCGCCGTCCCACTCGCGCGTAACCGAGGCCGCTCGGGAGAGCGAGCTCGACGCGGGCTGGCAGCCGCGGACCTCCGAGACGATCTCTGGGTCCGCCGCAAGCCGGGCTCTCCTCGGGGCGGGGGACGGCAGCGTGGAGGGCCGCTCGGCGGTCGTCGCGGTCTGGGGCCCCACCGGGGCGCCGGGACGCACGACGGTAGCGGTGAACGTGGCCGTGGAGCTGGCCTCGCGCGGCCAGGAGGTCCTGCTGGTGGATGCGGACACCTACGGGGGCTCGATCGCGCAGGCGCTCGGACTGCTGGACGAGGCGCCCGGCCTCGCCGCCGCCTGTCGTGCGGCCGACCAGGGGACCCTGGACCTGCCCGCGCTGGCTCGGATCGCGCCCGTCGTGACCCCGCGACTCCGCGTCCTCACCGGGCTTCCCAAGGCGGAGCGATGGCCCGAGCTGCGGGCGGCGGCCCTCGAGCGAGTCCTCGACCTCGCGCGCGAGCTCGCGCCGCTCGTGGTCATCGACTGCGGATTCTGTCTCGAGGACGACGAGGAGCTCAGCTACGACACCACCGCACCTCGCCGCAACGAGGCGACCCTGATGTCCCTGGCCCAGGCGGACGCCCTCCTGGCGGTCGGGGGCGCCGATCCGGTGGCACTCCAACGCTTCGTGAGGGCATTGCAGGAGCTTGGCTCGGTGCCCTCGCCCACCCCGATCCCGGTCGTCAACCGGGTCCGGAGCAGCGCCGTGGGCTCCCGGCCCGAGGAGCGGATCGCTGAGTCACTCCTGCGCTTCGCCGGCCTGGAAGGGCTGTCGTTCGTGCCCGACGACGCGCAGACCGTCGACGCCGCCCTCCTCGCCGGCCGCTCGGTGGTCGAGCACGCCCCGGACTCCCGGCTGAGGGCGTCGTTCGCCGAGCTGGCCACGGCGGTCGCCCCGTGGACCCGGACCCGGGTGCGGGACCGGCGTGGCCGGCGGTGGGGTCAGGGCGCGAAGAGGATGGTGAGTCCGGCGAACGTGTAGAACAGCATGATGAGCATGAGCGGCACCTGGCCGATGACGGCCGAACGCCGGTCGAGGACTGACACGGCGCGCTCATGGGCGGCCAGGACGCCGAGCAGGTGGCCGAGGACGATGCCGACGGCCTGGATCGTCGCGACGAGGGTTGCCTGGACCAGGGCGTCGTCCGGTCGGATGCCCGCCGTGCCCAGCAGGTCCGCCCCGGTGCCGAGGGGGTCGCTGAGGAGGGCCAGCCCGACTGGGGCCTGGTAGACGAAGAGCGACCAGTAGTGCGCCACGACGTACCCGCCGGCGATCGGCACGAGCGAAGGAGCGATGTCCGACACGAAGTGGAACGACTCGTGCATCGGCCTGCGCGACAATGCCATCGACACCGCGGCGGCGAGCCACAGCGTCAGTGCGACCGCTGCGAAGAAGGCGAGGAGGGTGGCCGTCTTGAGCAGTGAGCTCGAGACGGTCGACGTCTGCACGAAGGTGGCCCAGGACAGGTTGGCCGAGAAGCCGTCGTATGCCGTGCTGCCGAGCATGACGGCGACCGTCGCGACGAGGCCGCGTTCGCCCCGCAGCTCGTTGATCCCGTGGAGCGGGGTCCTCAGCACCCACCGGCCGTCCGTGCGTCGACCGAGGGGGGACAGCGCCCCGAGCAGGCGGGACCACGCCTCGAAGGGGTCCGCGCGGTCGAACCAGGCCCTACCGAAGAGCGCGGCTCCGAGGACGGACACCAAGAGGAAGCCGAGGACGAGGAGCCGGAGGAAGGGGATGCTGGTGTTGTCCGCGGCCACGAGCTCGACCCAGGTGAACAGCGCCAGCCCGATCGCCGCCGGCCACCACCCGGCGCGGTAGGGCAGGAGCGCGAGGTCGGGGGAGACCCGCGCGAGTCGCAGCAGCCCGGTGTGCAGGAGTCGCAACGGGTTGATCACCCGCCAGACGGGCCCGAACACCATGGACACGAACGCGAGCCCCACCCAGAGCCAGACGTAGACGATGTGCGGCACCGGGTTCCGGGCGTTGTCCGGTCCGGCCAGGAGGGCGACGAGGGTCCACAGGGTGAGCGCGATCGACAGAGCCTGGGCGACCCGCCGGACCCACCGCGACTCGAGGACCGCGGTGAGCGCGCCGGGCACGACGATGCCCTGCGACCGGTCGAGGCGGGGTTCCCGCCACAGGAAGCCGATGGCGAGGAACGAGATGACGAGGGCGGCGAGCGCGCTCGCCATCAGCGCGGCGAAGGGCAGGGGCAGGTCGCTTCGCGTTCCCACCCCGTGGGCCGGGAGCGCCCCGATGACCTCCAAGACGCTGCCGTATGCCGCTGGGCTGGCCACCGCGGGCCCCTACCGGACCGCGACCGTGAGGATGGTGAGGGCGGGGTCGTGCGTCTCGACCTCGAACACTCCCGACTCCGTGCCGACCAGCTTGACGGTCGTGGGCTTCCCGGCCTTGAGGTCGGCCTCGGCCCCGTTGAACCCGTGGGCGTGCAGCTCGTCGTCGTGGTCGACCGTGACAGTGAGCTCGAGGGCCTGTCCGACTCCGAGCTCGACCTGGGTCGGGGGTGGGGTGATCGCCGTCCCGCTCACGGAGATCTCCATCCGTCTCGCGACCGGGGCGCTCGCGATGGCCTCGGGCGACAGCGCCTCAGGTGAGCCGCAGGAGGCGGCGCCGAAGAGCGCGAGGAGACCGATGGCGTACGGCAGGGCACGATTCACACGCATGGGGCGGATCCTACGGGCAGCCGTCTGGCAGAGTGTGAGCATGTCGGACCGGCTGACCTCTCTCGACGCGTCGTTCCTCTACCTCGAGCAGTCGACGACGGCGATGCACGTGGGCTCCGTCATGATCTTCCAGCCTCCGGGTCAGGGCTTCGACCACGACGAGCTCGTTCGCATCATCGAGAGCCGGATCGGGGCCATCCCCCGCTTCCGTCAGAAGGTCCGAGACGTCCCCGGGCGGATCGCCAACCCGGTCTGGGTCGACGACGAGGCGTTCGACATGAGCTACCACGTCCGTCGGACCGGCCTGCCCCGTCCGGGCACGGACGCCCAGCTGCAGGACTTCGTGGCGCGGGTCCAGCCGCGCAAGCTCGACCGGACCCGCCCGCTGTGGGAGGTCTACTACGTCGAGGGCCTGCAGGGCGGGCGATTCGCCATCGTCACCAAGACCCATCACGCCCTCATCGACGGGATCAACGCGCTCGACATCGCTCACGTCATCGTCGACTCGACCCGCGGCGAGAGTCAGGCCGATGGTCAGGTGCCCTGGGAGCCCAAGGCGCCGCCATCGTCGATCGAGCTCGTGGCCGGTGCCGTCGTCGATGCGGTGCGTCGGCCGACCCAGGTCCTCGACCTCGTCCGGGGCGGTCTCAACGACGCGCTCCAGGTGGGTCTCCGCGCAGTGGAGTCGGCTGGGGCCGTGGTGTCGACCGTCGCGCGAACCGCCGCTCGACCCGCGCCACCCTCCCCGCTCAACGCGCAGGTCGGGTCGGCCCGTCGGTGGGTCATGGTCTCGACGGATCTCGAGGACTACCGCAACGTGCGCAAGCGGCTGGCGAAAGGGGCCTACGCCGAGGACGTCACCATCAACGACGTCGTCCTGGCGACGATCGCCGGTGGGTTCCGCAGCTGGCTACTCGCCCGTGGCGAGCCGGTCCACAGCGGCACTGTCGTGCGTGCCATGGTGCCGGTCAGCGTCTACGGCGACGATCCCGCCGGAATGTACGCCAACCAGGTGATGGCGTGCGTCGTCAATCTTCCCGTGGGCGAGCCGGGCGCCTCGATGCGGCTGCACCAGATCGCCTTCGCGATGCGTCAGCAGATGGAGGGGGGCCAGGCCGTGGGCGCGACGTCCCTCGCCAACCTGGCCGGCTTCGCGCCGCCGACCCTCCACGCCTTGGGGGCGCGGCTCGGCTCCGCGGTCTCGCGACGGCTCTACAACGTGATGATCACCAACGTCCCCGGGCCACAGGCCCCGCTCTACGCCGGCGACGCGGAGATGCTGTCGACGTACCCGGTGACCCCCTTGGCCCAGGGCCAGGCATTGGCGATCGGCATCACGTCCTACAACGGCGGTGTGTACTACGGCCTCAACGCCGACCGGGAGGCCATGCCGGACGCCGACGACCTCGCGGCGTCGATCGTCGACTCCCTGGCCGAGCTGCGAAGTGGGCGGGAGTCCTGATGCCTGTCGTCCGGATCTACCTGCCCGTCGGCCGACGTGAGCTGGAGCACCTCCAGGCGACCGGTACCGTCGACGCCTCGCCCTCGAGTCCGCGGCAGGGCTTCGCCGTCACCGACGAACTGCGGTCCCGCACCCCGGGTGCCGACGTCGAGGAGCTCGAGTACGCCGCGTTCGCCGATGCCGTGGCGGCGTCGGCGTCGGCTCGCTCGGCGCCGGGCGACCGCCGGGTCGTGGCTGCCACGGACGCCGACCCGGAGTGGGTGTCGACCGGCGGCGGGGGAGCGGTCAGCTCAGTCGCCCTCGTGGCTCCGGTGCCGAGGAGCCGTATCGCGTCCTTCCACGTCGACGAGGACCGCGGCGTCCCGGACGACGGCGGGCAGTCGGACGACCTGCTGTGGTACGACGTGACGGAGCTGGCCGAGGTTTGCACGCTGCTCGGGTGACGTCTTGCCAAGGGCCGAACGTTCGTGCTTTTATTCAGAGGTGAGCAAGGGCGAGCAGACCAAGACCGCGATCCTCGGGGAGGCCAGTGAGCTGGCGTCCCGGGTCGGCCTCGGCGGCCTCACCATCGGCACGCTCGCGTCGGCGACCAGTCTCTCCAAGAGCGGGCTCTATGCCCACTTCATGTCGAAGGAGTCCCTGCAGATCGAGGTGCTGCGCTACGCACGTGACCTGTTCACCGACAATGTCCTGCGCCCGGCGGTGAAGGCGCCCCGTGGGGAGCCGCGCCTCCGGGCCTTCTTCGAGCACTGGCTCGCGTGGCAGACGAGCCGCTTCGGCGGTGGCTGCATCTTCATCAATGCGGCGAGCGAGTATGACGACCAAGAGGGCCCGGTGCGCGACGAGCTGGTCCGCGCCGAGCGCGACAAGCAGGAGTCCATCGCACTCGTCATCCGGACAGCGGTCGCCGAGGGGCACTTCGACCCGGACGTCGACCCTGCGCTGGTCGCCTACGAGCTGGAGGGGATCCTCCTGTCACACCACCACGCACGCCGACTGATGCGCGACCCGAGGGCCGACGAGCACGCGCGTCGGGCCTTCGAGCGGCTGCTCGAGCGCTGTCGGCGACCGTCCGCCTGACCGGCGGACCACACCTCCCACCGGCTCGGCGCGCACGGGCCCCACTCCCAGGAGTCACCATGACCTCTTCCGCGGCACGAAAAAGCACGATCGTTCGTTCTATCTTTCTCGCCGGTGGTCGACTCGCCTTCCGGGTGGCCGACGTGGCGTCCCCCGGCGTGGCTGCGGCCTGGGCGGAACGATGGTGGTTCCGGCTGCCGCCGCCGGCTCGGGTCGACCCCTCGCCCGGGGAAGGCTGGCGAGAGCTGATCGGCGGCACCTTCGAGGTGCGGCTGCGCGGTCGGGTCGTCCGCGGATGGACGTGGGGCGAGGGACCGGTCGTCTACCTCGTCCACGGGTGGAGTGGGCACGCCGAGCAGCTCCGTCCCCTGGTCAGGCACCTGCTCGACCAAGGGCTCCAGGTCGTCGCCTTCGACGGACTGAGCCACGGGCACTCGGACCCCGGCGCGCACGGCCGGGACTCGAGCGACGCCGTCGAGCTTGGCCGCTCGCTCGATGCCGTCGCCGCCCGGTTCGGTCCGGCCAGAGCCGTCGTGGCCCACTCGATGGGGGCCCTGTCGACCCTGCTCGCGCTGCGGGACGGGTGGCTGTCCACCGAGCGGCTCGTGCTCATCGCCCCCGTCGAGGGGGTGCCGGACTTCCTGCGGCGGTTCCGGGACAGGCTCCGGTTCGGTCGGCGCACCGAACGGCACCTGGTCGCGCGGGCAGAGCGACGCACGGGCTATCCGGTGGCCGAGCTCGACGTCGCGCGCCTCGGTGCGCAGCTGGATCCGCGGCCGCCCCTGCTGGTCGTCCACGACCTCGACGACCGGGAGACAGCGCACAGCGGGTCGGCTCGCCTCGTGACGCACTGGCCCGGCGCTCGCCTGTACACGACCGCCGGTCTCGGGCACCGGCGGATCCTCGCGGATGCGGCGGTGGGTGGGGCGGTGGCCCGCTTCGCGGCGCGGCTACCGGTCGAGGCGTCGCTCCACGGTGGCGAGCGGCCGCAGCCCCTGCCGGAAGGGCGGGGGCGGGAGAGCAGCGTCGCCTGAGATCGCCCGGACCTGGCACGCTGTCCAGCCCGTGAGCGGTGGTGGGCCAGAGGGCCAGAGCCCTTGTTACCGTGCGCCAATGGACTTCACCGCCGACGAGTACGCCCGCCGCGACGCCGAGCGCCTGCGCGAGGTCCTCGCCGGGCCCCCGGTGACCTGGACCTTCATCGGTGACAGCATCACCCAGGGCGTCGTGCACACCCATGGCTGGCGCAACTTCGTCGAGCTCTTCGCCGAGCGGGTCCGGGGCGAGCTCGGCAGGCTCGGCGACGCGGTCATCAACTCCGGCGTCTCCGGAAGCACCGCGCAGAGCCTGCTCGGCGAGTTCCACTGGCGGGCCGGACGGTTCGCACCAGACGTGCTGTTGGTGATGTACGGGACGAACGACATGCTCGACTCGGACGAGGGCGTCCGCGGGTTCCGTTACCGGCTCGACCAGATCGTCCAGCAGGGCCGGGACGTCGGGGCGACGGTGGTGCTCCAGACGCCACCGCCCGTGCTGCCCGACGGTGCTCGGACCCCAGAGCTGATGGGTCGCTACGCCGCAGCCGTCCGGGAGGTGGCCGAGACGCTCGGGGTCGTCCTCGTGGACCACGCGGCCGCGTGGGAGCGGGCGGCTCGCGAGGTCGGGTCCGACGTGGCTCCGGACGGATGGCTCGACGACTCGTGCCATCCGGGCGCCCGCGGGCACCAGGCGATGATCCGCACCCTGCTCGCGACCCTCGACCTCGACGACCCGAGCAGCCCGGTGTGCAGCCTCGCCGCCACCCCAGCGGTCGCGGCCCCCCGCTGAGCCAGCTGCGCCAGCTGAGCCAGCTGAGCCAGCCGCGTCTGCCGCGTCTGCCGCGTCTGCCGGCGCGGACGTTCAGGGTCTCCTCAGGGTGCGTTCAGGGCAGACCTCCATGGTTTGGCGGCACGCCTGGGCGCAGACTGGTCGCATGACCTACCCATACCGGCCGGACCCGACCCGCGACGCCGTCGCCGTCACCGACGACGAGCGCACCTGGGCGGTTCTCGGTCACATCTCCACCCTGGTCGCCGCAGTGCTCTCGGTCGGCTGGCTCTCCTTCCTCGGTCCGCTCGTGATCTGGGCGGTCCACAAGGACCGGAGCGCCTTCGTCCGGCAGTCCGCCGCCGGCGCGTTCAACTTCAACCTCGTCATCTGGGCCACGACGATCGTCGGCTGGATCTTCTTCATCACGCTGATCGGCATCCCGGTCGCCATCATCCTGTGGGTCGCGGCCTTCGCGACGAGCGTGTACTGCCACGTGCGGGGCGCCGTCCTCGCGAGCCGGGGTGAGCTGTACCGCTACCCGTGGGGCCTCACGGTCCTGCGCTGAGCGCTACGCCGCACCGCTCCTGCTCTGGGATCGACGGCGTGGAACGATGGGACGGTCGCCCACCAGGCGACCGTCCCCCACGCCGTTGAACGGCGCGACCCACACACAGCAGGAGTCTCGATGGACGCAGTGACCCACGTCCCTGCACCGGTCAACGAGCCGGTGCTCGACTACGCGCCCGGTTCCCCGGAGCGCTCCGCGTTGGAGGTGGCTCTGACCGAGCTCGCCGCCACGCCCGTCGAGCTGACCCACGTCATCGACGGTCAGCGGGTGCTCGGGGGCGGTGAGGAGATCACGGTGCGTCAGCCGCACGCGCACGCAAAGGTGCTCGGCACGATGCGCGGTGCCACCGCCGGTGACGCGACAAGGGCCGTGGCCGCCGCCAAGGGGGCGGCGCCGATGTGGCGGGAGCTCGCCTTCGACGACCGGGCCGCGATCCTGCTCAAGGCTGCGGAGCTGCTGGCCGGGCCGTGGCGGGCCCGCCTGAACGCCGCGACGATGCTCGGCCAGTCCAAGACGGCCTACCAGGCCGAGATCGACGCGGCCTGTGAGCTGATCGACTTCTGGCGGATCAACGTCCACTTCGCCCGGCAGATCCTCGAGCAGCAGCCCCCGCTGAACTCCAAGGGGGTCTGGAACCGCTCCGACTACCGTTCCCTCGAGGGCTTCGTCTACGCGATCACGCCGTTCAACTTCACGTCGATCGCGGGGAACCTGCCGACCGCTCCCGCGCTGATGGGCAACACCGTCGTGTGGAAGCCGGCACCGACGCAGCAGCGGGCGGCGACGGTCATCATGGACCTGCTGGAGGAGGCCGGCCTCCCGCCGGGCGTCATCAACATGCTCACCGGCCACGGCGCCGAGGTCTCGAAGGTGACGCTGACCGACCCCGACCTGGCCGGCATCCACTTCACCGGCTCGACGCCGACCTTCCAGCACCTGTGGAAAGAGGTCGCGGGCAACATCGGCCGCTACCGGACCTACCCGCGCCTCGTCGGGGAGACCGGCGGCAAGGACTTCATCCTCGCCCACCCGTCCGCCGACCCGGCGGTGCTGCGCACGGCGATGATCCGTGGCGCGTTCGAGTACCAGGGCCAGAAGTGCTCGGCCGCCTCGCGTGCCTACGTCCCCGCCTCCGTGTGGAAGCAGATCCGCGACGAGCTCGTCGACCTCACCAACGGGCTGGAGCAGGGTGACATCACCGACTTCACGCAGTTCCTCGGGGCCGTGATCGACGAGCGGGCCTTCGCCAAGCACAAGGCGGCCATCGACCGGGCGCACGCGACCGACAGCGTCGACATCATCGCGGGTGGCACCTACGACGACTCCGTCGGCTACTTCATCCGGCCCACGATCTGGGTTGCGAGCGACCCCGACGACGAGTGCTACACGACGGAGTACTTCGGGCCGATCCTGTCGGTGCACGTCTACGACGACGGCGACTACGACCGCGTCCTCGACCAGATGGAGCGGGTGGCCCCGTACGCCCTGACCGGCTCGATCATCGCGCAGGACCGTGCTGCGATCGCCGACGCAACCGCGCGGCTTCGCTTCGCGGCGGGCAACTTCTACATCAACGACAAGCCGACCGGCGCGGTCGTCGGGCAGCAGCCGTTCGGTGGCGGCCGGGCGTCCGGGACGAACGACAAGGCCGGCGCCGCCCAGAACCTGCTCCGTTGGACGAGCGTGCGCTCGATCAAGGAGACGTTCGTGCCCCCGACCGACCACCGTTACCCCCACATGGGCTGACCAGCGCCGCCGGACGGAGCCACGCACGGGAGCTGACGGTCGAGCGGAAGCGAGCCCAGCGGCATACGAAAGCTGTCGTATGCCGCTGGGCTCGGGGCGGGGCG
>Ga0209347_1003170_pt1 | contig 19833 bp, 19 predicted proteins | sample AutmiccommuBRH23_FD_187382 | JGI IMG/M metagenome (GOLD analysis project Ga0209347, IMG submission 187382) | Deep subsurface microbial communities from Mt. Terri, Switzerland - Autotrophic microbial communities BRH/23 (SPAdes) (version 2) | ecosystem: Environmental > Aquatic > Deep subsurface >...
TGCCGTATGCCGCTGGGCCCGGTCCCGCTCCAGGTGGTCGTCGGCGCATGGCTGAGCGTCCGTCGACGGCAGCAGCTCCCCCCCGGTCAGGGCGGGTCCGGCAGTACGTCGACCCAGACCGGCCGGTGGTCCGACGCGGCAGCGAGGTCGGCCGCGTCCAGTTCGTCGAGCTCGGCGGCCGGCCCCACGGTCGCGAGGTCGGCGCTCGCGAAGATGACGTCGAGCGCCGCCCGCGGCCGGTCCGAGGGGAAGGTGGGCCAGCCACCAGAAGCGAGCGAGAAGTGCGCGGCGAACCGCGTGTGGGCCCTCCCGTCAACCCCTTCGTTGAGGTCACCCGCCAGCACGGTCCGCGGGAGCGGCCTCGAGAGGATCAGGTCGGCGTGCCGCCCCCGCTCCTCTGCGCGCAGGCTGAGGTGGACGCTGATGACGGTCACCGGCGGGTGACCCGGCAGCGACACCCGCGCCGAGGCCAGACCACGCGACCGGTCGGGAAACCGGACCGGCAGACGCCGGGCACCCGTCGCGTGCACCTGGGCCCGGAGCGCCGTGAGGATCGCCGTGCCGCCGGTGCCCAGACGGCCCCCCGACCAGTAGAGCCCGCACTCTCGCGCGAAGGACGGCAGGCGAAGCTCCGTCGTCAGCCTGCGGGGGACCTCCTGCAGGCAGAGGACGTCGGGACGCACCGCGCGGACGACCCTGGCCGCGGCGGCCCGGTCGGCGGTGAGGTCCTGCACGTTGTAGCTCATGACGCGCAGCGCGTCGTGCGGCCGCGCGACGGTCATCGCCCGGACCGGGCGAGCTCGGCCGCGCCGATCAGACCTGCGTCGGCACCGAGCTCGGCTCGGACGATCCGGGCCTCGGGGCGATAGCCCCGTCCGGGGAGCTGTCGCTTGAAGGCCTCTCGGGCCGGCCCCAGCAGCAGCTCCCCCGCAGCGCTGACGCCGCCCCCGACGACGAACAGACCGGGGTCGAGAGCCGCCGCGAGGTTGGCCATGCCGACGCCGAGCCAGTCACCGATCTCGGCGATCAGCTCTCGCGCGGTCGGGTCCCCGTCCCGAGCGGCCTCGGTGATGAGCGGCCCGGTGAGTGCCGCGACGTCGGAGCCGAGGCGAGCCACGAGGTCAGCCACGACGGGCGACCCCGCGCCGATCATGGCTCGCGCCTCGCGGACCAGGGCGTTGCCGCTCGCATACTGCTCCCAGCAACCCCGGTTGCCGCACTCACACCGCGCCCCGCCGGGGACCACCTGCATGTGCCCGAACTCGCCGGCGACCCCGTGCCGGCCACGCCGGACCTGGCCGTCGATGATCAGGGCGCCCCCGATACCGGTGCCGAGAGTGATGACGACGGCGTGCGACTCTCCCCGCGCCGCCCCGAACACCCGCTCGGCCCAGGCGGCCGCGTTGGCATCGTTGTCGACGGTCACCGGCCACGGGAGGCGCCCGGCAAGCTGGCTTCGCAGCGGTTCCTGACGCCACGACAGGTGCGGTGCGAACAGGACGGTCCCCCGGTCCTCCGCGACGAAGCCGGCGGCCCCGATGCCGATCGCGACCACATCGGCCGGCTCGACCGAGGCCAACAGTTCCTCGACGCACGCGACGATGGTGTCCTCGACGACGGCGGGCGACGTCGACCGGTGCGGGGTGTCACGCCGGGCGCGGTGGGTGATGGTGCCGTGCTCGTCGACGACGCCGCCCGCGACCTTGGTGCCGCCGATGTCGATGCCGATGGCCAGGTTCCGGCTCATCGGGACTCCGCTCCCTGCGTCGACGCACCGCCGCCCTCACCTTGCCGCCCACCCTGCCGCCCACCCTGCCGCTCACCGTCACGCTCCCCGGTGCGCTCACGCTGGGACTGCGCGAGGTCGCGCAGTGCGGTGGCGGCGAGATCGACGATCTCGGCGACGCGCTCCACGGTGTCGGGGCTGACCTGCTGGACGAACGCGATCAGCTGGCAGACCGGGCACAGGCGGCAGGCAGCCGGCGTGATGCCGCCGCACGTGCACTCGGCGGCCGGCCCTTCGCCGTCCGCGGGCGAGGACGGAGCGGGACCGGGCGGCACACCACCCCAGCCACGCGACGCCAGCAGGTCGGCGAGGAGGGCGGCCTCATCCGCGACCGACCCCGTCGCTCGCTGGTGGTCTCCGTGACGAGTGTCAGTCACGCCTCATGCCTCGGCGCGTTTCTTGAGCTCCTTGAGTGCCGTGTCGACGATGACCTTCTCCGCCTTCCGCTTCAGCAGCCCGATCATCGGCACCTTGACGTCGACGGTCAGCCGGTAGGTGACCTTGGTCGCGGCTCCGGCCTGCTCGAGCGTGTACGAGCCGTTCATCGCCTTGAGGACGGAGGCCCGGACGAGCGTCCACGACAGCACACCCGTGCCGTCCTCGTCGATGTCCCATTCATAGTCGAGGACGTACGTGTCCTTGATGGCGCCGGCGTCGAGGGTGAACTCCACCTGGTCCGCCCAGCCGTCGCCCTCCTCGGCCAGGATCGCGACCTGCTTCACCTCGCCGGCCCACTCGGGGTAGGCCTCGAAGTCCGCGATGACGTCGAGAACCTCGCCGGGCGATGCATCGATGACGATGGAGGACTCCGTACGTTCGGCCATGCGCCGAAGGCTATCGCGTCGGTGCTCCGCCGCACGTCGCGACGACGTTGGTAGGGCGGCCGGTGCGGCATCCGCCACCCACCGACCAGCCGTGCGTCCTACGGGGTGGAAGATGGTGTCATCACGCCCGGACCGGTTCGGGCCGGGACGTGGGGTCCAGGGATGTGTTCCACGTCGCGCCCCAACGCCACCACGCTGCCGTTACCAGCCGGTATCGTTCCCGCACCATCCGCCCACCGAGGAGTCAATCGTGGAGGAGTCACCGTGAAGGACAAGGACGTCGCCGCAGTCGTGCCGACGACGACGGAGGGAACGCTGGCCGAGCTTCCTCGCCGCAACGCCGAGAGAGCACCGACCGACGCAGCGTTCTCGAAGAAGGGCGCTGACGGCCAGTGGACCCATGTCACCTGGGACGAGTTCGCGGCCGAGGTGACTGCGCTCGCGAAGGGCCTCATCGCCTCCGGGGTCGACCAGGGTGACCGGATCGGCCTGATGTGCCGGACCCGCTACGAGTGGACCCTCGTCGACTTCGCGGCATGGTCCGCGGGCGCGGTCGTCGTCCCCATCTACGAGACGTCGTCTCCCGAGCAGGTCGAGTGGATCCTTCTCGACTCGGGAGCCAAGCTCGTCGTCGTCGAGTCGCCCACGCATCGGGACACCGTGGAGCAGGTCCGCGACCGTGTCTCCACCCTGGGGGATGTGTACACCGTTGACGAGGGAGACCTCGACCGGCTCACGGGCCTCGGCCGCGACGTCCCGGACGACGCTCTCGCCGAGGCGCGGTCAGGTCTCGACCGGACCTCGGTCGCCACCATCATCTACACCTCCGGCACGACCGGTCGTCCCAAGGGCGTCCAGCTGACCCACGGGAACTTCCTCGACCTGGTCGAGAACGCCATCGAGAAGCTCGGCGCCGCCGTGCTTGCCCCCGGGTCCTCGACCCTGCTCTTCCTCCCCCTCGCCCACGTCTTCGCCCGCTTCATCGAGGTGCTGTGTGTCGCCTCTTCGGTGCGCATGGGCCACACCGCGGATGCGAAGGCGGTCGTGGAGGACTTCGGCACCTTCAGACCGACGTTCATCCTCGCCGTCCCCCGCGTCTTCGAGCGCGTCTTCAACGCCGCGGAGGCGAAGGCTGCCGCCGGCGGCAAGGACAAGATCTTCCACCGTGCCGCGACCGTGGCGATCGCCTACAGCGAAGCGCTCGACCACGTAAGGGGCCCGGGGCTCAGTCTCCGACTCCAGCACGCCCTCTTCGACAAGCTGGTCTACAGCAAGCTGCGGGACGCCATGGGCGGGCAGGTGCGCTACGCGGTCTCCGGCGGTGGCCCCCTGGGCACCCGGCTGGGCCACTTCTTCCGCGGCATCGGCATCAACATCCTCGAGGGGTACGGCCTGACCGAGACCACCGCCCCGGTGGCGGTGAACGTCCCCGACAAGGTGAAGATCGGGACCGTCGGACCACCGCTGCCGGGCACCTCCATCCGGATCGCCGACGACGGGGAGATCCTCGTCAGGGGCGTCGGGGTGTTCAACGCCTACCACGACAACGACCAGGCGACCTCAGAGGCCATCCGGGACGGCTGGTTCCACACGGGTGACCTGGGTGACCTCGACGAGGACGGCTACCTGCGCATCACCGGCCGCAAGAAGGAGATCCTCGTGACCTCCGGCGGCAAGAACGTCGCACCCGCCGTCCTCGAGGACCGGCTCCGGGCGCACCCGCTCGTCTCCCAGTGCATCGTCGTCGGTGACCAGAAGCCCTTCATCGCAGCCATGGTCACCCTCGATCCTGAGATGTGGCCGTTGTGGGCGGGCTCGCACGGCCTCGAGAACGTCTCCATCGAGGAGGCGCGAAGCCACCCGAAGGTCCTCGAGGTGATCCAGCACGCCGTCGACCGGGCGAACGAGGCGGTGAGCAAGGCGGAGTCGATCCGCAAGTTCGTCGTCCTCCCGGGAGACTTCACCGAGGCGAACGGCTACCTGACGCCGTCGCTCAAGATGAAGCGGAACATCGTGATGAAGGACTTCGCGACCGAGGTGGAGAAGCTCTACTCCTGACGCGGGGTCCTGACCGCTGAGGTCGACGACAGCGACACCTCCAGCGTGCCGACCATCGCGTGAGACGATCGTGAGGGCCCGGGCCAGTCGGCCCCGGCCCTCACGACGTCCCGTCCGCGAGACGGTTGAGGCGGGAGCGCCAGGCGGTCAGCACGTCGTCCCAAGCGGTGTGCAGGAGGGTCCTCAGGTAGTGGCCGGTGACCGCGTCGGCGTCCGACCCGACGGCGGTGGGGCCCGACGGCCCCGTATTGACGGCCCGGAAGAGGCGGACGAGCCCGTCGGTCCCGTGGCCTTCGGCGATCGTCCGTACGAGCAGGAGCGACAGACCATAGGCAACGGCACGATCCTCAGGGCCTGCCTCGAAGTCCCTCGACCTGGGCACATCCATTGGCACACCAGCCGCCTGAACTCGCTCGATCGTCGCCCGGACCAGGTCCTTCTCCTCGAGGGGCAGTCCGCGGTAGGCGACGAACTCGGCCAGGCCTTCGGACAGCCAGAGCGGGGGTTGCCGCACCGACGAGCGACGGGCCGTCACATGGGTGAGCTCATGCGCCATCACCGCCTCCCGGCCGGCTCCGGTGAGGGAGAACCAGGCGGTCGGCACGATGACGACCCGGTCGGCCCCGGCCGGACGGTGCCCGTCGATCGGGCCGTCGGTCACCGCGGCGATGCCCTCCAGGTCCCCCTCGGCCCGTCCCAGGACCCGCGCTGCTTCGGCGTCCGTGCCCGGCGCGAGCCAGACGGCCGGCTCGGCCGAACCGAGGACCTCCGAGACCTGTCGGGCCGCCCGGGTGGCTCGACGAGCCAGCTCGTCCGCGACTTCTTCAGCGCCCGACGCGAGGACGAGCGCGTTCGCGGAGCGCCGGACGACGAGCCCGGGCAGATCCCACGGTTGCAGGCGGTCGGACGAACGGGAGCCGATGATGCGAGCGGTGTCCGCGACACGGTCGGGGTCTGCCCTGAACGTGAGGTCGACCGAGAAGGCACGCGGGGACTCGTCGAAACCCCGCAGCCGGTAGTCGAGCGCCGCACGCATCGTCCAGGTGACCGTGCCACCGTCAGCTCGTGGGGAAGGCGCGACCACCTCCTCGACCGAACGCAGCCTGACGTTCGCCACGCCCATCGCCTGCATGCGGCGGAAGATCGCGTCCTGCTCGGTGCGCACCGCACGGTCGGCGAGGCCGGCCCGCCAGGCCCGTTCGTCTCCGGCCGAGATACCCGCGACCCTCGCGCGGACCATGCTCTCGGCCACCGTCCTGCGCGCCGCTGCCCGCTCCCCGGCGAGCACTGCTGCGGCAGAGGTGGGCACCGCGAGCCCGACGGTCGTGCGGGACGGAAGGCGCGGGGCCGACCCGACCGCTGACCCACAGGCGCTCGGGAGGGTCAGTGCGACCACGCCCGCCAGGGCGGCGACGTGCCGGCGTCCCATCAGGTCATGGTGACACGGGTGGCCACCCTCAGACGGCAGCCCGGCCCAGCCGGAGCGAGGTCGGTCCCTCCGTCGGGACCGCACGCGCGGTGTTCGCGGTCTCGTGCGTGACGAGGCCCGCAGCGATCAACACGGACACCGCCCGCCGCTCCGCTCGGTCGAGCGGTAAGCCGGGCTCGGACTCCGGCGCTCCTACCGGGATGGCCGTCAGTGCCGTCACCATGCAGTCAGCGCAGTGGACGTCCCGGACGGGGCAGGTCTGGCAGTCGATGAGCATCATCGGCTCCACCCTTCTTCGTCGTTGCGAACTGTCGAGAAAGACGGTAGGGGCGACCACCGACAGCCACCGACGACACCGAACCGACCCACCGAACCAGACCCACCCCGCCGTGGAACCGCAGCCCGCCCACCACCCGCCGCGCCTCCGAAGCAGTGTCAGCCCAGCGGCATACGGTCAACCCATGCAGGCGATCCAGGCGACGTTCGACGACCTCGGCACCCGGCTCGCCGACGTCACCTTCGTCGTCGTGGACCTCGAGTCGACCGGCGGGAGCCCGGCGCAGTGCGGCATCACCGAGATCGGGGCGGTCAAGGTGCGCGGCGGGGACGTCATCGGCGAGTTCCAGACCTTGGTCAACCCCGCGGAGCCGATCCCGGCCTTCATCTCGGTGCTGACCGGGATCACCGACGCGATGGTGGCCGACTCCCCGCGGATCGAGTCGGCCTTCCCCGCATTCCTCGAGTTCGCTGCCGGCAGCGTCCTGGTGGCCCACAACGCGGGCTTCGACATCAGCTTCCTCAAGGCGGCCGCGGTGCGCACCGGCACACCGTGGCCCGGTTTCGACGTGCTCGACACCCTCACTCTGGCGCGTCAGCTGGTCACCCGGGACGAGGTCCCGAACCACAAGCTCTCGTCCCTCGCGCGGGTCTTCGCCTCCTCCACGACCCCCGACCACCGGGCACTGCACGACGCGCGAGCCACGGTCGACGTGCTCCACGGCCTGATCGAGCGGGTGGGCAACCTCGGCGTCCACACCCTCGAGGAGCTGGCCAGCTACACCTCCCGCGTCTCGCCCGCGCAGCGCCGGAAGCGCTTCCTCGCCGACGCACTCCCCCACGCCCCTGGCGTCTACCTCTTCAAGGACGGAGACGGACGCGTCCTCTATGTCGGCACCAGCCGCGACATCCGCTCCCGCGTCCGCAGCTACTTCACGGCCGCGGAGCAACGCAGCCGGATGGCCGACATGGTCCGTCTGGCCCACGCCGTGACACCCGTCGTCTGCCAGACGCCCCTCGAGGCGCAGGTGCGCGAGCTGCGACTCATTGACGAGCACCAGCCCAGGTTCAACCGCAGGTCCAAGAACGCTCGGCGCCAGCTCTGGGTCAAGCTGACCAGCGAGCGCTTCCCCCGGCTGTCCATCGTCCGGCAGGTGCGCGACGAAGGTGGCCACCACATCGGGCCCTTCCGCTCGCGCGTCACCGCCCAAGCCGCAGTGGACGCGGTGCACGAGATCGTTCCCCTCCGCCAGTGCACCCAGCGCATCACCGGCAAGGAGTCAGCCTGCGCGTTGGCTGAGCTGGGACGATGCGGTTCGCCGTGCACCGGCGCCCAGTCTCGGGACGACTACGCACGTGTTGTCGCCGACTGTGCGGCGCTCTTCTCCGGCGATGCGCGTGCCGGAGGCGACAAGCTGCGCTCGCGCCTCGCGGAGCTCGCGGCCCAAGAGCGCTTCGAGGACGCTGCGCGCGTCCGGGACCGGTTCCTCCACCTCGTCCGGGGGGCCGCTCGGTCCCAGCGTCTCACCCCGCTGATGCAGGCCCGAGAGCTGGTGGCTGCCCGGCGAGGCGAGAGCGGCGGCTGGGAGATCGTCTGCATCCGGCACGGTCGACTTGCCGGCACCGTCGTCAGCCCGCGCGGCGGTGACCCCATGGTCCACGTGCGAGTCCTCCAGGCGACCGCGGAGGTGGTCCCCACCCCGGAGCCGGGCGCGACGGCCTCGCTCATCGAGGAGACCGAGATCCTGCTCCGTTGGCTCGAGTCTCCGGGGGTGCGCATCGTCGAGCTGGACGGCTCGTGGACCTGCCCGGTCGGAGGGGCCGGCGCGCTGCGTCATGAGCTCGAGCCGGCCGTTGCCGCCGCCCATGAGGTGGTCGGCTTCGACCGCGACGCAGGTGATGCGGGTCGTGACTTCCCGCGGAGGGCGGCCCGGGACCGCCACCGCCGGGCGGGATAGGGTTGGGGCCGTGATCACCGCCATCGTCCTGATCAACTGTGAGGTCAACCGCATTCCCGAGGCTGCGGAGGAGATCGCCGAGATCCCCGGCGTGTCCGAGGTCTACTCCGTGACCGGCGACGCCGACCTCATCGCCATGGTCCGCGTCCGGGCCCACGAAGAGCTCGCTGACGTCATCGCCGACCGGCTGAGCAAGGTCAAGGGAGTTCTGGACACGGCGACGCACATCGCCTTCCGCACGTACTCGTCGCATGATCTCGAGGCGGCTTTCAGCCTGGGGCTCGACGGCGAGTAGCCCGAGCCGTTTCCGCTGTCCCCTCAGGCCCGGCTGGCCTCGACCCACCTGTCGATGACGCGGGTCGCCGCGCCCGAGTCGATGGCCAGGGCAGCACGGTCGATCCCCGCCCGGAGGTCCCGGTCGAACGATGCCTGGTCCTCCCCCGAGTCGGGCTGGGTGATCGCGAGCGCAATGCCGGCGTTCAGCAGGACCGCGTCACGCACCGCGCCACGCGCGCCGGCGAAGACCTCCCGGACCACGGCTGCGTTGTGCACGGCGTCGCCACCCCGCAGGTCCTCGGTCGGGTGCAGCTCCAGACCCATCCGAGTCGGGTCGACCATGCGGTGCCCGATCTCGCCGTCACGCACCCACCAGACCGTGGTCGTCGTCGAGACCGTCACCTCGTCGAGACCGTCGTCGCCACGAAATACGGCCGCGTCCTTTCCGCGGCTGGCGAAGACCCCGGCGAGCAGCGGTGCCATGACAGCGTCGGCACAGCCGATCGCGGCATAGGTGGGCTGTGCCGGGTTGGTCAGCGGGCCGAGGAAGTTGAAGGCGCTGCCGACACCCAGCTCACGTCGAGGCACGGCCGTGTGCCGGAACGAGGGGTGGAAGGTCTGCGCGAAGCAGAACGTGATGCCCGCTTCGTGGACGATCTCGACGACCCGCTCCGGCGGGAGCGAGAGGTCGATTCCCAGGGCCTCGAGGACGTCGGCGGACCCGGAGGATGACGACGCCGCCCGGTTGCCGTGCTTGACGATGCGGATGCCTGCCGCGGCGGCGACGATCGACGACATGGTCGAGATGTTGACCGTGTGGGCCCGGTCCCCGCCTGTGCCGACGATGTCGAGGCTGGGCCCCTCCACCTCGATCCGGTGGGCCCGGGACAGCATGACCTCCGCGAGGCCATGCATCTCCGCGACGCTCTCACCCTTGGCCCGCAGGCCGATGAGGAACCCCGCGATCTGGGCGGGGGTCGCCGCGCCGTCCATGATCTGCCCCATGGCCCACTCGACCGTGTCCCGGTCGAGGTCACGGCCGCCGATGAGATCGGTGTAGATCGAAGGCCAGGAGATTGCGTCGACCTGCGTCATCGATCGAAGGGCTCAGGAGGCGGTGGGCACGCCGGAGCGTGCGAGGAGCGCGACCGCGGAGGTCAGGGCGATGGGGTCGAGCGGGTGTGGAACGGCGAGGTCCGCCATCGACCAGGCTGCGAGCCAGGAGTCCTGGGGGCGTCCGGTCAGGACGATGATGGGGGGGCAGTTGAAGATCTCGTTCTTGAGCTGGCGAGCCAGGCCCATCCCGCCGACCTTCGCCGCTTCCCCGTCGAGCACGAGGATGTCGAAGTGGTCCCCTTCGACCGCGCTGATGACCGCCGCAGCGGTGGCGCACTCGAACCAGCGCACCACCTCGACGTCCTTCGCGGGGCGACGACCGACCGCCGCACGGACCGTGTCACGGGTGGTGACGTCGTCGCTGTAGAGCAGCACGCTCACCTGGTGCCGGGGCGCCGCGTCGGCGCGCCCTCCGGTGGTGTCGGTGGCGATCTCGTTCGAGGCGGTCATGCTGCCGATGCTACCGGTCCGCACCCTCGGCCCTGCAGCGCCCTCCCACGTCTGCTCGACCACGCTGCCGCCCCCGGCGAGGGCCCGGCAGCGAGCGTTGACGTGGGACTACGTCACGAAATCATCAGGACCTGACCGAAAACCGGGGGTGGCTGGCACACACATCGCGAATTGTGGGAATAATGACCGACGTGGCGACAGCATCAGCAGTACCTTCCAGCGCAATAGCGACAGCCGGCCATGGGCCGGCGACCCGTCCCAACATGGTTGCCGTCGGCACCATCGTGTGGCTCTCCAGTGAGCTCATGTTCTTCGCGGGCCTGTTCGCGGTGTACTTCCAGCTCCGATCGGTCCGTGGCGACCTCTGGGCGGAGCAGGTCGAGAAGCTCAACCTCCCCTTCGCGACGGTCAACTGCCTCGTTCTGGTCGTCTCGTCGGTCTGGTGCCAGCTGGGGGTCTGGAAGGCCGAGCGCGGTCAGAAGGCACGCACCGGTTCCCTCCTCGACCTGCGGAACTGGGGCATGCGGGAGTGGTACGTCCTCACCTACCTCTTCGGCTCCTTCTTCATCGCCGGCCAGGTCATGGAGTATGCCGAGCTGGTTCACGAGAACGTGACCCTCAGCTCCGACGCCTACGGTTCCGTCTTCTACATGGCGACCGGCTTCCACGGGCTCCACGTCACCGGCGGCCTCCTGGCCTTCCTGCTCATCATCGCGCGCACCTTCACCACCCGGCGCTACACGCACGCCAACGCCACGGGTGCCGTCGTCACGTCGTACTACTGGCACTTCGTCGACGTCGTCTGGATCGCGCTGTTCGCGACCATCTACATCCTCCGATGACGGCCACCGCGCCGCGCCACGCTCGCCCGACCCGCTCCACCCGCACCGCCCCGACGGACGACAGGACCTCACAGTGAACGCCTTGGCCGCACGCCGACGACACCCCGCCGCGATCGCGCTGCTCATCCTCGTCGGGCTACTCATCACCGGTGGCGCCTACTCGTTCATCGCCCCCAAGGACGCCAACGCCTCCGCGGCCGTCGCGACCGACTCCGTCGACGAGGGCCAAAAGCTCTTCCTCGGCAACTGCGCCTCATGCCATGGCACCAACGCCCAGGGCACGGCGTCCGGGCCGTCCCTGGTTGGCGTGGGTGCCGCAGCCGTCGACTTCCAGGTCGGCACCGGTCGGATGCCGATGGCCCAGCCCGCCGTGCAGGCACCTCGCAACGAGGTGAAGTTCGACGAGGACGAGATCGCCTCGCTCGCCGCGTACGTCGCGTCCTTGGGCCCCGGTCCGGCCGTGCCCGACGGGGAGTTGACGACCGTTCTCGAGCCCGGCACCGAGGAGAACAACCGGGCGATCGCCGAGGGCGGCGAGATCTTCCGCGTCAACTGCGCGATGTGCCACAACTTCGCCGGCGCCGGAGGAGCCCTCACCCGGGGCAAGTACGCTCCCGGCCTCGAGGGCGTCGAACCGAAGCACATCTATGAGGCCATGGTCACCGGCCCCCAGTCGATGCCGGTCTTCAGCGACACGAACCTCGACCCCGCTGCCAAGCAGAAGGTCATCTCCTACCTCAAGGCGCAGGAGGAGGCGACGAACGTGGGCGGGCTCACGCTGGGCAACCTCGGGCCGGTCTCCGAGGGACTCTTCGCCTGGGTCTTCATGCTCGGCATCCTCATCGGCGCCGCCGTCTGGCTCGGCAAGAAGGCCGCATGAGCCGCGGCTCCCGGCACCGCCACCCCAACATCGTCCGGACCATGAGCGACAGGACATCAACCCGATGAACGACAACCAGACCACCGCGGCACCGGTCGAGGGCAACGCGCTCGTGCCTGCCTCTGGTGACGGTCAGGTCCTGCCGGCGTCGCTGGCAGCCGGACCGGACACGTTCGAGAACCCTGGCCTGCCCCCGCACATCCACCGAGCCGCCGACATCGACCCCGCCGCCGCCAAGCGGGCAGAGCGGCAGGTGGCGACGATGTTCGGCATCTCGATGCTCGGCGCGCTGATCTTCGTGGTCGCCTACTTCGCGATCCGTGACGAGGCGACCTTCTTCCTGCCCGGCGTCGGCAAGACCAGCACGCAGAACGTCGTCCTGGGGCTGTCGCTCGGGGTCTCCATCCTCTTCATCGGTCTCGGTGCCGTGCACTGGGCCAAGACCCTGATGTCCGACGAGGAGGTCGTCGAGGAGCGCCACGCCCAGGCCTCGAGCCCCGAGGCTCGCGCCGACGCGGTGACCGTCGTCAGCGATGGGGTGGAGTCGACGGGGCTGACCCGGCGTCCCGTGCTCAAGTACTCCTTGGGTGGTGCGCTCGGGTTGTTCGCCCTGCCGCTCGGTCTGCAGATCGCCGGGTCGCTCGGGCCGGTCACGGTCGGCGAGCTGAAGGAGACCCTCTGGGACCCGGAGAACAACGGCGGCAAGCCGATTCGTCTGATGCGCGACCCCGAGATGACCCCGATCAAGCTCGAGGACGTGACCAACGGCTCGGTCTTCCACGTCATGCCAGAGACGCTGCAGCACTCCATCGACGAGCGGAAGCACGTCCTCGAGGGCAAGGCCAAAGCTGCGGTCATCCTGATCCGTCTCGACCCCAATGACATCAAGGTGCAGAAGGCTCGCGACTGGGGGGTCGACGGGGTCGTCGCCTACTCGAAGATCTGCACCCACGTGGGATGCGCCGTCGGCCTGTACGAGCAGCAGACCCACCATCTGCTCTGCCCCTGCCACCAGTCCACCTTCGACCTGACCGAGGACTGCAAGGTCATCTTCGGCCCGGCCAAGCGTGCGCTGCCGCAACTCAAGATCACCGTGGACGACGAGGGGTACCTCGTTGCGCCCGAAGGCTTCGCGGAAGCCGTCGGACCGAGCTTCTGGGAGCGTAAGCGATGAGCGCCACCTACCAGCCACGTCACGCCTCGGAGCTGCGCGACGGCGACCGAGCCGCCGAGCAGCGCCAGGCGGACCAGAAGCCTCTCGGTGGCATCGCCGGGTGGGTCGACGACCGGACCGGTGCGGCCAAGGGCACCAGCCACCTGCTCAAGAAGGTCTTCCCCGACCACTGGTCGTTCATGCTCGGCGAGATCGCGATGTACTCGATGATCGTCTGCCTGCTGACCGGGGTCTTCCTCACCTTCTGGTTCGTCCCGAGTGCGTCCCAGGTGGTCTACGACGGGTCCTACGTCCCGCTCCAGGGCATCGTCGTCTCCGACGCCTACCGGTCCACCCTGGCGATCTCGTTCGACATCCGCGGTGGCCTGCTCATCCGCCAGATCCACCACTGGGCGGCTCTGATCTTCGTCGTTGCGGTGTTCGTGCACATGGCTCGCGTGTTCTTCACCGGCGCGTTCCGCAAGCCGCGCGAGATCAACTGGGTCTTCGGCACGATCCTGTCCCTCCTGGCCGCCATCGAGGGCTTCGCCGGCTACTCACTCCCGGACGACCTTCTCTCGGGCACCGGCATCCGGGCGATGAACGGGTTCGTCCAGTCGGCGCCGGTCATCGGCTCGTACCTCTCCTACTTCATCTTCGGCGGCGCCTTCCCGGGTGAGTCGATCATCCCGCGCCTCTACTCCGTGCACGTCCTGCTCATCCCGGCGATCCTCGTCGCGTTGTTCACCGCGCACATCCTGCTCGTCTTCGTGCACAAGCACACGCAGTACCCCGGACCCGGCCGGACCAACAACAACGTCGTCGGCTACCCCTTCATGCCGGTCTACATCGCCAAGGCAGGCGGGTTCTTCTTCATCGTCTTCGGTGTCATCGCGCTGGTGTCGGCCGTCGTGACGATCAACCCGATCTGGGCCTACGGCCCGTACGACCCCTCCCCCGTCACCGCGGGATCGCAACCTGACTGGTACATGGGCTTCGCCGACGGAGCCCTGCGCCTCGTCCCCGGCTGGCTCGAGTTCGAGTCGTGGGGCGGGTTCACCTGGAGCATGAACATCTTCCCGTTCTCGCTCATCCTCCTGCCCGCCATGTGGACGCTCATCGGTGTGTACCCCTTCGTCGAGAAGTGGGTGACCGGTGACAACCGCGAGCACCACCTGCTCGACCGTCCGCGCAACGCCCCGACGCGCACCGCCATCGGTGTGGCCGGCATCGTGATGTACGCCGTCCTGATGTTCGCCGCGGGCAACGACCTCATGGCGATCAAGCTGCACCTGTCCATCAACGACATCACCAACGCCCTGCGCCTGCTCTTCTTCATCGGCCCACCGATTGCCTTCTGGATCACCAAGCGCATCTGCCTGAGCCTCCAGCGCGCCGACCGGCAGAAGGTGCTGCACGGTCGCGAGACCGGCACGATCTGGCGCCACGCCGATGGTCGCTTCGAGGAGATCCACGCCCCGCTCACCCCGATGGAGCGCTGGCCGCTCGTGCAGCACGAAGTCGCCGAGCCGTTCCAGCTCACCCATGAGGTGGACGCGAACGGAGTCGCACGCCCAGCCGCCCGCAAGGACCGCCTCCGCGCGAAGTTCTCGCACTTCTACTTCCGCGACCGGGTCCCGACCGTCACCCCCTCCGAGCTCGAGGCGGTCCACCACGCCCCCGAGGCGCTCGAGGGCCACGGGAAGGCCCACGAGGAGGCGCGTGAGCCGGAGGCCATCGAGCCGGCCGGACGCCCCTGAGAAAGCGCTCTGGCCGGCCCTGAGCCGGCGCACCGACGAGAGAGGCCCATCGCGGAGTCCACGGTGGGGCCCTCTCGCCTTTCTGAGCAGAGCCACATGCGAGACTCCCAAGGTGCAGCACCTGAGTGAGACCGAGTTCGAGGCGGCCGTGGCCGAGGCCCTCGACGGCATCCCTGCCGAGCTGGCTCGCGCGATGGACAATGTCGTCGTGCTCATCGAGCAGGAGCCGCCGCAGGACGATCCCGACCTGCTGGGGGTCTACGACGGCACTCCGCTCACCGAGCGGGACGGCTGGTGGGCTGCCGGAGCCCTGCCGGACCGGATCACCATCTTCCAGGGTCCGCTCGAGCGCATGTGCCGCTCCGTCGACGAGCTGCGCGACGAGATCGCGATCACCGTGGTCCACGAGGTCGCGCACCATTTCGGGATCGACGACCGCCACCTCCATGAGCTCGGGTGGGGCTGAGCGAGGCGAGCCGGCCCTACCGGAGCCTGCGGCGAGCCCGCTGACGCGGACGGCACGGCAGGGCACGACAGAGCCCCACGGAGGTTCTCCAGAGCTCGGGCGTGGCGTGAGACCAGGTGACCACAGCCCTTTACCTGACGGCTCGGCGGGGTTACGGTCGAAGAGCAGTCAATACCGATCGGACGGAGGTGCTATCCGATGTTCTCTCCCAGACGATCGCACTGCGAGCCTGAAGGGCCGTGACCACCTCGATACTCGGTGAGGGGGGAGGACGGACGTCCTCCCCCCTCACCCATGCCCGACCGTCCGGGTGACGCACGCGTCAGCGAAACGGCTCAGATGGAGTACTTGCCGGAGAACGACTCGAAGACCCACAGCACCGTGGCAACCACGCCGAAGAACGCACCGATGATGAACAGCCACCACCCGATCGCCAGGCCGGCGAACATGATCGCGCCCGCGCCGGCGAGCCAGAGCGGTGTCCAGGAGCTGGCGACGAAGTAGCCGTAGTTGCCTTCCGCCTCCTCGATCTCTCCGCTGGCGTTGTCCTCCGGCCGCAGGGGCAGCTTCTTGCCGGTCATCCAGAAGTAGAAGCCGGTGAGGAGGAACAACCCTGCGGTGAGCGAGAGGGCGACGACTCCGATCGGCTCCTTCCAGCCCGACCAGAACCCGTAGACCAAGGTGACCGGGACGAAGAACGCGAGCAGGTAGAAGAACAGTTTGGTCTCGACGCGCATCGGTCAGTCTTCCTTCGGCTCGCGGGTCGTCGACGGCTCGGCAGCGGTCTCGTCGAGGTCCGCCGGGCCCATCACCTGGACGAGCGTCCCGCGGTCGGGCACCGGCCGGGCCCCGGGCGCCGCCTCCGGGTGGTGCAGGTCGAAGGCCGGCCGTTCGGACCGGATCCGGGGCAGCGAGGTGAAGTTGTGGCGCGGCGGCGGGCAGGAGGTCGCCCACTCCAGCGATGCGCCGTAGCCCCACGGGTCGTCGACCCCGACGAGCGGAGCCTTCTTCCAGGTTCGCCACACGTTGTACATGAACGGGATCATCGATGCGCCGAGGAGCAGGGCACCGATGCTGGAGACGATGTTTCCGGTCTGGAAGTTCTCTTCCGGCAGGTAGTCGGCGTAGCGGCGGGCCATGCCCTCGACGCCGAGCCAGTGCTGGATGAGGAACGTCGTGTGGAACCCGAGGAACAGCATCCAGAAGTGGACCTTGCCCAGCTTCTCGTCGAGCATCCGGCCAGTGAGCTTGGGCCACCAGAAGTAGAAGCCCGCGAACATCGCGAACACCACCGTGCCGAAGACCGTGTAGTGGAAGTGCGCGACGACGAAGTAGCTGTCGGACAGGTGGAAGTCGAGGGCCGGGCTGGCCAGGATGACGCCGGTCAGGCCGCCGAAGAGGAAGGTGACGAGGAAGCCCATGGCCCAGAGCATGGGCGTGTCCATGGAGACCTTCCCGCCCCACATCGTGCCGATCCAGTTGAAGAACTTCACCCCGGTCGGAACCGCGATGAGCATGGTCATCACCGCGAAGAAGGGAAGCAACACCTGTCCGGTCACGTACATGTGGTGGGCCCACACCGCGGTCGAGAGGGCCGCGATGGCGATCGTTGCGAAGACCAGCGTCTTGTAGCCGAAGATCGGCTTGCGGGAGAAGACGGGGATGACCTCGCTGATGATGCCGAAGAACGGCAGCGCGATGACATACACCTCGGGGTGGCCGAAGAACCAGAACAGGTGCTGCCAGAGCATGGCACCGCCGTTCTCTGGGTCGAAGATGTGCATTCCGAAGCGTCGGTCACCGCCGAGCGCGAAGAGCGCCGCAGCCAGGATCGGGAAGATGATGAGGACGAGGATCGAGGTGATGAGGACGGTCCAGGTGAAGACCGGCATCCGGAACATCGTCATGCCGGGGGCGCGCATGCACACGATCGTCGTGATGAAGTTGACGGCGCCCAGGATCGTGCCGAAACCGGCGAACGCCAGGCCGAAGACCCAGAGGTCGCCACCCAGGCCGGGGCTGTAGCTCTCTGTCGACAGCGGCGTGTAGGCGAACCAGCCGAAGGAGGCGGCGCCCTGCGGCGTCAGGAAGCCGGCAGCGGCAATGAGGCCACCGAAGAGGTACGTCCAGTAGGCGAACATGTTGAGCCGCGGGAAGGCGACGTCCGGCGCACCGATCTGCAGCGGCATGAGCGCGTTGGCGAAGCCGGCGAAGAGCGGGGTCGCAAAGAGCAGCAGCATGATCGTGCCGTGCATGGTGAACAGCTGGTTGAACTGGTCCTTGTTGTCGACCACCTGCAGCCCCGGAGCCACGAGCTCCGCCCGGATGAGCAGCGCGAGGATGCCGCCGACGAGGAACCACAGGAAGGAGGTGATGAAGTAGAGGTTGCCGATGACCTTGTGGTCGGTCGTCGTCACCCACTTGACGAAGGTGCGTCCCTTGATCTCGGAACGCGGCGTGACTGGTGCGCCGGTCGGCACGGAGCCCGTGGTGGCGCTGCGGTCTGCGGTCGTGGTCATCAGTTGCTCCCGGTACGAGCAGGTTCGGGGATCAGCTCGGCGTCTCCCTTGACGAGGTCCTCACGGCTGGCGTCGACGGGGAGCTGGCCGGTCTGGCCGAGCTCCGCGAGTCGGGTCATCTGCTGGTCGTACTCCTCCTGGGAGACCACCTTGACCATGAAGAGCATCTCGGAGTGGTAGGCGCCGCAGAGCTCGGCGCACTTGCCCTGGAACTCTCCGGTCTGGGTGGGCACGATCTGGAGGCGGTTGGTCTTGCCCGGGATCATGTCGAGCTTGGTCATGAAGGCGGGCACCCAGAAGCTGTGGATGACGTCGCGGGAGTTGAGCACGAACTGGACCCGCTGGTTCACCGGCAGGTAGAGGACGGGCATCTGCTCGCGGGTCCCCTCCTCGCCGGTCAGCTGGGTGTGCACGCCCGTCTCGTAGACGTCGGAGTCGACGTAGTTGAAGTCCCAGCTCCACTGCTTGGCCACGACGCTGATCGTCACGTCGGGCGTCTTGCTGTTGTCCGTGAGCGCCGCCTCGTCACGGGCCGTGTAGTAGAAGAACACGGCGACCATGAAGACGGGGATGATGGTGTAGAGCAGCTCGACGGGGACGTTGTAGCGCAGCTGCACGGGCAGGGTGTCATCGCCCTTGCGGCGGCGGAAGCGCACGGCGGCGTAGAGCATGAGGCCCCACGTGATCACGCCGACGGCGAGGACGGCGATCCAGCTGCCGACCCACAGGTCCGTGACTCGCTCGCCGCTGTCGGAGATCGCCTGGGGCATGAAGCCGTTGGAAACCTGCCCCTGGCAGCCGGCCAGCGCCACGGCGCTCACCGTCGCCAGACCCGCGAGGCGCAGGCCCCTGCGTCGGCCGGACGACGCCGGCGTCGCGGTCCTCACCGGGGTGTCTTCGTGCTCAGGCACCAGGTGCACCTTTCCTTCCGTCTCCACACCATACAAAGCAAAAAGGGCATCGCCCAGAGAACACGGGCGTGCTCAATGCCGAACCCTACCGCCACAGGGCTCCAGATGTCCGCGTGGGTCCGGATAACGTTATGGCGTGGCGAACCAGTCTCCGAGGGCTCCCGTGCGGCGGCGTCTGCTCGACGCGGCGTCAGGTCCGCTGCACCCGGTGGCGCGCGAGACGCTGAGCGCGGCCCTCGAGGCCGGTTGGGCGGACCCCGCGCGCCTCCATGCCGAGGGCCGCCGGGCCGCTGCCCTGCTGGCCCGCGCGCGGGAGGTCCTGGCTGAGGGCCTGGGCGTCAGACCCGCGGAGGTGAGCTTCCTCCCGAGCGGTCCCACCGCGCTGGTGCGGGCGGTCGACGGCGTGCTGTATGCCGCTGAGCGCCGTGGCGCTCGGACCGTGGCCTCCGCGGTGGAGCACTCCGCGATCCTCGTCCCGGGTCGGGCGCGGGCGGCCCGCTCAGGGGCGGCGGACCGCTTCGCCGAGGTGCGCGTCACCCCCAGAGGGGCCGTCGACCTCGGCGCCTGGGCGGAGGCCCTCTCCGTGCCGGGAACGGTCGCTGCAGCCCTCCAGGCCGCCAACGGCGAGGTCGGGACGCGACAGCCGCTGGAGGAAGCGTGGGCGCTGACCGAGCCCAGCGGCATACCCCTCGTGGTGGACGCGACGGCGTCCCTGGGTCGCGATGCCACACCGGTTGCGTGGGACGTCCTGGTGGGGGACGCCCGGTCGTGGGGAGGCCCCCCGCTCGGGGTCCTCGTCGTCCGGGAGGGGACCCGCTGGCACTGGCCCGGCGCCCGGCCGGACGTCGAGCACGGACGGACCGACGTGACGCCCTGGGTCCCCCTCGCGCTCGCCGCTGCAGAGGCCTGGCAGCAGACCGCCACCTCGCGGCTGGCCGACGCTGCCGCGGCTCGGGACCTGGTCGAGCGGATCCGCGCGGCGGCCTCCGCCGTCCCCGACACCGAGGTCGTGGGTGACTCCGTCGACCGGCTCCCCCACGTCGTCACGTTCTCGAGTCTCTACGTCGACGGTGAGGCGCTCGTCGGCGCCTTCGACCGGCAGGGCCTCGCCGTGGCGAGCGGCTCGGCC
>Ga0209347_1003173_pt1 | contig 19824 bp, 16 predicted proteins | sample AutmiccommuBRH23_FD_187382 | JGI IMG/M metagenome (GOLD analysis project Ga0209347, IMG submission 187382) | Deep subsurface microbial communities from Mt. Terri, Switzerland - Autotrophic microbial communities BRH/23 (SPAdes) (version 2) | ecosystem: Environmental > Aquatic > Deep subsurface >...
CGATCTCGGGCACGACCTCCGCGGCCGCTGCGGCGAGGTCGTTTCCTTCCGTGCGCATGGCGGCAAGCAGCTCGGCGCTATTGGCGAAGAGCGGCAAGGTCTGACGCGGGATGCCGCCAGCATCGATGGGGGGAGCCTTCAGGCAGGCGAAAACGCGGGCGGTCTTGTCGGCCGGGACCTGGCAGAGCGGGTTGGCGAGGACGACGTCGAGACGTGGCAGGAAGGGCAGCCGGAACACGTTGCCGCCGACGCCGCTGGCGAAGGCCGGGCGGCCTTCGAGGCAGACCGGGACGTCGGCACCGAGCGATCTGGCGATCGCCAGCCAATCGATGAGGTCGGCCCGGTCCGGATTGGCGCGGCGCACCGCGCGCAGCACGGCGGCGGCGTCGCTGGAGCCGCCGCCGATGCCGGAGGCAACCGGGAGCGACTTCTCAAGAGCGACACCGCCCAGGACAAGCCTGGGGTCGGCCTCAGCCAGACGCCTGAGCGTGGTCTCGATCAGGTTCGGGCCTTCGATGGCGGTGGCGAACGGCCCTGCGACGCTGACAGCGGGCGCGGTGCCGGGAACGAGGCCGATCGTGTCGGCGCTCGCCCGCGTGAACGTGATCAGGCTCGCGATCTCATGGTAGCCGTCGGGGCGGCGGCCATGCACCTTCAGCGTCAGATTGATCTTTGCGGGCGCAAGCTCGGTAACGGCCGACATCAGCGCGCCCCTCCCGGGCCGTTGCCGGCGTTGCGGGACCGTTCGATGTCGGGCGCCGAAGTCGTCATGCGAGCGTGAACGTTGGCAGGTGGCCGAGTGCAGCCACCTACTCGACGCGCGGCGGCGTGAGCTTGGTCTCTTTCTGCTTGCGCAGGGCCTGGGCCTGCACGTCGGGCGGCAGACCGTCAGCAAGCTTCGCCTTGATCTTGACGGCGTCCTCGGGCTCGGGCTCGAGCGTCAGCGCCTGATCCCACTGGAAGCGAGCCTCGCGCTCACGGCCGACGTGCCACAGCGCGTCGCCGAGGTGATCGTTGAGGACGGGATCCTCCGGGCGCAGCTCGACGGCGCGCTCCAGGAAGCGCACGGCCTGCTCGAAGTTGCCGAGCTTGTAGTGAGCCCAGCCGAGGCTGTCGACGATGTAGCCATCGTCGGGCTTGAGCGCGACCGCCTTCTCGATCAGCGCCATGCCGTCCTTGAGATTGCGGTTCTGATCGATCCAGCTATAGCCGAGATAGTTGAGCACGAGCGGCTGATCCGGATAGAGCTTCAGTGCTTCCTTCAGATCGGCCTCGGCCGGCGGCCAGTCCTTGAGGCGCTCGTAGCAGGTGCCGCGCGAGTAGTAGAGGCTCCAGTGGCGCTTGTCCGGCTTGGGGATGAGCGCCAGGGCACGCGTGTAGTAGTCGATCGCCTCTTTGTAGCGCTTGCGCGAGCGCATGATGTTGGCGAGCGCATCGAGCGGCTTGATGTCGTCGGGATTTTCAGCTGCCAGCTTGTCGAGGATGGCCTTGGCCTCGTCGACCTTGTCGAGCGAGTTGAGATCGAGCGCCTTGCGGATCTCGATGGCCGGCTGCAGCGCGGTGTCCTTCGGGATGCGATCGAAGATGGCGATGGCGTCTTCGAAGCGACGGGATGTCTCGTAAGCGCTCGCAAGCGTCGCCAATGCGAACTCGTGCTTGGGCTCCATGTAGAGCGCCATTTGCAGATAAAGAATGCCCATGCCGAGGCCGCCCTCGCCGGTCAGCAGCTCGCCCAGGCCGTAGAAGACCTCGGCCATGCCTTCCTTGGGCGTGTTGATCAGCAGCGGGACCTTCTTGCCCGACTTGATCTCCTCCTTGAGGGCGCTCACAAGCGCGTGCGGCTCCTCCTGGGTCTTACCGGTCTGGCCATCGAGGATGGTCTCGGCGAGATCGTTCTTGCCCTCGTTTGCGGCGTGGCGCGCATAGGCGAGCGGAATGGAGAGCGTCGGCGCGCCCTGGCGCAGGCTGCGCTCGAACGCGGCACCGGCTTCCTTGTGGTTGCCGGCGACGTCCGCGATCAGCGCCTTGTGATAGTTGAGATAGGAGCGGGTCCACTCGGCCTGGCGGGGCAGCTCCAGAAACGTGCGCGCCTTGCCGGGATCACCAGCGGCAAGCGCGTTCCAGGCCCGCGCGAGCGAAGCCGTCAGCTCACCGACGGGGCCTTCGCTGGCCGCCTCGAACTCCTTGTCGGCCTTCTTGTAGCTGCCCTTGTCGAAGTAGTTGAGGCCGAGGACGAGATGAGCGAGCCGGTGCTTGGGATCGAGCTTGATCAACCGCTTGGCAAGCGGAACGGCGCGCTCCCAATTGGCCTCGGACGCCTCAGCTTGGAAGGCCTGCTCGAGCAGGACCTCGTTGTTGGGATCGAGCGCCAGCGCTTCCCAATAGAAGCCGGCCGCGTTCGCGGTGTCGTTCTCTGTCTTGGCGAAGTTGGCCGCAAGATAGCTCCCCAACAGGGAGTGCATCCTCTCAAGCTCGCCAGAGCTACCGTTGGCCGCGTGGGTCGGGGCGGCTGCAGAGGCGGCGGTGCCAACAGTGGTTACCAACGCCAGCAGGGCGAAGCGAAAGCGTGGCCGCATTCAAACTAATCCTTCCCTGGAGGCCGGATTGATTCCCGGCTGGGAGCCAGCCTAGCAAACAACGCGGCGATTTGGCGACATCAGCCCAACGATAGCGTTGAAATCCGCGACGCTGGGCCCCGGGCCGCCAACCGAGGAAGCGGCCCAAGGACTTTACATGCCCGTATAATTGGGCCCTCCGCCCCCTTCGGGGCAGACCCAGGTGATATTTTGGCTCGGGTCCTTGATATCGCAAGTTTTGCAGTGGACGCAGTTCTGGGCATTGATCTGAAAACGCGGGCTGCCGTCCTCCTCGGTCACGATCTCGTAGACGGCTGCCGGGCAGTACCGCTGGGCCGGCTCGGCGTACTCGGGCAGGTTCACGTTTACGGGAATGCTCGGATCTTTGAGCACAAGGTGAACGGGCTGCTCCTCCTCGTGGTTGGTGCCGGAGAAGGACACGTTGGTGAGCCGGTCGAAGGTGAGGACGCCGTCGGGCCTGGGGTAGGCGATCTTGTCGCTGTCGGCCGCCAACTTCAGCGTGTCGCAGTCGCGCTTGCGATGCTTGAGCGTGAAGCCGTGGCCGCCGGGGATCAGTGTGTTGAGCCACATGTCGAGACCGCCCAGCATGATACCGAGGTAGGTGCCGAAGCGGCTCCACAACGGCTTGGCGTTGCGCACGGGCTTCAGATCGGCGGCGATGTCGCCGGTCAGCACCGCGTCCTCGTAGGCTTCGAGCTTGTCATTGGCGCGGCCCTCGCCGATCGCAGTGAAGGCGGCTTCGGCGGCGGCCATGCCGGACAGGATCGCGTTGTGGCTGCCTTTGATGCGCGGCACGTTGACCATACCGGCCGCACAGCCGAGCAGCGCGCCGCCGGGGAACGTCAGCTTCGGCATTGATTGCCAGCCGCCTTCGGTGATCGCGCGCGCGCCGTAGCCGATCCGCTTGCCGCCCTCGAAGGTGGGGCGGATGGCCGGATGCGTCTTGAAGCGCTGGAACTCCTCGTACGGCGACAGATACGGGTTCTCGTAGTTGAGGTGCACGACGAAGCCCACCGAGACTAGGCCGTCGCCGTAGTGATAGAGGAACGAGCCGCCGCCGGTGCGGTTGTCGAGCGGCCAGCCGAAGGAGTGCTGCACGAGGCCGGGCTTGTGCTTCTCGGGCGCGACCTGCCACAGCTCCTTGAGGCCGATGCCGTACTTCTGCGGCTCGCCCTTCTCGAGTGCGAACTTCTTGATGAGCTGCTTCGATAAAGAGCCGCGCGCGCCCTCGGCGAAGAACGTGTACTTGCCGTGCAGCTCCATGCCGCGTACGAAGTTGTCGGTGGGCTCGCCGTCGCGGCCAACGCCCATGTCGCCGGTCGCCACGCCCATGACCGCGCCATTCTCGTCGTAGAGAACCTCCGCGGCGGAAAAGCCCGGATAGACCTCGACGCCGAGTTCGGCTGCGTACTCGCCCAGCCAGATGCAGAGCGCGCCGAGGCTGATGATGTAGTTGCCATGATTGTTCATCAGCGGCGGCATCAGGAAGTTGGGCAGCGTGATCGAGCCGTTCGGCGTGAGGAACAGGAACTTGTCCGTCTTCACCTCGGTCTCGAGCGGCGCGCCTTTCTCCTTCCAGTCGGGGATCAGCTTGTTGAGGCCTTTGGGGTCGACGACCGCGCCGGAAAGGATGTGGGCGCCGACGGCGGAGCCCTTCTCGAGCACGACGACGGAAAGCTCTTGCTCGGCCTCGGCGGCGAGCTGCTTCAGACGGATAGCGGCGGCAAGTCCAGCAGGTCCAGCTCCGACGATCACGACGTCGAACTCCATCGCCTCTCTGGGCGGCAGCGCCGATGGGTTGCTGGCCATCTCTAAGCAGTTCCTCGTTTTGCGGGATTGGTCACAAGATCGATTAGGTCGGCTCAAGGCATGAGGTCAAGCACACATGTACAGTTTGTGCCAGCGTTGGACCTTTGCGGGACGCGCTATATGGTGTCGCCATGAGTGCTCAGGATACGCCATCGAAGCTCGCGGGCCGACTGCTCGCCTGGTACGCCGAAATGGGCGTTGATGGTGCCATTCAGTCGTTGCCGGTCAACTGGCTGTCGCGCGGAGACAATCCGCCGGGCGCCGGTTTCGTGCTTCCAGGCAGCGAGCCACCCAAGCGCGAGCCCCCGCGTGAGCTCCCGGCGCGGCCAATGGTCCCTCCACCCGCAGCACGCGCACCGCGACAGTTTCCGGGACGACCGCCGGCGGCTGGCACCGATGCAGCGGTGCCGAGCAATGCGATCAAGCAAACTCGCTCGCTCGATGAGCTCAAAGGCCTGCTCGATCGCTTCGAAGGTTGCGGCCTGAAGGCGACGGCGAAGAACCTGTGCTTCTATCGTGGTGCCGAGCGCGCACCGCTGATGATCGTGGGCGAGGCGCCGGGCCGAGACGAGGACCTCGCGGGCAAGCCGTTCGTCGGCCGCGCCGGCATGCTCTTGGACAAGATGCTGGCCGCGATAGGGCTCGACGAAAAAAACGTCCACATCACCAACATCGTCTACTGGCGCCCGCCCGGTAACCGCACGCCGACGCCGCAGGAGGCGTTGGCCTGCAGGCCGTTCCTGGAGCGGCAGGCCGAGCTGGTTGCACCGAAGGTGGTGCTCGCGCTCGGCGGCGCCGCCGCCAAGCAACTGTTCGACGTGGCAGACGGCATCATGCGGCTGCGCGGGAAGTGGCGCGAGATCGATATGGGCGGCACGAAAATCCGCGCCATGGCGACGCTGCATCCCGCCTACCTCTTGCGCACGCCCGCCGCCAAGGGCAATGCATGGCGCGACCTGCTCGCCGTCAAGGCGGCGCTCAAGGCCGATCAATAAGCCGATCAACGAACAAGGCGTCTCAACCGAGATCCAAACCGATCAAGTGGACCCCATGGCCAAGCTCGACGACTCTTTTCCATTCAAGCCGCTCAACATTGCCGTCCTCACCGTGTCGGACACGCGCGATCGCGCCAGCGACACCTCAGGCGACGTGCTGCAGGAAATGATCGAGAAGGCGGGTCACACGCTCGCCGAGCGCGACATCGTCACCGACGATCTGATGACGATCCGCTCCAAGGTCGAAAGCTGGATCGCAAGCCCGGGCATCAATGTGGTTATCACCACGGGCGGCACCGGCTTCACCGGGCGCGACGTGACGCCCGATGCGGTGAAGCCATTGTTCGAGAAAGAGATGGACGGCTTTTCCGTTCTCTTTCACATGATCTCGTTCCAGCAGGTCGAGACTTCGACCATCCAGTCGCGCGCCTGCGGCGGCGTCGCGAAGGGAACCTACATCTTCTGCCTGCCGGGCTCGCCGGGCGCCTGCAAGGACGGCTGGAACGGCATCCTTAAATGGCAGCTCGATAGCCGCCATCGGCCGTGCAACCTCGTTGAGATCATGCCGCGGCTGACGGTGCCGGCGGCAGAGACCGAGACGAGCGACTAGAAGCGGTTAGCTCGTTACCAAGCGCCGGCGCTTCAGCCGGCGCGCTCGCGTTCCAGCGCCAGCAGCTCCTGCGAGGCGCTGCAGCTTTCGAACACCGCGACGGCGAGGTGTCCTGCGACGACCAGGACCATGCCGACCATCACCGCCGGCAGACCGACGACGACACCGACGGGCAGCCCCATAAGGGCGGCGGAGGAAACCTCGGCGACGACATTGCCCGCCGCGACGATCGCGAGCGCTACGCCAACGAGCACACCAGCCCAACCGAGCCCGCTCAGCATCAGCGCCAGGATCTTCGGCACGCGATAGTGACCGGCGAGGTCCTCGTCGTCGTTGTTGGCTTCGCGCGTGATGATCTGGGGCAGGCGCGAGTTGTCGGCGGGAAGCGGCGGCACCTCTACGGTATCACCATGCAGCGAGAAGTGCGGACGGTTGGAGGGCGGTGCAGGCGGCGGCATGGGCTCGCCGGAACGAGCGGCGGCGGCTTCCTCTCGGCGCGCGATGCGGGCTTCGCCCCAGCGCCACTCGGCGATGCGGAAGAGACCTTCGCGCGCTGCGGTGGCTTCCTCGGATGCACCATGATGCTCGACGATGTGACGGTAGAACTGGAGGGCATAATCCATCTTGCCCTCGGCCTCTGCCCGGCGAGCTGCCTGCAAGACCTGAACTGGTGTGTACTGAACCGACGTCGACTGCGCCTGCATAACGCTAACCCCCTACACGACTGACTGTACTTACTTTGCTCGGTTGACGGTTTGCCCGTCTCCTCGCTCCTCGACTTAAGACAACGACCACCTCGGGATCGAAGCTGCCTAGCTCGCCGCCGGCAGAATGATCCTCCCCTTCGCGCTTCCCACACTCGCAAGGTCGCGCGCCTCATCCACATCGGCGAGCTGCTCGATGCGCGCGATTGCAAGTCCGGAAAGATTGTCGATCGTCTGCTGCAACGCTTTGCTGCTCGACCATTCAACCGAAGCGAACGCGCGCGGCACCCGCGGACGGCGCTTCAGACCAACGAGCCAATAGCCTCCGTCGGGGGACGGCCCGACGACGGCGTCATGCGATCCGAGGGCTTTGACCGCCCGGTGAATATGTGCCGGCTTGATCGCCGGGACGTCGGTGCCGATGACGATCACCGGCCCCGGCGGCGAGGCGTCCATCAGCCGCTGCATGCGACGCCCCAGGTCGCCACCGCCTTGCGCGCGGCGCGGAATGCTAAACGGCCATGCCGGGCTCGTAACAGCTACGTCGGGAGTGACGCCGAGAATGGTGCGCCAGGCACCGGGACGCTGGACGCGCGCCAGAACGGCAGCACAGGTCGAGCGGTAAAAGGAGGTGGCGCGCACCGCACCGATATCGCGTGCGAGCCGCGTCTTCACGCGCCCAACCACGGGTTCCTTCACCATCACGACGAGGCGCGTGGCGAAAGCCGATGTCGCACGCTTCTTGCGACGATGTCGCGGCGCAGCCCGATGCGGGGCCAGCGGAATGGATGCGAGACGCACCATTGGATTCCGGTCTTGCCTTTCACCCCCCGATGAAAGCCCTACCCGGCGCGTAAACGATCCAAATCTCACGGCAAAATTACGGCCGCGGGCACACGGAAATTTGTGGGTCCACTACGAGGAGCTGTCGGCGCTGCGCTGCTCATAGAAGCGGGAGATGCGCGCGGGGGAAAAGTTCAAAGCGTAGAGAAGAAGGCACATCTGGTTCTTGAAAGTCCGCTTTAAGTAGCCATCACGGCGATATCTGGCGGCGCTCGTTATGGCGCGGGCGCGCAGAAGCCGCATCCGGCGCCGACCCAGACGGCGAACGAGATCGAGATCCTCCATCACCGGAAGGTCGCGAAAACCGCCGACCTCGTCGTAGAGGTCACGCGGAATGAGCAGACCTTGATCGCCGTATGGTAAACGCAGAACCGAGCAGCGCAGCGCGACGAGCGTCTCCAACAGCCGCGGCGCCACGCCCTCGTCATCGAGCGTGAACCGGAAAGCGGCGGCCGCGGGCTGGCGCCGGCCGGCGTCGATCGCCTCGGTGAAGTGCGTGACCTCGCGCTCCCAGCCGGGCTCGAGCACGGTGTCGGCATGCAGGAACAGGAGCCAGGGGTGCTTGGCGACCGCGGCACCGGCGGCGAGCTGGGCCCCGCGGCAGGCGCTGAGCCGCAGAACCTCGGCGCCCGCGCCGTCGGCCAGCTCGCGGGTCTGATCGCTGGAGCCGCCGTCGGCGACGATCACCTCCCGGACCAGCCCTTCGACAGTGGCCGGTATGAGCGCCGACAGCGTATCGGGCAGGGAGCGCTGCGCGTTAAGCGTTGGGATTACCACCGAGATCATGGGCTTTCTGTGCCACGGCGGGCGGTACTGCCACAATCGGCAATGCGCCGATGTGGCCACATCGCACTCAAGTTCTTGATTTGTTCTTGGTGTAGCGATACCGTCCCTTAGCCTTCACCGCTCCGGAGACGGCCTTGGACCACGACTTCGACACGGACCTCGACCTCGAAGAGCACGGCCGCCAGCCGCATCTGGTCACGGCCGAGCGTCGTCGCGGGCGGGGTGCGCGCACGAACGTGTCGGGCCGCTTCGAGGCGGAGCGGCGCGAGGCGTTCGACGACGGCTGGGAGGGGCTCGGCGATCTTCAGGTTTTCGAGACCGAGGTGCGCCACGAGCCGGCCCGCACCATCATCACCCGCAACGACAGCCCCGACATCTCCTTCGACCGCTCGATCAACCCCTATCGGGGCTGCGAGCACGGCTGCATCTACTGCTACGCGCGGCCGACCCACTGCTACCTCGGCCACTCGGCCGGGCTCGATTTCGAGACCAAGCTGTACGCCAAGACGGATGCCGCAAAACTTCTGGAGCGCGAGCTTTCCAATCCGCGCTACGAGCCGCAGACCTTGGCGCTCGGCACCAACACCGATCCCTATCAGCCGATCGAGCGCGAGCGCAAGATCACGCGCTCGATCCTGGAGGTGCTGGAGCGCACCGGGCATCCCGTTGGCATCGTGACGAAATCGGCGCTGGTCGTGCGCGACATCGACATTTTGGAGCGCATGGCAAAGCGCGGGCTCGCCAAGGTGGCGCTGTCGGTGACGACGCTCGACCGGCAGGTGGCGCGCGCGATGGAGCCGCGCGCCTCAACGCCAGCCAAGCGGCTCGAGGCGGTGCGCCGCCTGACAGACGCGGGCATCCCGACCGCCGTGATGGTGGCGCCGATCGTCCCCGGCCTCACCGACGCTGAGATCGAGGAGATCCTCAAGGCGGCGCACGAGGCCGGTGCCACCGAGGCCGGCTACGTGCTCTTGCGCCTGCCGCTGGAGATCAAGGACCTGTTCCGCGAGTGGCTCGCAACCGAGTTCCCCGACCGCGCCAACCGCGTCATTCACCTGTTGCAGTCGATGCACGGGGGGCGCGACTACGTCTCCGAGTTCGGCGTGCGCCAGCGCGGGCGCGGGCCCTATGCCGATCAGATCGCGCTGCGCTTCCGGCTGGCGGCCAAACGCCTCGGCCTCAATGCAGACCGCAAGCAATTACGCACCGACCTGTTCACACGCCCCGTGCTTCCCGGGCAACAAATGCAGCTTTTCTGACCGCAATCCTGTGAAGAGGCGCTCGCGCCGCTTTGACAGGGCCCATCGGCCGGTCAAACCTTCCCCGCTATGGGAAAGGGCGATTCGCGTCTGCTGCCGACGTTCGAGCTGGAAGCTGCCGAGCTTCAGCTCCACGGCGGACCTGTGGCCGGCGTCGATGAGGCCGGACGCGGACCGCTGGCGGGGCCTGTCGTCGCCGCTGCCGTCATCCTCGATCCCGACCGCATTCCCGACGGCATCAACGACTCCAAGCTGCTCGACGAAGAGACGCGCGAAATTCTCTACACGCGCATCACGGCGACCGCGCGCTTCGGCGTCGGCGTTGCCGATGTGGAGCGCATCGATCGCGACAACATCTTGAACGCAACGATGTGGGCGATGGCGCAAGCGGTCGCGCAGCTTCCCGTTCGTCCCAAACTCGTCGCCATCGACGGCAACAAGGCGCCGAAGCTTCCCTGCCCTGCACGCACGCTCGTCAAAGGCGACTCGCGCTGCCTGTCGATTGCGGCCGCCTCCATCGTCGCCAAAGTTACGCGCGATCGCATGATGATCGCGCTCGGTGCCAAGCATCCCGGTTATGGCTTCGAGCGGCACAAGGGCTACGCGACGCCCGAGCATCAAGACGCAATCCGCCGCCACGGCGTTTGCGTGCATCATCGCCGCTCGTTTCGCACCGTGCAGCTCGCACTCGGACTCCTGCTCGAAGAAGCGAAGTAGGCTGAGTGCGTTAACAACTCCTGAGTTGCCGAGTCATCCTTAAAAGTCCTGGCCAAGACGTAGCTGCGGCGCTTATCCTCAGCCTCCCCCAGCGAGCAGGATCGCGTTTCAGATCCACCTCGCGCGTCCCCCTTTCGTCTTGTGAGAGTTGCGTTTCATGGCAGTGCGTCGTTCCGAGTCCTCGACCAATCGCATCATCGTCAAAGATTGCATCGAGGCCTTGAAGGGCCTTCCCGACCGCAGCGTCGATCTCGTCTTCGCCGACCCGCCATACAATCTGCAACTCGCTTCCGATCTTCTTCGTCCCAACAACACGCGCGTCGACGGCGTCGATGATGCGTGGGACAAGTTCTCGAGCTTCGCCGAGTACGATTCATTCTCGCGCGCATGGCTCGCGGAGGCGCGTCGCGTCTTGAAGCCCGATGGCGCGATCTGGGTCATCGGCTCCTATCACAACATCTTCCGTCTCGGCGCGACGCTGCAGGATCTGGGCTTCTGGATTCAGAACGACGTCATCTGGCGCAAGGTGAACCCGATGCCGAACTTCCGCGGCAAGCGTTTCACCAACGCGCACGAGACGCTCATCTGGGCCGGACGCGATCAGCGCTCGCGCGTGACCTTCAACTACGAAAGCCTGAAGGCGCTCAACGACGACGTGCAGATGCGCTCCGACTGGCTGTTTCCGATTTGCTCGGGGCCTGAGCGTCTGAAGGACCAAGGCGGGCGCAAGGCGCATCCGACGCAAAAACCGGAAGCGCTGCTGCATCGGATCATGATCGCCTCGACCAAGCCGGGCGACGTGGTGCTCGATCCCTTCTTCGGCACGGGGACGACCGGCGCCGTCGCCAAGCGTCTCGGGCGCCGCTTCATCGGCATCGAGCGCGACACTGACTACGCCAAGGCCGCCGAGGAGCGCATCGCCAAGGTCGTTCCGCTGGCGCCGGCGGCGCTGGAGACGGCCCGCTCCAAGCGCGCCGAGCCGCGCGTGCCATTTGGCACCATCCTGGAGCTGCGCCTGCTCGAGCCCGGAACCACCCTGCTCGATCCGCGCAAGCGCATCCGGGCGGAGGTGAAGGCCGACGGCACGTTGAAGCACAACGGCGAGCAGGGCTCGATCCACCGCATGGGCGCCATCGTGCAGGGCAAGACCGCGTGCAACGGCTGGACGTTCTGGCACTTCGAGGCGGACGGCAAGCTGAAGCCCATCGATCTCTTGCGCGAGCAGGCCAAGCGCCACCTTGGGTTAACGGCGGCGGCGGCTGTGCAGAGCCAACAGTAGCAAGGCCACCCGCTAAGGTTGCGACACTTTAGCGGACGCCTGAAAACTCACGATTTTTTTGCCGAGCGGCGTCTATCCGACCAAATAGACCCGTAGACGACTCTCGGCGATACCGCTAATGCAGGCTCGATCTTTTGAGCACTGGGGTTCTGGGGAGAGGCATGCGGCATCCCGCATCCAGACTCAATCGCCTTCTCGTAATCGGTGCTGGCCCCATTGGCCTTGCGATGGCCGATGCGCTGCAGCGCCGGGGCATCGCCTACGACCAGGTCGACGCCAACAGCGGCATTGGCGGCAACTGGTGCGAAGGCAGCATCTATAAGGGCGTGCATATCGTCTCTTCGAAACGCTCCACCGCGTTTTCCGACTACCCGATGCCCGACCACTACCCCGACTTCCCCTCCGCCGAGCTCATGCGCCGGTATCTCCAGAGCTACGCGCACGACCGCGGTCTGATGGATCGCATCGAGCTCAACACCAAGGTGGTGAGCGCCGCCCCTCAAGCCGACGAGAGCTGGCGGGTGCGGTTCGAGGACGGCGAGGAGCGCCACTACAAGGGCGTCGTCATCTGCAACGGCCACCATTGGGACAAGCGCTATCCCAACTACCCCGGCCAATTCACCGGCGAGCTCATCCACTCCAAAGACTACAGGGAGCCCTCCGAGCTGGAGGGCAAACGCGTCCTGGTGATCGGCGGCGGCAACTCGGGCTGCGATATTGCCTGCGATTCCGCGCGCGTTGCCCAGTCGTGCGACTTGAGCCTGCGCTCGGGCTACTGGTTCCTGCCCAAGACTGTGTTCGGCGTGCCGCTGACGGATCTGCCGATCTGGAGCCTGCCGGTATTCATGCAGCGCCTGATCCTGAAGGCGCTGGTGCGCGTTTTCATCGGCGACTATCGCAGCTACGGCCTGCCCAAGCCGGGTCACAAGCTGTTCGAGCGTCATCCCGCGTTCGGCACCGACCTGTTGGGCTATCTGCGCCAGGGCCGCATCAAGCCGCGTGGGGAAATCGCTCGCCTGTCTGGGAACAAGGTGTTCTTTGCCGACGGCAGCGTCGGCGAGTACGACCTCATCGTCGCGGCGACCGGTTTCTACAACAGCTTCCCGTTCCTGCCGAAGGGACTGGTGACCGTCGAGAACGACGTCGTGCACGTTTACGGCGGCGCGTTCCCCGACACGGTGAAGAACCTCTACATCGTCGGCTGGGCCCAGGCCCGCAACGGCTTCGGCTCACTGGTGGCGCCGGCGTCGAAGCTTTACGCCGAGATGATCGCGCTGCAGGACGAGATGGAGCTGCCCATCGGCTACATCCTGAAATGGCGCGGACTGAAATTGCCGACGTCCAATCTCGTCGACCCCGTGGCGACGAGGCGCGTGATCTGGGTCGCGCATCGTCTGCTGCCGTTGCTGCGCCGGCGCTCTCGCATCCTCGCCGAGAAGGCGCCGCGCGCGCCCTTCGACCCGGCGATGTACGACATCCAGGCCGACGACCACGCCATCGCCGTCAACGGCTAGCGCGGCGGGCAAAACAAAACCGGGGCTGTTGGACAGCCCCGGCCCGAAATCCGCTCAAGTCTGTAGTTACTGCACGATCCGATAGCGGCGCAGACGGTCGGACGGCTTCTGCTCGTCGCGATACAGACGGTAGGTGTAGCCCGGGTTGTAGGGGTAGGCGTAACCCTTGTAGGCGAAGTAGTAGGTTTTCTCGCCGTTCGGGTTGGCACGCTGCCAGTAGACGCTGCCGTCGGGGCGGCGCTTGAACTCCACCTGCGTGAGAGCGCCCTGAGCCTCGATCTTGGCGGCCTGAGACAGGCCTGCCGCCGGCATGGCCGATGCCGCCTGCGGGGCGGCGAGTGCCAGCAAGCCCGCAATGACCGCCGGGGCGAGGGCGAGTTTGATCCGCATTATTTTGGCTCCTCGATCATCTGCTTTTTTGAACGACCGTGGAGCAACACTGCAGCCGACCCCGGTGGCGTCCCGAATTGGAACCATAGCTGGACCTTGTTAACCGGAGGTGTCTTGGCGGCAACGGTGGCGCAGACATTCAATCGACATGAGCGCATTTGGCGCCCTTGAGCGGCGTGGCCTCAAGGGTTGCTACTGCTCCTTTAGGCCGTGGGCGAGCACCTTGCGCATGACGCTGGGCAGTGCCGAGGATCCCAGCTCCCGGCGGGGCACCCAGCGGCAGCGCTCGGGCTCGGCCCAGAAGGTCAGTGTGGCATCGGCCGGGACCAGCGCCCGGTAGACCACCAGCTCGAGGCGGAAGTGGGTGAAGGTATGCACCACGGTGCCGGGCACCAGCCACCAGTCGCCCTTCAAGGGCGCTGCGCGGAGTGCCTGTTTGGGCGGCGGCAGCAGGTCCTGCCACTCCGTCGACGGAACTTCCAGCATGCCACCGAGCAGACCCGCCTCGGGCCGGCGGCGCAGCAGCACGCACCCGTCCTCGCGCAGCGCGACGAAGGCGAAGCCGACTCGCAACGGGCGCTCCGCCTTCACCGACCGCAAGGGCAGTTGCTCCTCGATCTGCTGGGCGGCGGCGGCGCAGTCGGTCTGCACAGGGCAGACGAGACACGACGGGCGGCGCGGCGTGCAGATGCCGGCGCCGAGATCCATCATCGCTTGTGCAAAATCTCCGGGCCGCTCATCGGGCGTCAGCGTGGCCGCCAGCCGCTTCAGCTCGCTCTTGGCGGCGGGCATCGGCTGGCGCACGGCGAACAGGCGCGCGACCACGCGCTCAACGTTGCCGTCGACGGGCGTGGCCGGCTCCTGGAATGCGATCGCCGCTATGGCCGCCGCCGTATAGGGCCCGATGCCGGGCAGCTTCTGGAGCTCGGCGACGGTGCGCGGAAACTTGCCGGCATAGTCGTGCACGACGACCTGGGCACACTTGTGCAGGTTGCGGGCGCGCGAGTAGTAGCCGAGCCCCGCCCAGGCCGCGAGAACATCATCGAGGGGCGCTGTGGCGAGCGCCGTGATCGTCGGCCAGCGCGCCAGAAATTTCAGGTAGAAGGGAATGACGGCCTTGACCGTCGTCTGCTGCAGCATGATCTCGCTGAGCCAGACGCGGTAAGCGTTGGTCCGTTTGCCAGGCTTGGCACGCCAGGGCAGGTTGCGGCGCTCCTCGTCGTACCAGCCGAGGAGCGCATCAACCGTGTCGGGCCCCGCGGGCCGTAGCGGCAGTTGCTTTCGCGCAACAGCACCCAAGGGATTGCCTCCGCACACCCGCGAATCGATCCTTCGATGGTAAGCGTCGAGTCTCTCGCTGGAAACTCCAGAGCCGGTCGTGTCCACCATGGCGAACGACGCAAAACCGAAATATTTCGCACCGGCGGCCAATGCCGCAATGCCCGCTCGCGGCCGCATCGCCGCCCGGACCGTCGGCTCCTACGTGCCCAAGCTCACCCGCAAGGCGTTCGAGAAATATGGTTTCTCCGCCGCGGCGTTGCTGACGGACTGGGAAACGATCGTGGGCAAGGAAATCGCCGGATATGCCATGCCCGAGCGGCTCAAATGGCCGCGCTCGGTGGGCTATTCCGGTGACGTGGAGCCCGGCGCCGAGGGCCGTCCGGGCGCCAAGCTGGTGGTCCGCGTCGACCCCGCCCACGCGCTCGAGGTCGAGTATCAGGGCGCCCAGATCCTGGAGCGGATCAACGCCTATTTCGGCTACCGCGCCGTCGCGGAGATGCGCATCGTGCAGGCACCGCTCACCGTCAAAGCCGCAGCGGCGCCGCAGGCCTTACCGATCAAGCCGGCCGCCCCGAGGGAGACCCCGGAGCTTCAGGCCATCCCCGACGAAGGCCTGCGCGCGGCCCTGATGCGCCTGCAGTCTGCCCTTGAAAGCCGGGCCTCGACGGCCTGAGCGCGAACCGGCCAAAGCCCCGATTTCTGGGCCCATTACCCTTCCTTCACTTGGCATTCAGGCGGTTTTTGCCTTAATCCAAGGCCCATCGCATGCTAGGCGGAAATCCAAGCCGCCGCCGAGCGCGGCCGGGCCGGCAGCGGTCCTATTCGACGCACCAATCGAGGAGCCAACGCACGTGCCCAATTCCATCAACTCGAAGACCGGCCGGACCCTGCTGACGCGGCGCGCCATGATCGCGACGCTCGGCGTTTCTGCAGCCTTTGTCTTCGCGGCTGCCGCGCCGATTTCCGCACTGGCCCAGGACAAGGCGGCCGAGGTTCCCGTCGAGGAGCTGATGAAGCCTTCGCCGCTGGGTGAGCTGGAGCTCGGGCCCGCAGACGCCAAGGTAACGGTGGTCGAGTACGCCTCCATGACCTGCGGTCACTGCGCCCACTTCACCAACGAGATCTGGCCGGAGTTCAAGAAGAAGTACGTCGACACCAACAAGGTGCATTACATCTTCCGCGACTTCCCGCTCGACAATCTGGCCGCGGCCGCTGCCATGCTGGCGCGCTGCGCGGGCCACGACAAAACCTTCCCGCTGATCGAGGTTCTGTTCGAAAAGCAGGCCGAGTGGGCCTTCGGCGAGGGCAACCCGGTGCCGCGCCTGTTCAAGATCGCCAAGCAGGCGGGCTTCACGCAGGAAAGCTTCGACAAGTGCCTGACGGACCAGAAGCTGCTCGACGAGATCACGGCCGAGCGCAAGCGCGCCGCAGAGGTGCTCGGCGTCAATGCCACACCCACGTTCTTCATCAATGGCAAGCGCTTGCAGGGCGCGCCCACGATGGAGAACTTCGATAAGATGATCGAGCCGCTGCTGGCCAAGAGCTAAAGCCCTCGAGGCAGAATTGAAGGCCCCGTGATACGGCAAGGCATTCTTGCTGCGACCATCGTCCTCGCCGCGCTGCTGGCTGGCTGCGCGGGCGAGGGTGGCGGCCTTGAGACCAGTGGGCTCTCCGCCGGCGAGGTCGCCTCCGGCCACAGCAGCACCAATCCGCTTGCGCTGCCTGCTCCCGTCTCAGAGGGCGCCCGCAAGGTCATCGAGAACCCGACCGTGGCGGAGGTGATGCATACGGGCACGCTGCCGGAGATGTCGTTCGGCCGCGAGGACGCCCCGGTCACCATCGTCCAGTACGCTTCCATGACCTGCCCGATCTGCCGGAAGTTCCACAAGGAGGTCTTCCCTCAGTTCAAGCGCACGTACGTGGACACCGGCAAGGTGCGCTACATCCTGCGCGAGTTCCCGATCGGCAAGACCTCGGGCGCGGCGACAATCGCGCTGCGCTGTGCCAACCCGGAGAAGTACCTGGAGCTCTACGGAAAATTCATGGAGCAGCAGCCCGCCTGGGTGTCCCAGGAGGTGCATCTCGACCGCATCTATAAGGTGGCCTCGCAGGTGGGGATGACGCGACAGCAGTTTGACGCTTGCCGCGAGAATCAAGCCATGATCGATGGGTTGCAGTGGGTCAAGGATCGCGGACGCACACTCGGCGTGATCGGCACACCCAACTTCTTCGTCAACGGCAAGCTCGTGAAGGGCGCGCTGACGATGGGGCAGATCCGCGCTGCGGTGGACGAGGCGAACTCAGCTCCCACCACCACCGCGGCCGGGGCGCCGCTCTAGAGCCTGTCGCGAGCGCAACCGGCCCTCGTTGAAAGCCGTTTGCCGTCGAGGAGCGGCAATCAAGGACCACGATGAAGATTTCGCGTCTAAGGCTGTTGGGCTTCAAGTCCTTCGTCGAGCCGACCGAGCTTGTGATCGAGCCCGGTCTGACCGGCGTCGTTGGCCCCAACGGCTGCGGCAAGTCGAACCTCTTGGAAGCGCTCCGCTGGGTGATGGGCGAGACGTCGCACAAGAGCATGCGCGCTGCCGCCATGGACGACGTGATCTTCTCGGGCACCAACTCGCGCCCGGCGCGCAATACCGCCGAGGTCACCATCTTCCTCGACAACACCGAGCGCAAGGCGCCGGCAGAGTTCAACAACTCCGACGTCATCGAGATCACGCGACGCATCGAGCGCGAGTTAGGCTCGGCCTATCGCATCAACGGCAAGGAAGCGCGCGCCCGCGACATTAAGATCCTGTTCGAGGATGCAGCCACAGGCGCACGCTCGCCCGCTCTGGTGCGCCAGGGACAGATCGGCGAGATCGTCAACGCCAAGCCCGAGCAGCGCCGCCGCATTCTGGAGGACGCCGCCGGCATCGCCGGGCTGCACAGCCGCCGTCACGAGGCCGAGCTGCGCCTCAAAGCCACGGAGGCCAATCTTGCCCGTCTCAACGATGTGCTGGGTCAGCTCACGAGCCAGGTCGAGAGCCTGAAGCGGCAAGCGCGCGCGGCGCGCCGCTACAAGGAAATCTCGACCGACATCCGCCGTCAGGAAGCGCTGTTGATGCACCTGACGTGGACGGAGGCGCAGGGTCACGTCGAGCACGAGGAGTGCGCGCTGCGCGAGGCGCTGACCATGCTCGGCGCAGCGACGCAGGCGGAATCGCAGGCGCTCGCCGAGGAATCCCGTCTGGCCGAAGGCATGAGCCCGTTGCGCGAGGCCGAAGCCAAGCGTGCGGCTGCGCTCGGACGGCTGCGGCTGGAGCAGGAGACGTTCGAGCAGGAGGCGCAGCGCGCTGCCGATCGCGAGCGCGAGCTCAACGCACGCGCCGGCCAGCTCGAAAACGATATCGCCCGTGAAGAAGCGCTGATCGCGGAAGCGCGCGAGATCCTGCGCGAGCTGGGCGTGGAGGCAGACGCGCTCGAGGCCGCGGATGCGGGTGCAGAGAAAAACGAAACCGCGGCGCGCGAGAAGCTCAGCGCCGCGGAGAGCGATCTCAAAGCGGCGGAGACGCTGCTGGGCGAGCTGACCACCAAGGTGGCCGAGCGCCGAGCGAAAAGCCAAAGCCTGCAAGCCAGTCTTGCCGAGCGCACGGCAACGGTGGAGCGGCTGGAGCGCCAGCTCGGCGAGCTCGACGGGCAAACGCGCGAGATCGCAGCCAAGGCGCCCGACGCGGAGAAGCTCGCCCAAATCACCGATGCGGGCAAACGTCTTGCCGAGGAGATTGCGCGCTTCGAGGTGCAGGCCGTCACGGCGGAAGAGAAAGCGCAGAAGCTCGCCGTCAACGCGCAGGCTGCGCGCGAGGACAGTTCTCGTGCCAAGCTGGCGCTCGCCTCTCTGCAGACCGAGCGTGAGACGCTGGTGAAGCTTTTGATCGGCACGCGCCAGACGGACTTTCCGCCCATCGTCGATCGCCTGCGTGTGGAGCCCGGCTACGAGACCGCGCTCGGTGCGGCGCTTGGGGACGACCTGGAGGCACCCGCGGAGGAGGCCGCTCCGGTGCATTGGCGCCAGGTTCCGGTGACGCGCCACGACCCCGCGCTTCCCGCCGGAGTGGAGCCGCTCACCAAGCACGTCAAAGCCCCGCCCGAGCTCGACCGTCGTCTCAACCAGACCGGTATCGTCGACTCGCACGAGGACGGCCATCGCCTGCAGCCGCAGTTGAAGCCCGGCCAGCGCCTGGTCACCGTCGATGGCGACCTGTGGCGTTGGGACGGCTACACCGCCGCCGCCGAGGGCGCGACGCCTGCCGCTCAGCGTCTCGCCGAGCGCAATCGCCTGTCTGCAATCGAGCTGGAAGAAGCCACCGCGCGCACGGCCGCCACGGCCGCCGCCGACATGGAAAGCGAGACCGCTGAGGCGCTCGCCCAGGCGCAGGCCGACGAGCAGCGCTTGCGCCGTCTGTGGCGCGAAGCGCAGGCGATGCTGGCGCGCACGCGTGAATCCCTCACGGCCATCGAGAAGGCCGCGCGCGAGACCGAGAGCAAGCTCGCTTCCGTTGCCGGCGCGCGCGCGCGCTCGGAGCAGGACCTCACCACCGCCAAGGAGGCTCTGGCCCAGACCGAGCAGGAGCTCACTGCGTTTAAGTCGGCGGAGGATCCCGAGCCCGCCCTGGCCGAGGCGCAATCGCAGGCGCAGGCAAAGCGCGCCACGCTCGCAGAGGCGCGCGGTGCCATCTACGAATTGGAGCGCGAGAAGCGCGCACACGGCGAGCGCCTCGCTGCAATCGGGCACGAGTGCGAGCGCTGGACGACGCGCAGCTCAGGCGCCGAGCAGCAGATCGAGGCTTTGCGCACGCGTCTCACCGAGGCCAAGTCGGAGCTTGCGAGCCTGGCCGACCTTCCGGCCCAATTGGAGGAGCGCCGCGGCAAGCTGTTGTCGGCGCTGAGCACGGCGGAGGAGGAGCGCAAGGTGGCAGCCGACGCGCTGGCCGAGGCCGAGACGCTTTTGAAAACCGGCGTGCAGGCGCTGCGCGCGGCTCAGGGCGCCGTCACCGA
>Ga0209347_1003174_pt1 | contig 19807 bp, 23 predicted proteins | sample AutmiccommuBRH23_FD_187382 | JGI IMG/M metagenome (GOLD analysis project Ga0209347, IMG submission 187382) | Deep subsurface microbial communities from Mt. Terri, Switzerland - Autotrophic microbial communities BRH/23 (SPAdes) (version 2) | ecosystem: Environmental > Aquatic > Deep subsurface >...
GTTCTGCTTATGTGCCCAAAGGGCCGGGTGTTTAACCAGGAAATAGCGAAGGAACTCGCCGGGGAGGAACATCTGGTGGTTATTTGCGGTCACTACGAAGGAATTGACGAAAGAGTACGGGCCAAGGTCGTTGATGATGAGATATCCATAGGCGACTTCGTGCTTACTGGTGGTGAACTCCCAGCAATGGTAATAGTGGACGCGGTGGCCAGAATGATTCCGGGGGTCCTCGGTGAGGAACAGTCTTTTGTAACGGACTCTTTTTACGACGGGCTGCTGGAGTACCCACAATATACACGCCCCAGGGAATTTGCCGGCCACAAGGTGCCTGATATCCTGCTTAGCGGAAACCATGAGCAAATCAGGTTATGGAGAAGAAAGATGTCTATCGAGAGGACACTTAAAAGTCGGCCGGACCTCCTGAAATATGATGACCTGTCTCCCGTGGACCAAAAATTGCTGGAAAAAGACTTTGATAAAGTAACATAAAGGGGAGCACACAATGAGCAGAAAGAAGGGGCCAAATCTTTACATAGGGCTGCTGCATTACCCCGTCTACAATAAAAACATGGAGGTGATTTCTACCTCCATCACAAACCTTGACATTCATGATATTGCAAGGATTGCATGTACCTACAATGTTAACCGCTATTATGTCATCCACCCCCTGAAAAATCAGAGGGATCTGATCCAGGATATACTCGATTACTGGCAGAAAGGATATGGCTCGCAATACAACGCAGACAGAAAGGCGGCCTTCGAAAGGGTAGCCCTGATTCCCAGCCTGGAGGAAACCGTAGAGGAAATAAGGAGCCGGCATGGAGTCAGACCGCTGATAGTCACAACTGACGCCAGGATTTACCCAAATACTATAGGGTACCATGCGCTGCGGTATAAGATGGAGGACGGGGCACCTTATCTGATTATTTTTGGTACAGGATGGGGAATAGAAAAAGAAACTATGTTGAAAAGTGACTATATTCTTGAACCGGTATACGGTCCAGGAGACTATAACCACTTAAGTGTGAGAAGTGCTGTGGCCATCATTTTGGACAGGCTTCTTGGTGAAGAATGGTGGAACGCCGGAAATTGCTGATTACTCTGCTAATGCTAAGGGATGAATAGCTGAACTTGCTTGTAATTCCCTTTATGATATGATATAATTTCATTTGTTAGTAACTCGGCCCTTCTTACAAAAGGTTCCGGATGCAAGAAGGACGGTCCGCTGCCCGGTCAAAACGGGTGATGAACGTTCAAAGGGAGGAGGAGTATACATGATGGAAGTCATTAGGCTGTTAGAAGAAGCACAGATGAAAAAGGACATACCTGATTTCAAACCCGGTGATACCGTGAAGATTCATGTTAAAGTTGTTGAGGCTGGTCGGGAACGGATTCAGATATTTGAAGGTGTTGTAATCAGACGTCGCGGCGGGGGTATGAGAGAAACCTTTACCGTCCGTAGAATCTCATATGGTGTTGGAGTTGAGAGAACTTTCCCCTTACATTCCCCCCGTGTCGATAAGATTGAAGTCGTACGCAGGGGAAAAGTACGCAGGGCGAGGTTGTATTACTTAAGAAAACTCAGAGGTAAAGCCGCCAGAATTAAAGAACAACGTAGAGTATAAAAGGGACTGAGCTCAGTCCCTTTCTGTCTTTTGAAGGGGATGAAATTTTGCCGGACCGTGAGTTTAGCGCTCAACAGGAGATAATAACTAAAGAAGACTCCCAGAAATCGCAGAGAAGGTCTTCTGGCCGCTTCATGCGTGAAGTCCTTGAATCCGTAATTATTGCCGTATTACTGGCTGTTCTTATAAAAGTGTTCTTGTTTCAAAACTTTATCATCCCGTCGGAGTCAATGGTTCCTACCCTGCAAATTGGGGATACTATATACATAAATAAGCTGACGTACAAGTTTTCTGACCCCCAAAGGGGAGATGTTATAGTCTTTAAATATCCCGTAGACCCCAAACGCGACTTTGTTAAGAGGGTTATCGGGCTCCCGGGAGAAACAGTGCAGGTCAAAAACAGCAAAGTGCTCGTAGATGCCAAAGAGATAGACCAGCCCTACTTGCCCCAAGGTCTCAAATATGGTGACTACGGTCCTTTTAAGATTCCCCGGGGTGAGTATTTCGTAATGGGGGACAATAGGAGTAACAGCAGTGACAGCAGGGTTTGGGGAACATTGCCCCGTGAAAATATCCTGGGCAAAGCGATGTTTATCTACTGGCCGGTGAAAAGAATCATGATTTTGCAATGATAGAATACTGTTGACAAAATGGTTATCAGACAGGCGGGTGATTATATGGAAATCGACACCATACAGTGGTACCCCGGCCACATGGTGAAGGCCCAGAAACTCGTCCGGGAAAATTTGAAACTTGTTGATGTGGTAGTTGAACTGCTTGATGCCAGAATCCCCATCAGCAGCAGAAACCCGGAAATTGATAAGATTCTGGGCAACAAATTAAGAATTATAGTATTAAACAAGGCCGATCTGGCAAATAGGAATCAAACAGAAACCTGGAAACGGTTCTTTGAGGTAGAGGGGGGGTACCCCTGTATCCCAATGGATTCCCAACAGGGTAAAGGCATCACAGGTCTGATTACAAAAGCTCAGGACCTGGCAGCAGCTATCATCGAAAAACTGGTGACGAAAGGTAGAAGGCCAAGGTCAGTCAGGCTCATGATGGTGGGTATCCCCAATGTCGGCAAATCTTCTCTGATTAACCGATTGGCGGGAAAAGGCTCAACCAGGACCGAAGACAGGCCCGGGGTAACCAGGGGGAAGCAGTGGATCCGGGTTGCTAAAGGCCTTGAGCTTCTGGATACACCAGGTATTCTGTGGCCCAAGTTCGAGGACCCGGAGGTTGGTTTTAAACTTGCAATAACCGGGGCCATCAAAGACGAGATAATAAACATTGAACAGGTTGTCCTAAAACTCACCAAATTACTGGCCAAAATCGCTCCAGATGAGCTTAAGGCCAGGTATAAACTTGATGAATTGGATAGTGACCCTTGTGAAATACTAAAAAAAATCGGTATCAAAAGGGGCTGTCTGATTTCGGGAGGCAACGTAGACACTCTCAAAACTTCCATTATATTGCTTAATGAATTTAGAGCAGGAAAAATAGGTTTATTCACACTGGATGAAATTATCTATCCTTGATTTACAGGTGGATAAAAACTCAAATATAGTGTAAAAATAAATGGTTTCGCGAATGCGGGCCATTTTTTATTTAATTAAAAATTTTTATAAAAACCGGAAGGTATTTTTCGGTAGAGACAGAAAAATAAACTTGTTACATCTGCTTTTTGGAGGCTTCTATGGAAATTAAAAAAATGACCGTCACCGAAATTCAAAACCTGTTAAAACAATCAGGTTGGCGCTTATCAGATGAAGATCTAAATGAACTTAGGGAAGACAACCGGTCGGGAGTACACAAACTCTACCAACAGCTATGTCGGCAAAGGGCTTTAGATGAAAAGGAACACAGGCGGCTGGAGGAAATGCTGCTATACGAAAAGGATGCCCGGGCAAAAGGGTTTTCCTTAATCGCCGGAGTCGATGAGGCAGGCAGAGGCCCACTGGCCGGCCCTGTAGTGGCAGCTGCGGTTATTTTGCCCGAGCATACTGACATATACGGAGTTGATGACTCCAAAAAGCTGTCACCTCTCAAGAGAGAAGAACTCTTTCACCAAATCAAAAAAGTGGCCCTGTTTTGGTCGGTTGGGATGGCCAGTGTCGAAGAGATTGACAGCCTGAATATTCTGCGGGCCAGCTTAATGGCCATGCAGAGGGCAGTTATAAGTCTGGATACCCAACCCGAGTATGTTTTGGTGGACGCTGTGCGAATTCCTGGCATCCTCATCCCTCAACTTCCGATCATCAAAGGTGACGGCAAGAGTCAGTCCATAGCCGCAGCATCGATAATAGCCAAGGTTACCAGAGATAAGCTGATGGATGATTATGACAGACGTTTCCCTGATTATGGCTTTACCCGTCATAAAGGCTACGGGACCGCTGACCACATGGAAGCCATTAAACGATATGGTCAGTGCCCACTGCATAGAAAAACTTTTACTAAGAATATAGAAACTGTAGCAAAGACTGCCAGCTTATGGTAGCTGTACCGCAACAATAGTACAGAAACCTACAAAAGACGCTGATTTTTTGCCAATTTTCTTTTTATAAGAAGGGATTTTTACCTTATATATAGAATATATATTAATTATGTTGAATAAGTCTAATGCGTCGCTGGAGGGAAAGCCATTTGAAAAAAGTGGCTATACACAAGGTTCAACCGGAAATGGTACTTGCCAGAGAAGTATACAGTGAAAACGGCTCAATGCTCTTACAAAGGGGCTCAGCCCTCACTGTACGCTGGATTGACAAGCTCAGCGAATACGGAATAAAAGAAGTATTCGTTGAATCAAACGGTGACGAAACAGCAGGTAAAAGCACCGGTTTACTTGGTGACTGCTCAAAATCAAGCCGAATACCCCAGGAAGCAGTATCTGATATAATACCTTACAGACTTCGTGAAGATGCCGAGAGTGTCGTCCAGGTGGTCATGGAAGAGGCCAAGTCCGGAAAAATTACGGACTCCGCCGAAGTCAGAAGGGTTGTTGAAGATATTGTAAATCATTTAATAAAAGAGAGTTATATTGCCTGCAAACTTGCCGATATAAGGGTTCTTGATGATTATACCTTCACCCACTCGGTAAATGTTTGCGTTTTGTCTGTTTCTATAGGTGTAAATATGGGTTATACCAAGTCCGGGCTGGAGGAACTGGGAGTTGGCGCACTGCTTCATGATGTCGGTAAAACGCGAGTACCCCAGGAACTTGTCACCAAACATGGTCCGTTAACCCCAGAGGAGTTCGCTGAAGTAAAGCGTCACACTATTCTAGGTTATGAGATCCTGAATGAGAATCCCGAGATAATCCGCGATGCCGCGATGGTATGCCTGCAGCATCATGAATGCTATAACGGTACCGGTTACCCGTTTGGCATTAAGGATACAGAAATTCATGAGCATTCAAGGATTGTTGCCATCGCTGATGTTTTTGATGCTCTTACGGCGGACAGGGTGTATAAAAATGCCGCACCCGCTTATGAAGCCGTAGAGGTTATTATAGGTTTAACCGGATGCAAGTTTGATCCCATGATAGTCAAATCATTTATCGAAAACTGTGAAATTTATCCCGTCGGCAGCACTGTTATACTGAGTTCCGGAGAAACAGGTGTGATAACGAGTGTAAACAGGCAGCTGCCAACAAGGCCCAGGTTGAAATTAATCAGCGACAATACCGGCAAAGCAATTCCGTTGGCCGATGAAATCGATTTAATAGACAGACCTACTGTTTTTATTGACCAGGTTATAAGCTTCAGGAGGAAAACAGGACTATAACCATAAAAGCAATATATTTCACAACACTGAATTTTGCGAAAATTCAAAAGAATTCAAAATTCAGTGCTGTGGCATGGTCACTTTTATGGATATAGATATACAAAAACGTTTGATTAATAAAAATAAATACGAAAGGAGGATAACGATGCTAAGGAGTTATGCAGGGATAGTTGTAGTTTTGGTGGTTGGTATTGCGTTCCCCATGATCCTGCTTGGTGTTTCCAAAATACTTCACCATGGCCATCAAAATCCTACACCGGTCAAGTTGTTAACCTACGAGTGTGGTTTGGAGACTCAGGGTGATACCTGGGTACAGTTTAGAATCAGTTATTTTATGTATGCGTTAGTATTTGTGGCTTTCGATGTTGAAACGATTTTTCTCTATCCCTGGGCTGTACAGTTTCAAAGCTTGGGCTTGTTTGCCATCGTTGAAATGTTTATTTTTATTGCAATCTTAGTACTTGGATTTTGGTATGCATGGAAGGAAGGAGCGTTAGAATGGATGTCATAAAAGATAACCAGGTTGACGAGCTGATCCAGAACAATGTGATCCTGACTACAACTGATAAGCTGTTAGGCTGGTTTCGGTCAAGGTCCATATTCCCAGTAACCTTCGGCCTTGCCTGCTGTGCGATTGAAATGCTGAACACCAGTAGCGCCAAGTTTGACTTTGCCCGGTTTGGATATGAGGCATTCCGGGGAAGTCCGCGGCAAGCCGACCTAATGATTGTAGCAGGCACGATCACTAAAAAGATGCAGCCGCTCATTGCCCGGTTATATGAACAAATGGCTGAGCCAAAATGGGTTATGTGTATGGGAAGCTGCGCCATTAGCGGCGGCCCCTTTACTGACTCCTACAATGTTGTGCCCGGCGCCGATACCTTTTTACCCGTAGACGTTTATGTTCCTGGCTGCCCACCACGGCCAGAAGCATTGATTTACGGATTCCTGACATTAAGGGAAAAGATTTTTCACCCTGATAGAATATCTGAGAAGATAGCGAGGATGAAGAACCTTGGATAAAATAGTGAACCGCGAAGCTCTGGTGGGCGAGCTGAACCAGAAATTAGGTAATTGTGCTGAGATTTTTGAAGATACCACAAATCAGTCCATTAAAGTTAAGGCAGACAAAATTGTGGAGGTTATGCGGGAACTTAGGGATAACCCCACATATGAACTTAACCACATCATGAACCTGAGTTCAGTAGAATATCCCGAGAATTTTACAGTTGTATATCATTTGAACTCATTGACTTACCTCCACAAACTGACAGTTAAAGTCGAAGTTGAAAAAGCTAATCCCCAAGTTCCCTCAATCGTCTCGCTGTGGAATGCTGCGGACGTTATGGAAAGAGAAGCATATGACCTGATGGGAATTGTTTTCACAGGGCATCCCAACCTGAAGAGGATTCTGCTGGCCGACGATTTTGTGGGGTACCCGCTGCGTAAGGACTTTAAACTGCAGGCATAAGAGTAACAGACTGTGGACATTAATTTCGGGATTGTAGAGGTGTAGAAATAATGTTAAAAACTCAAGAACTGGCCCTGAATATGGGACCTGTACACCCCAGTACCCACGGTGTTTACCGGTGTGTTTTAACTCTTGATGGAGAGTATATCCAGAAGGCGGTAAACCACATTGGCTATCTGCACCGAGGACTGGAAAAATTAGCCGAATCCCGGACATATAACCAGTTTATTCCTTACACAGACAGGCTGGATTATTGTTCAGGACTGGCAAATGAACTTGCATATGTAATGGCAGTGGAGAAGTTACTTGGCATAGAAGAGGAGATTCCTGAAAGGGCTCAGTATCTCAGAGTTATCTGTGCTGAATTACAGCGTCTGGCAAGTCACGGCATCTGCGTTGGCAGTTTCGCGCTGGATATCGCCGGATCGACCGGCTTCTTTTACTCCTTCCGTGAAAGGGACCGGGTTCTGGAATTAATCACCCGGATCGGAGGCAACAGGCTTACTCCTAACTATATGAGAATGGGTGGCGTAGCCTGGGACCTTGATGAAGATTTCTTCAAGGAACTTAAGCAGCTCATGGACGAATTCCCGGCGTATTTAGATGAATATGACGGCCTGCTGACCGGAAACGAAATACTGCAGACGCGATCTATCGGAGTTGCCCCGGTATCCAAGGAAATGGCACTCAGTTACGGTTTCACCGGACCAAACCTTAGAGCCTGTGGTGTTGACTCTGATTTAAGAAGAGATGAACCCTATGGGATCTATGACCGGTTTAAGTTCGACGTACCCGTTTGTAAGAATGGAGACACCTTTGACCGCTTCTGTATGAGAATTAGAGAAATGCGGGAAAGTGTCAAAATTATTCAGCAAGCGCTGAAGGACATTCCGGAAGGCCCGGTGATGGCCAAAGTGCCAAAAGTAATTAAACCGCCTGTTGGCGAAGTCTTTCACCGTATTGAGAATGCTAAGGGACACCTTGGTTTCCACCTTGTTAGTGATGGTTCAACCAAACCCTACAGGACTAGAATTTACTCACCTACCTTTGTTATGTTAGGCGCTTTTCCGGAAATGGCCAAAGGAACTCATATTATGGATGCCGTCTTGATTCTTGCATCCATTGATATCGTTCTCGGTGAGGTAGACCGTTAGTTTGAAGTTTATTAAAAATAGGGTTTATAGGGGAGAAGATGCATGCAAATATTAATTAATCTGGCCGACGGAATCAGGGGTTGGATTATAGGCATGGGACTTTCCGATACTTCTGCAGAAATGATTTTGACAGCAATTGGTGCATTGGGAGCAGTTATCTTCATACTTCTTCATGTCATAATTCTCCTTCTGGCAGAACGTCGGGTAAGTGCCGCGTTCCAACTGCGCAGGGGCCCGAACCGGCTGGGTCCACTCGGCATAGGCCAAGTCTTTGCTGATGTTGTTAAAACACTGGCTAAAGAAGATATAATTCCTGCCGGTGCTGATAAGTTTGTATTCAAAATCGCAAGTACCACACTCTTTGCGACTGCCCTTCTTGCTTATGCGGTCATTCCGTTTGGTGACGGGATGATAATCCAAAACCTGAATATCGGTATTTTCTATTTTATAGCCATAGGTTCAACTGCTACACTTTCCATTCTGATGGGTGGTTTTGCTTCTAATAATAAATACGCTCTAATCGGTGGAATGCGGGCTGTTGCGCAGATGATCAGCTATGAAGTACCGATGGTTTTTTCATTGTTGGGAGTGGTAATGTTAACAGGGTCTTTGAAGATGTCAGACATCGTTATGGCCCAAAAGGACATGTGGTTTATCGTTCCACAGTTTATTGCTTTTTTCGTTTATTATATTGCGGCCACAGCTGAAATAAACAGGGCCCCCTTCGACCTCGCAGAAGGCGAGCAGGAACTCATAGCCGGTTACTTTATTGAGTATTCGGGTATCAGATGGGCTTTGTTCATGATGGCTGAATATGCCAACATGGTTGCTGTTTCCGCCATAGCTGTCACATTGTTCCTCGGTGGGTGGAATGCACCCTTCGGACTAACATTCATTCCTGGGTTCGTGTGGTTCTTAATCAAGATTTACCTGATGTTGTTCACTTTTCTGTGGGTACGTTGGACCTTCCCGAGATTACGCATTGACCATTTGATGCACTTCGGCTGGAAGTTCCTGATTCCTGTTTCATTAGCTAATATCGTGGTAACCGGAATCGGAATCTACGTATACAGAATGATAACTGGTTAGGTGGTGATATAAATGTTTGGACAGGGATTAATAAAAGGACTTAGCATTACTTTAAGTCATCTTTTTGATAAAAAAGTGACAGAGGAATACCCCGAACAAAGGCCCTTTTTGCCTCCTCGTTTTAAGGGGTCATTTAAACTCGCGGTTCCAAAATGTATCGCCTGTGGTCTTTGCAGCAACGCTTGCCCTAATCATGTTATTAAGGTTGAATCCGAAAAGGATGAAAACAACAAGAAAAAACTGACCGGTTACAAAATGATGGCCGAAAGATGCCTTTACTGCGGTTTTTGCGTAGAAGCGTGTCCTACCAAAGCCCTGCTTTGGACCAAGGATTTTGAAAACGCCGTATACCTCCGGGAATGGGTGAATTTAGATCTGTTCAACAGCTATGTTCCTTCACCGGAAGATAATAAGCCGGAAAAGCCTGAAAAAGATGATACACAGGCTAGTTAAGGGGTGAAAAAGGTAAATGAATGTAATGTTCTGGATTATAGCTGTAATTACATTAGGATCGGCCCTGTTAATGGTTCTCAATAGGAACATTTTCCACAGCGCGCTGTATATGGTAGTCACATTTATCGGCGTAGCCGCAACGTATGTCACACTGCAGGCCGACTTTATGGCAGCTGTACAGGTGCTGGTTTATGCCGGAGCAATTGCCATCTTTGTTATATTTGGTATCATGCTGACGGTAAGAGGCAATATGAAACAAACCAACCTGTTTTCCAAGAGTGCGGCCGTTGCCGGCCTGCTTTCACTGGCGTTGATAGTAATAAATTGGTTTATGGTTTTCCGGACAGAGTGGCCGGTTAGTTCAGCTGCACCGCCTGAAGAAACTGTAAATCAAATAGCGGAACTGATGTTAACAAAATATGTGGTTCCGTTTGAGGTCGCTGCCATTTTACTGTTGGTAGCATTACTTGGAGCAGTCATCATTGCGAAAGAGGTGAAGAAGACCTCATGATCGGATTAGAACACTACCTAATTTTCAGCGGAACCCTTTTCTGCATAGGTCTCTTTGGGGCACTGGCTAAAAGGAACGCTATCGCAATCTTAATGGGGCTTGAAATTATGTTAAACTCGGTCAACATCAATCTGGTGGCGTTCTCCAGATATGTAACCACCGGTGATCTGACCGGCCAGGTATTTGCAATCTTCGTAGTTGCGGTTGCAGCCGCAGAGGTTGCAGTAGGCTTGGCTCTTATAGTGTCAATTTACCGCAACCGTACGTCTGTTAACGTAGAAGACTTTGATTGGCTAAAATGGTAGTTTCTACTAACGAAGGTAGGTGCAAAGAACAAAATGATTGAATTTGCTCTTAACAACGCCTGGCTGATTCCACTCCTACCGGCTATCGCGTTTGCACTAATTGTGCTCGTGTTTAGGCCGCTACCAAAAGTCAGTGCATTTATTGCCATCACAGGTATACTGATTTCATTTGTACTGGCTATTAGTATTGGTATCGGGGTATTTCAAGCTGGCGACAAGTTTGTCGAACACCCACTGAAACAGGTTGTGACCTGGTTTAGTATGCCGGGCCTGGAAATTCAGATGGGCACCCAAGTAGACCCCACCTCTGCAATGATGCTGTTCGTGGTAACACTTGTCGCGTCATTGGTACAGATTTATTCTCTGGGGTATATGCATGGGGAACCTGGTTTTTCTGTATTTTTTGCTTACCTGTCCCTGTTTGCTATGTCCATGCTGGGACTTGTTATTGCTCCCAACCTGCTCCAGATGTTCGTATTCTGGGAACTGGTAGGTCTCTGCTCATATCTGCTAATTGGTTTCTACTGGCATAAGTATTCTGCCAGAGAGGCAGCCAAAAAGGCCTTCATCACCACCCGTACCGGTGATTTTGGTCTTCTGCTGGGTATCCTCCTGCTGCAGATTAACTTTGGGACTCTTGACCTCGTAAAACTGACTGAAATGATACCCAACTTCACTCAATACACCAGTCTAACTGTCGGTGGTCTGACCTTGATTGCTGTTATCCTGTTCCTTGGGCCGATCGGTAAATCCGGTCAGTTCCCGCTTCACGTCTGGCTGCCAGATGCCATGGAGGGTCCTACCCCGGTCAGCGCTCTAATCCACGCTGCTACCATGGTTGTCGCCGGTGTATACCTCACTGGTCGTACCCTGGTGCTCTTCCAGACCGTTGAAGGTGCAATGGCTTTTGTTGCGTTCATGGGTGCCTTTACGGCCCTATTTGCGGCAAGTATAGCTATCACACAGACTGAGATGAAAAAGATACTGGCTTACTCTACGGTATCCCAGCTGGGCTACATGATGCTGGCCCTTGGAGCCGGAAGCCTTTCAGCCAGTATGTTCCACCTGATGACTCACGCCTTCTTCAAGGCCCTGATGTTCCTCGGCGCCGGTAGTGTCCTGCACGCCATGCACAACGAGGCCAGCATCTGGAAGTACGGCGGACTGAAGAAATTCATGCCGATTACTTACTGGACCTTCCTCATCGGCTGCCTGGCTATTTCCGGTATCTTCCCGTTTGCCGGATTCTTCAGTAAGGATCTTATCCTCGAAGTGGTCTGGGCTAATTCCACACTATCCGGTCATGCTGCCGGACCGTTCCAGGGTCTTTACAGCGTGCTGTTCATTATGGCAGCTCTGACAGCGATGATGACCGCCTTCTATATGTTCCGGATGTTCTTCATCTGCTTCCACGGCACTCTTCGTGACAAAAACGCCCATCCCCATGAAGCTCCATTTTCTATGGCCATGCCGCTGGTTGTACTCGGCTTCCTGTCCGTGGTCGGCGGTTGGGTTGGCTGGCCTACTCTGCATGAAGGTTTCTCATACTTTGTGCGATTTGGAGAATATGAACAAGGTCACTGGAATTTCTTCCTTGTAGGTCTTTCCACCATTCTGGCTCTCATCGGAATTGCCGGTGCAACTTATATTTACTTATTCAATAAAGTTTCCAACGAAGCACTGGCCAAAAAGTTTGCTCCTTTATACAAGATTTCATTTAACAAGTTCTATATTGACGAAATTTACCTGTGGCTGATTCATCACGTAATTGACGGTCTTGGGAAATTCCTCTGGTGGGTTGACCTCAAAATTGTCGACGGCATCGTCGATGGAGTCGGCATGATGGCCAAGGCTTTCGGAAGCATCTTCAGGAGAGTACAGACCGGTAAACTGCAGCACTATGCACTGATCCTATTTGCCGGTATTGTGGTACTCGTCCTGTTCATGACTTTTGCCGATAGCGGCACGGCTGTCAGCCTGTTAGGAGGTGGAAGGTAATGGATTTTCCCGTATTGACTGTTATCCTGCTGGCACCAATAATCGGAGTATTAATTAGTATTTTCATCCCTAAAGAAGAATCAGGAATCATCAAAGCAGTGGCCGGAGTTACTACCTTCATCTCACTGGCTTTGACGGTGGTCATCTACTTCATTTACCTGAACCAGCAGATTCCTCTGGGAGGCGGAATGGCCTTCACCGAAGACATACCCTGGGTTACCGACTTGGGTGTGGTTTATTCACTCGGTGTTGACGGTTTCAGCCTGCCGATGCTGCTGTTGACAAACATTATCGGATTTACGTCAGTGTTCTCCCGTTCCTGGAGCGTTGAGAAACGAGCTAAAGAGTTTTACATTCTGCTGCTGATCCTCATCGCCGGGGTTATGGGAACATTCATTGCCCGTGACCTGTTTATCTTCTTCCTGTTCTATGAAGTAGTGGTAATTCCCATCTACATCATGGTTATCATCTGGGGTAGTGGAAGTAAGACCAAGGCTGTTACCAAGGAATATGCCGGTATGAAGCTGACTATCTACCTCCTAATCGGAAGCGCCTTCCTACTGGCAGCCATGATTTGGATGTACGTGAAAGCTGCCGGAATGTTAGGAAGTCCGACCTTTGATATCGCCACCCTGGCGACGGTCGCCTTTGACGAAAAGTTCCAGATAGTTGCCTTCGGGATGATGGCCTTCGGATTTACCTGTCTGCTCTCCATGTTCCCGTTCCACTCCTGGTCACCTGATGGGTACGCCGGAGCACCTACTGCGGTTTCCATGATTCATGCCGGTGTTTTAAAGAAAATCGGTGGTTATGGTTTAATCCGTATTGGTCTGTTCATCCTGCCGCTGGGAGCTAAGTTCTGGGCGCCTGTGATAGCGGTGCTGGCCGTGGCCAATGTGGTTTACGCCGCTCTAATCTGTATGGCCCAGAAAGATATGAAGTATGTTGTCGGTTACTCCAGTGTCAGCCACATGGGCTTCGTGTTAATCGGTATTGCCTCCCTGAACATTATCGGTCTGAATGGCGCTGTGGCCAACATGTTTGCCCACGGTGTAATGTCAGCCCTCTTCTTCTCCATGGTAGGTTATATCTATGCTGCCACCAAGTCCCGTTATATTCCTGACCTGGGTGGTCTAGCACACCAGATGCCTGTAGCTGCAACAGGGTTTGTTGTGGCCGGTATGGCTTCAGCAGGTCTGCCAGGTTTGGTCAGTTTCGTGCCTGAATTCACCACCTTCGTGGGCGCTTTCGCCACAAAGGATCCGTTTATCCAGACTCTGGCCATAATCGCCCTGACAGGTGTGGTCCTGGGAGCCGTATATGTATTGAGAATGATCGCCAATGTACTCTTCGGACCACGTAAAGAAGAGTGGGATCATGTTGAAGATATCAAGGGTTCCTATTGGATTCCTGTTGTGACTCTCATCATCTTCATCATAGCCTTCGGTGTATACCCCTCCTTGTTGATGGACATGGTAAATTCCGGTGTCGAGCCTATTGCTGCTAAGTTCTTATCAGCCGGCGCCCAGATAGGAGGGAATATCTAATGGATGTAAACCTATCGTTGATCTCAGTCGAAATAGCTACTGCAATCTTGGCTATGACAGTGTTGGTAATCGGCCTCCTGGTACCGAAGGAACAGAACTACGGTCTGGGTTACCTGGTAACCATCGGCCTGACCGGTATCCTGGCACTAAGCTTCATGTACTATGGTGTTAACACCAACCTGTTATCCGGAATGTATATCGTAGATGATTTTTCGGTTTTCTTCAAACAGGTGTTTCTTATTGCCGCTGTGTTAGTGTCAATGTCAGCAACACTATATGTAAAGAAAATCGGCTCCAACTATGGTGAGTTCTTTGTAATGCTGGTTTTTGCCACCCTGGGTATGATGCTTCTTTCATCAGCAGGTGATTTCATCACATTGTACCTTGCTCTTGAATTAATGACCATCACCTTCTACATCCTGACAGGGTACAATAAGCATGAGAGCAAATCTGTGGAAGCCGGCGTTAAATACCTGCTGCTGGGTGCCATGTCATCCGGTGTCCTGCTCTATGGTATAAGCCTGGTTTATGGCATGACCGGTACCACTGTAATTGCCGATGCTGGTAAGATTCAGGGTATGGGCAGTATGCCTCCGGCCTTAGTTGTAGGTATAGTCTTCCTGATTGCCGGCTTTGGCTTCAAGATTTCTGCTGTGCCTTTCCAGATGTGGTCACCTGACGTATACGAAGGTGCTCCTACTCCTGTTACCGCTTTTCTGGCCGTAGGTTCCAAGGCAGCTGCCTTTGCAGCCCTTATCAGGGTCTTCCTGGGTGCCTTCGGCGAATATCAGACCGAGTGGAAGCTGCTCTTTGCTGCTCTTGCCGCACTGACTATCATCATCGGTAACCTGGTGGCCATCCCGCAGACAAATATTAAGCGGATGCTGGCATACTCTAGTATCGCTCAGGCCGGTTACATTATGACCGGTGTTGTAGCCGCAAGCACAGCTGGGGTTAAAGGTGTGGCCTTCTACGGCATGCTATACGTGTTTGCCACAGTCGGCGCCTTTACTGTTGTAATGAACTTCTCCGCCAATACAGGCAGTGATGAGATTAAGGATTATGCAGGCTTGGCCCAGCGTTCACCGCTGCTGGCCGCCGTACTGACAGTCTGTCTGTTGTCAATGGCCGGAATTCCGCCTCTGGCTGGTTTTGCCGGTAAGTTCTACCTGTTCTCATCAATCGTTGACCAAGGCTACCTCTGGTTAGTCATTATCGGTCTGTTGATGAGTATGGCGTCAGTATACTACTATCTCTCAGTGGTTAAGGTTATGTATATGGCCGATCCTGCTGACGATGCCCCAATAGTTGTACCCGCAGGCGCTAAAGCAACATTGCTAATAAGCATGATCATCACCGTTTTCCTGGGTGTATATCCGGAACCGCTGTCAAAGCTGGCTGGAATGGCCGCCCAGGCATTAGCGCTGATGAACTAATTGACCTAAAGTATAAAAGAAACCTGAGCTTTGCTCAGGTTTCTTTTTGTCATTATGGTAATTAATTGTGGATTGATATCCCACGATACTCACGAAGGGTTGAAGGGTTAAAGGATCGAACTACTAATCATTACCCAAGAAAAGAAGAATCAGGATTAAAAACAGGACAAACGCAAAGTTACCGTGGAAAAAACCGCCTAATCCGCTACCCATTTAAGAATCACTCCTTTTATCTAGTGTTTGGATTTAATTAGAGAACCTGTAAGCAGCCATATTCTTCTTGTCGCTTTATACTATTTAAATTTTCATAATATGTGAATACCAATATTTTAAAAGGTATAGGAGGTACAAGGAGTGAAGATTTATTTTTATCAAACTGACATTGGAAAAGTTTGTCTTGCCGAAGACTGTGGCAGCATAACAAACCTATTTTTTGCAACAGACGTTACCCCGCAGAATGTTGAAATATGCGAAACAGAAATTATCAAGGAGGCGTCTAGACAACTTAACTGTTATCTTGCTGGTGAGATAAAAGATTTTTCACTGCCATTGGTTCCTTATGGTACAGATTTTATGCGAAAGGTGTGGAAATTTCTTAGTGAAGTTCCATACGGTCAAACGGCAAGCTACAAAGACATTGCCACAGCCGCAGGAAATCCCAAGGCTGTTCGGGCGGTGGGGCTGGCAAACAACAAAAATCCTATCCCCATCTTTATTCCATGCCATAGAATTGTCGGCAGTGACGGAAAGCTTGTCGGTTATCGCGGCGGGTTAGCGCTTAAGAAGCAGCTGCTGGGATTGGAAGCTAAAAATAGACGTCGGGAAAGTATGCTGCGTCTTAGGGAGAGCCTCATCGAAGCTGAGGAGGACAGACTGGCTGGCAAAAAAGGCTCTTCCATTGACGATGTAGATGAGATGATGAAAAAAACCATCATGGAGGTTACTGGTGGACAGCACAAATAAGCAATATCAGGTTATTGTTTCTGAAAGAGCCACAGGTATGCTAATGCAACATGTGCGTTTTATGGCACAAATAAGTCTTCAAGCAGCACGAAGGGCACAAAGGGCACAAAGTTAAATAAAGAAAGACCACAAAATCCAAGCTGATTCTATAGCCTTTATAACGCCGCGGATGAACGCGGATAAACGCAGATTGAGTTGAGTAAGCCCTCTACCTATGCGGTACGCGCTAGGTAGAGGGTTATTTAGCTTCAGCAACATTTGGCCTCAGACCCGTATCCGACCCATCCATTTGCGCAGGACGTCCTGAGGCAAAGTCATTTCTATAATTGGCGGTCTTGGTGTGAAAGCTGTATTGCCGTTTATATATTGGGTATGATAATACCAAAATTCAGTCAAATTGAATTGGAGGATTTAAAATTGAAGGATACATTAACTATTGGCACAATAGCAGGAGTACTGGGAACTTTAGTCATGCACTTGCTGTCAATGTTATGGAAATTTTTAGGCTTGATTAAAATAACCACGCTCCAGGTATCAGCTGCCATCTTTCTTAACTGGGGTCAGGTTAACACTCCAATTGGATACATAGTTGGAGGTGCATCTCACCTAATGATTGGCGCTGCAGGCGGGGTAATATTAGCTTATTTTATTAGATTTTCCGGAAGAGATTATTTTTGGTTAAAAGGGCTGGCTTTGGCTGGATTTATGTTATTGGCAGGTATGGGGTTTGTCGTACGTATCCTTAAAATTGCTCCACAAATGAGCAATGACAGCTTAACATCCCTGTTGCACATTATTAGTTATATGTATGGAGTCGTAAGTTCATATATAATCGCCAGGTATAGTAATATTATAAAGGTCAGGCAAAGATGTCCCGCGTAACGTCTCTACCTAAAGTCACCGCTGGATTGAACTTCAATACCGTCAGCCTTATTTTTATAAATCAAAGGAATGACCTGCGCCGCCAAGGATGGTAAATAACAATAGGAAGGCACACAACTCGTTTATTCTTATCAATCTGCCATCGGTTTATCAGTTCTGTATCGTGTGATTTAATACAGGTTGGTGTTATAATTGGCCCGAGGTGTTCAAATTGAGTATCAAAAGCAACAACAGGGCGTTGGGCGCAAAAGGGGAAGAGATAGCCGTAAACTTACTGAAAGAGAGGGGCCTTAGCATCCTGCAGCAAAATTTCCGGTGCAGACACGGGGAAATTGACATAATTGCCAAAGAGAACGGGATAATTATTTTTATTGAGGTGAAAACAAGGAAGAACGATAAATACGGGACTCCTGAAGCAGCAGTGGATCATCGCAAACAAAAGCGTCTTAGGCTGGTAGCTGCTTATTACCTGACGCACCACTGTCATGACTCCCATCCCTGCCGATTTGATGTGGTCTCCATTTTGTTAGACAGGAACGACGAACCGGTGTCGGTGAGGATCATCGAGAATTGCCTGTAGCGGATAATTCGCATGGAGGGATAATAGTGCTGGCAGTTGTGCAAAGTGTTAGCTTACTGGGACTGGATGGTTACATGATTGATGTTGAGGTGGACGTTTCTCCAGGACTGCCTGAGTTTACAATTGTAGGGCTGCCCTCCACAGCAGTCCGGGAGTCCAAAGAACGTGTCAGAACCGCAATTAAGAACTCCGGTCTGGTATTCCCCATTGGGAGGATAACGGTCAACCTGGCACCGGCGGACCTGAGAAAAGAAGGCCCGGTATTTGACCTACCCATAGCCATTGGCTTGTTGGTTGCTTCAGGACAACTTGCTGGGAGTAGATTTGCCGAACATGTATATATGGGAGAGCTATCTTTGGATGGGTCACTTAGAGGGATTGCCGGCATGCTGCCCGGTGTGCTGGTGGTCAAAGATAAAAGTTCATACAACAGTGTGGTTGTCTCTCCGGAAAATGCCGATGAAGCAGCACTGGTAAACGGTATAAGTATCTTTGCAGCACGGAACATCGTGGAAATAGTGGGTTTTCTAAATGGAAAGGTAAACCTTGAACGACACCACGTCGACCTGCATAAGCTTTATTCCAAAGAAAGTGCAGAAATTTACGAGGATTTTGCCGAAGTACGGGGGCAGTTTAAGGTAAAAAGGGCCTTGGAAATAGCTGCCGCGGGAGGGCATAACCTGCTCATGGCCGGACCACCCGGATCAGGAAAAACCATGTTGGCCAGACGATTAGTAGGTATAATGCCCAGGTTATCTCCAGATGAAGCGCTCGAAGTTACGAAAATCTTCAGTATTTCGGGCCTGTTAAAGGGAGGGGTACCTTTAATTACTGCCAGACCGTTCAGGGCTCCTCACCACAGTGTCTCCAAGTCCGGCATGATTGGAGGGGGCACAATTCCGAAACCAGGGGAGATTAGTCTGTCCCATAATGGTATCCTGTTCATGGACGAACTCCCGGAGTTTAATCGTGATTCGCTGGAGTCATTACGACAGCCGCTTGAGGACGGTAGGTTAACCATTTCGCGAGCCCACGGCAGTGTGGATTATCCGGCTAAATTAATGCTAGTGGCTGCTATGAACCCCTGCCCATGTGGATATTTTGGTGATGAGACCAGGGAATGTACATGTACACCAACTCAAATAGACCGTTACAGAAACAAGATTTCCGGGCCGCTTTTAGACCGGATTGACATACATGTTGAAGTCACCAGGGTAAGTTATACGGATTTGAGCCATAATATACAAAACGAGAGTTCCGAGAAAATGCTGCATAGGGTTGAACGGGCAAGACGAATACAGCAGCGAAGGTTCGCCGGAACCGGTATTTATGTGAATGCAAGAATGGGCAGCAGAGAGATACAAAAACACTGCAGGTTAAGCACAAAGGTCTCTGAGCTGATAAAAGCAGCCTATGAAAAACTTGCTCTCAGCGCAAGAGCTTACAGCAGAATATTAAAAGTAGCCAGGACCATTGCCGACCTCGAGGAATGTCAGCAAATTAAAGAACAACACGCAGCCGAGGCAATTCAATACAGAATCATGGACCGGAACAGATAATATAAAAATATTAATTTTCTTGGTTGATATATTACAACGCAGCTATTCCTTAATATTTTTTTGCGCCTCTTTGACTTTAACCTGATCTAACTGTTCATGAACCTTGAGGCTATTTTGAAGCTGTTCCGTTTTTTCCTTTCGCATCTGCTGAACCAATTTCTTTTGGACAACCGGTTGCAGCATTGCTAATGCCGCCTTATAGATAATATAGAGTGTTATTCCTCCACCAAACAGCAAAAGGAAGGCTGCTAGAATTTTTCCGGTCATTTCATTCCCACCTTTAGATGAATGTTTGTAGTTTCGCTTATAAGTATTTCTTTAAGACGCCTCATATATTCTCAATACCATTTACCACCCAAAAATAACTGCTTATTCCTTTAAGAACCCATTAACCTTCCAAAACCGACCATTGCGGGGAAAATTACAGTCAAAGCACTTTTAATAAGAT